>Ga0115547_1000871_pt1 | contig 18568 bp, 2 predicted proteins | sample COGITO_mtgs_1004_3_FD_87185 | JGI IMG/M metagenome (GOLD analysis project Ga0115547, IMG submission 87185) | Pelagic marine microbial communities from North Sea - COGITO_mtgs_100420 | ecosystem: Environmental > Aquatic > Marine > Epipelagic | place: Germany:Helgoland, sampling site Kabeltonne...
CCTACCACGCCCTAGAATTAGTCTAGTGCGATTTAGGAACGTAGAAAGTTCCAATTTTGCGAAACAGCACAACTTTAACATTCACGATATTGAAGAAAGGAAAGTTGAAGAAGTGTCACACACGTTAGACATTGACTTGAAGTTCTGATGGTATAAGTCAAAAAAATGTTTGATAAAATATGGAGCGGAAAAGAAAACGTTCTGACTCAGTATTGCGACACGCTAAACGGTTTAAAAATCGGTTTGGTAAGCTGGACAAACGCCTAGAGGCTCTCGAGGCACTTGTTGGCATGCCAGATGTGAAAAAACAGGTAATGGGGCAACTCAAGCTGCTGCTTTGCAACGACGGAAAAACCGACGATCATTATTTGAATTGTTGCATCACAGGCGAGCCCGGCAGCGGCAAAACGAGCTTAGCAAAGGTTCTATTTAAGTTGTGGAGCTCACTAAGTGTGTTTTCTGAGGGAGCGGGGTTCTCCGTTCTCACAAGGTCACACTTTTGCGCACAATATATGGGGCAAACCGCCACAAAGACTAGGAAGGCTTTGTACAAGCACAAAGGTGGGTGTTTATTCATAGATGAAGCATATAGTTTGATTAACGGGGATAACGACTCGTACGGGCTTGAAGCCCTTACTGAAATCAACAATTTTCTAAGCGAAAATCCTGACACTGTTGTAATTTTCGCAGGGTACAAAGACGAGATGGAGAAGCTATTTCTCGCGCAACCGGGGTTGCGCAGGCGTGTAGCGTGGGATTTTCACATTGGCAAGTACTCGGCTGAGCAAATTTTCAGCATTTTTAAAATCCAGCTAAAAAAATTCGGGTGGAGTGTCGAGGAGTCAGCGCTCGCCCTTTTTAAAAACAAGGACTTCAAATATTCTGGCGGAGACACCGAAAACATTTGTCTTCGCTCGAAAATTTCTTACGCAGAAAAAAATTGGATGACCGGAGGGGACAAAAAACTTTTGTACGAGGACGTGGAGAAAGCAATGGATCAGCATTTTAAGAAAGATAAAAATAAGTTAAATCTCAATATGTATCTTTAGATATTTGTAACTCTCTACCTTTTCGTTTTTCATTCATTTTTTACCTCCGCCGTGAGTTTTTGGAAGCCAGTTAGTAACTAGCTCGGTCGCAATCGGCGATAGATCGTGTGCGGGCAGGGAGAATTGTGAGAGGAATTGCATCATCAAAGTGGTTACACACGCATCTAAAATCACCCATTGTTTATAACGCAGGATCAACTCTTCTACACTTCTTACTCCAGCATTGACAAGTGCTTCTTCACAAGCGGCACCAATCCATTTGATATTCTGTAAAGGTGTTAAGTACTTAGGATACATGTATAATCCAGCCGGCTGAACTATCTCCAGTATCTCTTTCAAGCCCTGTGCATCCAAAAGCGCTGTGTGTGTAGAGTTAAATACCTTTCCAGTAATTGTTTGGTACACGTCAGGTAGCCTGTAACTAATGCATTGGATTTTGCTCCGCAGAAATAACAGGCTGTCGTAGAAATACCAGCAGGGGAGAATAAAGTCGTTTTTAAGGCACTCGTTCTCCAGAACCGGCTTGTCACTCCTAAAGCAATTATGCGAGATTATTACTGCTTGGGGACCAACCCAGTTGGCAAATCTTCTTAGCGCTATAGAAAAATCCACGGCGTTGTGTTCAGCAAGATACTTTTTGGTGACGTTTACACACCCGGGATGAGTATCATAATTAGTATCCACGTTAATGTAAACTTCGAAAGTTTCGCCATTTGGACGCACTGCGCCTATATGCCATATCTGACAGTCTTCTGGACCATGTTGTATGTTGCCAACGAATTCAAAATCGGTATATATGTGATTAAACTGGATGAGTTGATGAGCCATTTCTAAGATTTCCACTACCTAAATACTCAAGTGTCGACTGTTTGACTTTGCCCATACCATCCAGTTGCAACACCTTGTGAGTTGTACAGCATTGTTCCACCCGGGTAGCACCAGTGATGAGTACCAGTTGCAGGTTGTGTAAACCAAATGTCAGAATTAGGGTCACCATAGTAATCTGCCCAACCTTTGCAGCTGCTTGTTGTTCCTGTCCAGCATTGTCTTCTAGTCCACATACCACCGCCTCTATCTTTAGCCATGAAATTCGCGCAGTCAAATCCGTATTCATTATTTGGAGCAACCCACCAATAGAAGGAGTCTTTGTTGCTCTCGTCCCATGCAAAATATGAATCACATGATGTATCTTTCGTTTCTCCGAGATCTGTAAACGTGCTTCCACCTCGTAACCAAGAAGAAGAAGTATATACGTAAGTCCCCCCAGGACTTGGAGATGGACAGCTAGTGCAACTACTTGCGTAATTAGTGCTAACATAATAACCTTCTGGGCAATCTGTGCAATACACCGCATGTACATCAGAGTACCTACCAGCTTCACATGCATTGCAGAAGGATTGACCTGGCCAAGTCTGATACTGACCTGGGAAGCAATCTGTACAACCTGAGTATCCATAGGACTGAGTTTTATAGCCCGAAGGGCAATCTTTACACGATTGTTGAGCTTCCTGCTCCTGATATTGTCCAGCAAGACAATTTGCACAAGTAACTCTAGCAGTTTGTGTTGAATATGTACCAACCAAGCAAGATTTGCAATTTTGCTGTCCTGTCTGGTCATTATAGTATCCAGCTCCACAAGGCAGGCAATCAGTGTGGACAGTTGAACCAGTTTGTGTGTTATAACGACCAGTTGCACAATAATCACAATCTGATTTGCCTTGCTCTTCGTTGTAGCGTCCCTCGATACAATCAGAACACTCCGACTGTGCTTTTAAACCCTTTGTATCTTCTCCAATAAGACACTTATCACAATTTATTCCCTCAGATGCATCATTGTCAGCCCACCCTGCTGGGCAGGCGTTGCATACTGATTGACTCACTTTTGTGTTAAATTTACCTACTGCGCACGTTTGACATTCTGTATCATATGCACTGGCAAATTCACCAACAGCACAGCTAACGCAATCATTTCCATTACGTACTCTACCAGCTGGACAATGTGCGCACATAGTTGAGCCTACTTCAGCATACTTACCAACAGGACACTTTTCACATGATGATGTGCAATGCCCAGAGTTCTTAAATGTATTTGCAGGGCAAGATATTGCTTTTCCCTTAAATATATAGTATCCCTGGCATTTACATTGTTGAGTTTTGCCAATCTGTGGGTCGAGTGCACTCATAAGGCGCTCATCTGTACTGTAGGCATCTCGGACTTTGTACACTTTGTACTGGGCAAACTTTGAAGGTCCTTGCAGGATGCATGAATCATCAATTGTAAAAGAACACATACAGAAGAACTGACCATCAATAATATCTCCTCGGGAAAGAATAAAATGACTGGTCGTCGTTAGTAATTTCTGTCTGCACCTTTGCATGCAGTAGTGTGGATTTGCATCTTCATGTGTTTCTGTTTCGTTGTATTCTATCACTTCTCCAGTTGGGCAATAACGATTAATTTCTTCGCTCAGCTGTTGTTTCATGTATCTTTTATAATCGTAATCCTCGTAGTATGATGCCTCCATTTTAATTTCCCATGTAGGCACCTTAACACCCCAAGCCACTCTTGAAGTCTCACCGTATGGAGCAGTAACTGTCCTTACATCTCCGGGGATGACGGTGTCGTCGGAGCACAAGTAAAAAAGGTCATCATTATTCATGTTTGGCTCCATGTGATTATCAGTATAAGCCCAATCAGCGTTGTTGGTGTTACCATTCCAAACATAACATGCTACGTTTGTCGTGCTCGTCTCACCCCATATAATTAGAGGGAAACTATTCCATATGCCACCAGTAGTACTAGCTCCGTCAGTGACCCACTGCTCTACACATGCCTCTTTTGTCGGAAACTGAACTGCAGTGTTGCCTAGAGAATACCAAAAATTCGCTACAGTGTTCCCAGAGCCAGCCCCATTGCACATTCTGTCACTGACTTTTCGAAATTCATAATCCTGTACAAGAATATTGTTATAGAAGTAAGGTGATGTAATCATAGCCCAACACTCATTACTTTGTGAAGTGTCAACAGCTATTTGAGCACAGTCTGGAAAATCGTTACACGCTTGTTTGCATGCTTCTAATCTAGCAGCAGCATTGCCTGCCGCGGCACTAGTGTCAAGCCTTTGCAGTTGCCTATAATCCATATACTTGTCAACCCATGATTGTTTAAACATGGCGCCTCCCATATCAATATAATTCTCTGTATCGTCGTAAACCATTTCAAAATCATAAAGCGGGCACTCGCACTGTCCAGAATCCATAATTGCCCCAAGGTGAATGTAAGATTCGATATTGCACGTTAATGGGTTAGCAGGTCTTAAATCTAGATCATCTGTTGCCACAAATGGTTCAGTGTAAAGACCAGTATCGGTTCCAAGGAAATATCCATCTACTTCGCCACAATATGGTCCAAAGGGAGGAGCAATGTCGTATACTTGGTAATTTTGGTCAGTCCCTAATTTGCAGTATCCTGTTGCACAACCACATGAGTAATCAACCTCGCTAACATAAAATGCTTTTGTATTAGGATTAAGACGAAGACAGCGCTCATGACATTCTTGAATCTTATTGCTATTGTAAAACGGGTCATCAGAACCATATGGCAATCCCAGAATAATCCCGCCAACGCAGTCTCCTTTAGTGGGATTATTTCCACCTCTAATGGTGCGAGATGTGCACTCGTAATCTTCATCATGCTCAATGCACTGGCATTCCAAATCTTCAAGAACATCCACATATGGTTGTGCACACACCATGTACATATCTTGGTAACCATTAGTACCCATTGATGTTCCATCCATGTCCCACTGTGACTGAACATTCTGTGGTTCTTGACAACCAAATATACCCCTAGCCATGTTAGAAAGACTTACCATTCTTGTTACGCACTCAAGACCTTCTGCACAATCATCACTGCTAGTGCACGGGCCCCAACACCGCGGTAGTTCAATACCTGGAGAAGTTTGGCCTGCATAGACAATTTCTATTGTTGGGTACTTCGGAACAAGCGCTAAACTGTTAATCCTCGGGTTGTTCTTTTTCTCCTGTGTGCAGTATGCATAACAAAGCTCCATATGTTCCATAGGAGCTGTTTTTACTGGAGTTCCTCCTTTTGGATTCAGTTTCTGTTTTATCATGGTGTAAGGGAGTCCAATTTTGTTCGTATAACCGTTAGCGTCCGCAAGTCCGTCCAGACCCCAAGGATCGACATGCTTTAATACATCGCCCTCCTCTGTTTGAAAACATTCAAAACCTTCCTCTCCCTGTGGAAAAACTATATCATATACATCTGCAACACGAGCATGTGTGAGTCCTTGATTATTAATGCTATTCCAATCTGGCGTGTTTGTTTCTGGAAATATGTATGGAAGTCTAACTGTATAGATTTCGTGGTCAGCCTCAATGTACCCTCCACAACTGTCACTATACCAGCAGTAGCATGCTTGGTAGTAAGCGTGAAGGTGCCACTGAAGTTTCTCGTAACCTGCCATCCAACAGGTTTGCAAGCACGTTTCTTTTCGATCTTTTGCTGAGTAAACATTACATACATGCGCACCTGAAGCCCAATCTGACCCCAGCTGTACCATTGAAGTTTCTAGCGTAACACCATCGTCAGTTGTGTCCTTTATTACTGTCACAGCGTCCATACACGAGCAAGTTTCTTGCCCAAGTACCTCTTGTGTCCAAAAAGCGTCCCAACCACTTCTACCACATCGTATACCACACTCCTTATCTGGGTCGCCTGAAACATAGCCTTCGTCATCAGCATTAAGGCGTAAACCAAATGTTTCTCCCTGATGTGTGATAGTCTCGCTACCATCTGGTGGTACTCCAGAACCAACAGCCCCACGGTAAGGGTATTTGCAGTTGTGAGTTCCCGGAGGTCCTTTTGCGTATTTAAGAGCCGAAACGAATACTCCCTTTCCTGTTTGACTAGTGTCTGTAGGGTCATGGTTACACAGAGAACCCGATGGGTCGCTACTATCATAAGGATCAGGTCTCGGTTTTATTGCGTCTCTTATTTTGAAGTGCGGCTGCCCTGATTCAGGGTATCGTTCATGCTTATTTTTAATGGAACCGTGGTTTTCTGTACAATAGCAACCCAACACAAACGGTATATCGTTAGGTTCGCCTAATATTTCTTCAGGGGGCAGCTGAAGATTACCCGATAAGTAACCACCTCTCCAAACTGGTTTTATAAAAAAACCTTTTGGACGCTTTTCTGTGTTTCCAGATTGAATAAACGGTGTTGGATCAAAACCAGTCGTGCAATGATCAAGACATCTCATTTTTGCATTGTGTGAAGAGAAGTATCCTGTTACATCCTCTGCATAAAATAATACACTATCCCCGAGGTCCCCGACACGGTTCTCTGTTCCTATGTAAACAGCTTTGAAAAGTGACACCTCTCGTTCACCTACACAAGGTACACTCATTAGGAGTTCATGCTGATTTGTTGTAGCCACGTAACGCTGCTGTCTCATAGCCAGTCCGTCCTCGCTGAGGTCTTCTCCTGGACTTTGCATAGCATCTACTGGTGCTGGTTTACAAACCATTGTCAATGCATCTTTATAAAATACATTATTAGGTAATGGGGCAAAAGTTTGAAGAGGTGAAAAACTACTGTATCTATCTTGTTGCCAAAACATTCCCTTAGGACAACATCCTCTTGAACTTAACCTTGTGTCTACCACGCCGTCCCGCAGACATTCACAATGTGTTCCATCAATTTCATCTCCATCATAAATGCACATCATACGAGGCGTGTTGCACAATGGACCAGCCCATCCAGATTTACAAGCACAATTGTGTATGAAGTTTGTAGGAAGAAATTCTCCGGGTTTGCAAACATAGTTACCATTACGTCTGCACACAAAATTTTCATATTCCAGACTTGGTTCTGTAATAGTAAAGAAATCCGGGAAAACGTCTGGTAACATCAAAGATGGAAAACAACCCGATGACCCACTCCTCCCACATTTGCAATCAGTGTCTTCCTCAAATTTAAATGTATTGTATAGAGTGAAGTCAAATCTGCGGAATTGACCACTTTCTTGCACACAATCGCTTGCGGTCATTTCACAATAACATTGAGATTGTGTCTCTACATAACTGAAACCAACTGCATCAACCATACCGCGGTATAAGTGACATCTTTTAGCACAGTTATTAAGTCTCTCTTCGGGAGTTTGACCTGGATTAGAAGGAACTGAATCATCTATGTCACTATAAACAAGATCTTTGTTCAATAAACATAGACCACCGTTGGGTATTTCTGTGTAAGGAATCGAGTACTCGTAATAACGCCAATCAGCATCAAGCAGTAGAATGCCATCCGTTTCACAATAGCATTTACCTTGCTCGTCTACAGAAAATCCAGTTAAAGAAAATCCTGACCAATCGAAACTTGTACCGTCTTCGTTGTGCGGATTGCTATTTCGATTCATGCAGGTAAACCCACAAGTCTTAACATTATCCTCGAAACTTCCACTTAATTCATTAAACATTAAAGCCCCACCTATTTTTCCCTTTGATTTAAATTTGTAGTGACTGAAACACGCTGCAGCACACTTCGATTCTTGATTCGAGCCTTCCATTACCAACTCTCCCGAAGCAGACACCTGATTAATAATGTCTGTAGAGGTGTAAGGATCAAAACCAGAACAAGTTGATGGTGTCAAATCGTACTCTTGATTAACTGTTATAGTTGCAGATAATGAAACTAAAGTGCCATCTTTGGTATAAGTGCACTCGTTCTCATTCAGAGGGATCAGCCCTTCTGGACAAGAATCTTGGTCACCTTCAAATATAGCAACTCTTTCCATGTATAATGCAGTTCCAAAACTTTGTGCATGAAGCATCAATTGTCCAGAGTCATCTCTAGGAATAATTGAGTAGTTACTTGAAGTAGGATCACCACAGAAGCAGTTAGACGAACTTGCAATTTGTAATCCTAACCCATCAACAGAGCCCCAGCTACAAGAACCCCGCCCGTTGCACGGTTCCTTATCTATCATACCAGGGCATGATGTTTTTCCATCTTCTCCTAAAAATCCAAGAGCTGGTGTTCTACAATCGTAACCAGTCCAGTGACCTGCTGCCCGGGAGTACGAGCATGCACATTCTGCACATACAACAGTATAAGCAGTGCCCAACGTGCCAGATTGTAGTGCACAGTCAATGTACACGTCTTGAGTAGTTTCCTGTAAAAGAGGGTGAACAGCTTCTTCTCTCTTGACAGAAATTGTATCTTCACAAGGCATGTATGGGTATTCGCTCACTGTATCATAAGGCTGTCTTAGTGCTTCTCCACGTATATAAAAATCCTCCATTGTATAGTTTCTTGTGATTTTTTCTGGACACTCCTCGATAATTAATTGACCTGTCATCTCTGGGTTGCTGGTAGCATAGTAAGTATATGTACCAGCGGCTGCAGAGAGTGTTATTTGATCTTGACCAGTCCAATTATAAACAATAAAGTTTCCACTAGTGTCGATTATATTCAGTGGGTGTCCATCAAATGTTTTTATCAGTGTAGCCAATCTACAAACTGTAATTTCTGGATCATTTTGAATGTCGTCCTCGTCAACTCTTACTATGTAATCCATACCAGTCCCTGCGTCAAATGAGACCATTGTTGTAATTCTCAATTGGTAAATATCTACCAAAAGATCAAATGTTTGCTGATACATATGGTAAATAGCATCCTCTGTTTGAATCACGCGATCTCTGTGCAAATACATCATTTCAGGTACCGAACGGTTGCAATCCAGCTCTTTAAATGCATCAAGAATATCCTGACGTATTGGTTGGTGCACAACATTGCATACTCCATGACCACTACATGTTAAATCTTCTGTTTCTCTCTCGCACGCTAAGTGGCACTTGAACCCAACAAAGCCTTGGTCACAAGCGCACCTGCCGTCTGACTCACACCGCCCATGTCCACTGCATACGCTTTCCATGTTTTTCAAGTCATATCCAGGGCACATAATTTCACACCCACGACCTCTAAACGGAGTCTGGCGAAGAGTCGGTAATTCAAAAGTTAAACCGATACCTGTATCCTTCAAGTCTAAGTTTTCAGCGTAGTCACATGCGCATGTCCCTGCAGACAAAAATCCGTGTCCACTGCATGGGATTTGTGAAGCCACGCCTTCTCCAACACCCGGGCCTATGTGGTGACAATCACCAACTCTGTATGAGGCTCCTCTTGCAAAATGCTTTAATGCGCGAATCCATTCACAATCAACCCACTCTGAATGATCTAGATCCTTAAAGCACTGTATATTTGGATCACGATTTTCCCAAACTCTTAAGAAGTCTGATCTTTCCAGTTGTTGTGCTTCTGGTTTGTTTTGGTAGTGGAAAGTTTGCCACAAATCGCTTTCAAAGGGGTTAGAGCACTCGTGAGTACACTTGCAAGAATCACTCTTCACAGAAAAATATTCCCAAGACCTGCAAAGACGCTGACAATGATCTATAACATCATCTAAAATCATATTGTCATAATCTCCTGGAATATCTACAGATGTAGTGCAATAACCTGTAAACGGTGCTATGACAAACACAGATTGATTTCCACCAAAGTTTGGATTCATCCTGTATTGCGTCCACCCTGTAGAGCTCGTGAGACATGTCTGATCTGCTGTTGGTATGCATGAACGCGTATTCCCGTTTTCGTTGAAGAAAAAGCTTTCTACATTGAATTCCTCACCACCTCCACATATAACACAGCTCTCATTTGAGTTGAAAACTTCTACAGGTGTATCTGTTCGGCATATGCACACCTCGTCGCCTTCACACTGAGTTGCTTCGTGTTTGCAAATTCGAACACAATCTGGAGCATCTACAGTGACTCCAAACAATTGTTTTGCTGTATCACACTCAATTCCACTAACTGTATCGAACCCAGTATCACAGGAAGCACCGTCGTCTATCAATACATACTTTGATTCAATGATGTCAATGTATCTTTCTAATGGCAATAGTTGGAATTGATCAAACACTTCATTAGTCTTTGGAAAGAGTTCTCTTTTGCAAAGGCATGGTCTGAAATACGTACAGTAATCTACACCAGGATTCGAATCTGGGTCTCTGTATGCTGCATAACCATTCATCCAGTAGTTGCATCCATTATAAAAGTCACCTCGAAAAGTTGTCATATCGGGGTAACCACCCAATGTCACTGCGTTCATACCACCTATTGACAATCCCAGAGACACTGCTGCTCTCTCACACTCTTCTTGGGATCGAACTGGTGATAAATCTTCTGGAAAATAAGTTCCCCCATTAGGAGTTGTGATAAATACTTGAGAGCATGCCTCACCGTTCTGGTTTGTATCGTCAAATAATGGCACATAATCGTCATTGTTATATGGTTGTTTTCTACACAACAACGTTCCAGTAAGAGCACCTTTATCATTTTCTGTAAATACATGGCTTACAAACGCTGGTATTGCAGATACAAACGTTGTTGTTCCCGCATCAGTAATACATCCTTTAAAGGAAGTTGTTCCGGTAGTTAAAAACTGAATATTAGTCGATACGTCAAACTCAACACTCGCTGCGAGACACTCATGAGGTGTTTTAATTGCATACATATTACTCTGTGTGCACGAATCAGTTGTTACTTCCTTGTATGAAGAAGTTCTTTGACAAATGCACTTTTGTGCTACTGAACATGCTGCCGTCCCATCACCAAAATATGGTCTCGAGTTGTATGAACACCCAAGTGGAGCTGATTCAACAAGACTAGTATCGGAAAAATAACCAGCTGGTATAGTTCCCATATCATATCCAAGTTCGTCTATGGCATGAAAGCATCTTGAGCGCATTCCAATGTTTGTATACCCGTTTGAACTACACGTACCAGAGGTTATTTCAACAAACTCAGGCGTAAAAACACCATCCCCCTCTGAACATAAACAGTTTTCACATTCCATTTCAATGTTATCAGCACTAAACCCATCTAAACTACAGCCCCTAGTTACATAGTTTACACTTTGCCAGGACTCGTGATTTTGCGCAAAGGGTTTATAAACTGCAATCGGATCGGAACTTGGCGTTAAAGTCAGATCGTCCGCACACTTACAAGTCACAGTAGTTTCGAAGTCCATTTCAACACTAAACCCGAGATTCGATTTGCAGAGAAAAGCACACTCCGGAACAGCCCACTCTGGAAACCGAAAATTTGGAAAGTTTTCGTTTCCCCAATTTCTAAGTACATTCAAGCCATAACTACTGCCTCGGTTTGCTATAATCACATCTAAAGATCCGGTCTCAAAAAGATCACCAAAAGCATATGTACCCGCTAGAATCCCATTCAATGGACTAAAATCAGGTGCAAGAGCTGCCCAAGTTCCATCAGAATCAAGTGCCAGGTGAGGAGAAGCTACAGCATTTGCAATATAAGGGACTCTCCATATCTCTGGCACCCCATCACCATTGATATCTGCAAGACGATAAATAGGTGGTGACGAACCTATTGAATCAAAAGGGTTGTCAACACCTGTTCGTTCAATAAACGTTCCAGCCGAATTCTCGTAGTAAAGCACCTCGGTATTACCCGCATTCGCCTTTCCAACAAGCAAATCAACGTCCCCATCTTGATCCCAATCCCAAAATATGGGCATAGCAGGATAAGTATTTGTGCGAACAAATTCGATTCCCTCAAATGGGTTTGCAGTTGGCATCACATGAACAAAGTTGGGATTCTCTGCTGTTCCATCGTTTCGATAATAATTTCTAAGATCACTGATGTCTAAATTATTGCGTTTATCTCGCCCAAAGACAACATCTATGTCTCCGTCACCATCAATATCACCAAACGCTGCTTGGCATAACTCTTGATAACATGCTGCATTTGATCCGCATCCCGAAGGAAGACCACCATTTGGATCTTTTCCACAACCTATGTTTTCCAGAGGGTTGTCTGCACCATATTTTTGTATAAAGACAGGTTCATCATCTCCGGATGTCCAAGTATTTTTGAAGTATAGCACTGGAGCTTGCCACCGAACAACAAAAAGATCCAAATCTCCATCATTATCAATATCAACCAAATGCGGATAAGTAGGATACGTGTCACCACTATTATCCAGATCGGTAGGTGCCGCAGGGAACGAATTAAACCACGCGCTATGCTCATACAAGTTAATAGTATCAACCGCTGTTACACTTGCCCATCTTGCAAGTCTTTCAGAATACTCGACTCGGCTGCAGTCTTGAACGCATGCACACATAAGAGGAGTATCATGTCGAATCGTAAATTTACCACCACATTGGATAGCACACTCTGTTACAGTTTGAACCTCGTGGAACTCAACCGAAGAGCCTGTTGTTGTGATTTCACCATAATTTCTGGCCTCGCCAACACATCTACCAACAAGTTTTCTATCATCTAATATGTTCGAGGGTGACCCACCAAACTCAATTGCAGCGCGCTTGCACACGTCTTCATCCATAATTGACCGATGCCCGTAATGCTCACATGATTTATCTGTAATCTTCACAAAATTTTCTCCAACTGTTTGTTCGGGAGTAAATGTATAAGTTGTACCTGTTCCAGTAATGCTAACTGTATCTAGACAACAATAACATTCATACGGATTCTCTTTAAAACTGAAAGCATTTACACCTTGTGATAAGCAGTAATCTCTACATGAGTGTAAATCACCCGGATTATTTGGCATTGCATTTGTACAAGTGCCATCTGCCAAATACTGAAATCCACAATCGTTAGGTTGCCAATTATATGTGGTTGAACCAACACTAGCTGTCCGGACGCTGCACGAATCCCACGCACAAAAACACATTTGACTGTTGTCTATGGCGAAAGCAGATCCACAAGCATCCGCACACTCCATTATGCCCATTGAAGCAGTTCCAAATTGCACGGAATTGTCGCAAATTTCATCTGTACTTATGACACTGTATTTGCATTCATAACGTTTTTTAGTAACATTTGTTTTCATAAAATCGTAATGAACAATCTCGTGCCCATCGTCAACACACCCAGATTTTTCGTCACTTAAAATAACTTCAACCTCTGTTGCAATCGGGTCTATCACGATAGCATGGTGCATGAACTCCTCAGCTGACACCATAAACTTCAGAAATCGTGAGTCCAGACTGTCATAGAAAAACTCTTGCGTGTAAGCACACTTTTCATTCATCAAGTGCGGTACGCCTTCGTTCCAGAGTTTAAAGTAATCATCCGCATTGTCAAGCTTTACAGTTTCGTGCACCCAACCTGCGTTTCTTGCATGGTCTGGTTGTACATAGCTCGCATCTCCTGTAGCGGTTATACGATGCACTACATCATTAAAAGGGGCGTTCGGTGAAGTCACCTTTTTGTACGGGCTGTCACAACCAAAACTGACATCAGCTGCGTCCACGGCGCTGCACGTGTCTACAATAATGTAACTCTCCATGCGGAGAGGTAAGTAATTACCATATTCTGGATAATCCGGGTCTGAATACGTATCAATGCTTGGTTGATATTGAGTAAGAGCACCATTTTGAACTAAGTAGTCACATCGAACGCGATCGTTGCAATGACACCTCTCTTCCGGCATCAGAGTATTAGTATACTTGTATATAATGAAAAATTCCGTAGCTCCAACCTCTTTACATCGTAGTGCACATTCCTCTTTCTTATCTTCTCTGTACAGAGGGTGCAATGGTGTAAGCTCAAACGCTTCACTGTTAAATTGTCTGAAAGATCTTGATTCTGGCAAGTAAGGGTGCTGATCAGGCCCTGGCAAATGAAGAGGTTTTTCTTGCAGTGCAATATTATCACGAGAACAAAAACCTTGCGCGAAATAAAAGTAGTGTTTTTCTTCACCACAGCAAGAGTACTCAGGTTTGTAGTAGAAAGTAGAAACGTCCGTCAGCGCAAGACTTTCGATTGGCACATAATTGCCCGAGAATCCTGCATCTTCGTCCACATCAATACTACCATCACAACAATCCGTGCTAGACTTACAAAACGACGTGCATAGACCATCTTTATATTGGACGCATGCTTCATTCTCATTCATTGATGCAATGCAGTTGCTTTTTGACATTGCTCTTGTGCACCTTGGACCTGTTGCGTTTTTAAAGTCTCGGCACTTTGAAAATTTATATTCAACAACCTGACTTTTGTGAATGCGTCTACCATTACTGTACCAATCCCCTTGGAGTTCTAAAGGTGTTTTCTCTGCAACTACTGCTGGGCTTGTTATTAGATGACCGATGCTCCAGCCTGCAACTACACTCTGTGTAGCGCACGACGCACATTCACAAAGCACGTCTAAACCAATCCAGGGACCATGTGTATTAAACCCGGCATACCCTTGTGAGTTGCACCAGTCTGCACAAGCCTGTTTCGGGTTAGGGCTTGCATCAGAACCACCAAGACCAGTAGTGTCCCACACTATAGAGCCATCCGGCGCCTCTGTACCAGTAGCTGTGTTAGAAGCACCTACTCCATCACACTCACGGCTCTGACCGACTGCAATACCATATTCCCATTGTTTAATTACTTCGTATTGGGTTGATATTGTTGTTCTCACAGAACCTGCGAAGTAATCACCAGCGCATTGCCCTTGACTAACTGTGAGAGTAGGAGGTTTATCCGGTTTTAACTCAAAGTTAAAGTCTTCAATAAATGTCCAATCATCCGTAACTGCAGCAATCAACGTTACGTCTTTATCTAAAGAGTAGACGCTAACAACAACTGCGTCGTTTGTGTAAATAGGACTAAGCAGTGTATTAGGTCGTATTTGGCGCATGTTTGTTGTGATTTCGACACCGAAAGACGTCTTTAAACCTTCCAAATCCCAAACTAAGAAATTGTTGCCTGAACCGATCGTAATTTCATTTTGGTCGTATAGTGTTCTTTCTGTAAACATTAAACAGTCTTGCATAATACTTCCGTCCCCACCAGATGAAGATGCATACTCCGAAGAAAAGAAAGCCTCTGCATAGGACACGGCAGCGCAACCAGATTCGCAAGTCAAATTGCGGGCAACGAGTTGTGATCCAAGCGTGCCCTTGCGTTTGCAAATGAGATCTTCGTACCGTACCCAATGATTTGCTGGTACAAAATTTACTCCCGTGTAAGGGTTAAATTTAACAGTGTGACCTAGCACAGGACTAGTGTTTATCCCTTGCACGTCTAAAGTACATCCCTTCGCTCTGGTCGGGTCACCAGAAGGATTACTACCTAAGTTTATTTTGTAAGCTTCGTACTGTGATGGTAAAAGTAAGTTATCACAACCTGTTGCGCATACGCAAGTATTATCACTATTTCTTACGAAAAAATGCGTGATTTCCTTGCGACAAAGGTTAATACATCGATTCATACACTCTCTATTGCGATCAGCGTTATAAAACGTATCCCCAGAACTCAATAGTGGTGCCGCACTAAAAATACCGCCAGATGGAAGTAGAAAAATCTGATTTCCACAGTATCCGCTACCAACTGATGTGTAACTCGACAAATCTATAATGTCATGAGAACAGTCAGAGAGCTCGGGAATTAAACGCGTGTTCAAATAATCTGCCCAATACGTGTCATGGTAATTACTTATTGAGCCCAAATTGATCATATCAATTGCTGCTTGACACTCTTCTTCTGTTTCTATTGGTTCGTAGCCCTCCTCATTCTCACAAAGCCCACTACGTATAATTTTATACGGGCTCACATCAGTACGTGTATCAGCTGATATACATCTCCCAGAGCTTACTGTAACGTCGGCAGTTTTGCAGCATTCGCTGAAAAAGTTATTGTTACTTGCTCCGTTACAAACACCTTCGTTGAAACTACCAGCAATTTTAGCTGAATCACACCCTGCATATTTTTCTCCATCTGCGTACCTTTCATCTGTTTCGTCCCAAACAACTTGAAAAGAATACATAGGTTTTTGAGGGGAATTGCAAGTCTCCTTTGCAGCCTTGCACTTTCCTAACTCGACATCTATCGATCGATGTCTATTCGTTCTTGTCTTGACATTTAATGTTGATCTGTCATATTGACGCGCATACAATAAACAGCCTTCCTTATCAAGAATATTATTCTCATCACAAATACCACTCACGGCAACAATCGTTGAGTTCCTAGTCTTACCACAATCATCCAATGTGTAGTCCTGACAACTCATTTTATCATCATCAAAAGTTGAATCCGTATTTCTATATGCAAAGTCGCTATCGCAAACAAAAGAATCATCAACTGGATATTTGAAAGGGTCCCAGCATAATGTATCTCTGTTTACAACCTCAATAATAGGTTCGGTCGGTGGATAATACGAAGTGAAAGGTTGGTACTCGTCAATATCATAACCTTGCATAAGAGCAACCCTGTAGCTGCCCATATTAGAGTAAATTGTCTGGTTTAATAGTGTGAAGGTTGTATACGGAGTTGCGCACTCACAACGTCCTCTCCAGTAATTGCACGTGCTATCTCGCAAATTGACTAAACAACGCTCTTTTACAGATACGGATGGACTTGACAATACTTCAAAAGAGACTAAGTCCTGAAATTCTGAGCAATTCGAAGCGTCAAAAGTGAAGGGTGTATCAATATCTCGACTGCATTCATCATTGTTTGTACATACAATTGCACAACCTAAATTTGGATCGCCACCATTAAAACAGTTGCATCTACCTTGCTCAAAGCCAAATGCCAAAACACCTCTGTCCCTTTCACAAGTTCCCCAAGGGGGGCTAAGGTCTGAGCCACACGCAGATTCGCTATTAACAAACCTCGGGACCGCGCACTGCAAGTCACACGCAGGCCCTCCAACTCCATATCCTTCGCATTCACATTCTGTGTAAGCGCACGTCCCTGTTTGACGAAACGTCACATTGAGAAACTCATCGCAAAACGTGTTGCTCCAAGGAGTGCACGGGTCTGGCATTGGAAATGGATACTCGCTTAATAAAGGCAAGTTCTCACATCCTTGTTGCCAAAATTCGCAACCTGCACATACTAAACTCTGGTCGTAACAAAGCTGTTCGAACCCACCTGGGCTTAAAACAGTGTCTTTCCACTCACAAAAATCATCCCAGTCGTATTCAAACTCGTAGAATGCGTACTGCTGGCATTGAGCAAAATTACTAGCAGAACGTTTCATAAGATCGACACACGAATCTGTTGTGTAGTTGTAAATTATCAGTTCAACATCACCCCTCCCAAAAAGCATAATACTATCAATATACCCACTTACATTGCCATAGTAAGACGCATCATTCTGTCCTAACCTACCATAGGCTGCGGTTCGTGTTGCGTCACTAACCATTTCTATGCGATCTGCCCAGATAGGAGAGCTGAAATTGTATATGTAAGTTCCATTGACCGCCTTGAGCACATGGTGCTGCAACTCACAGCTGTGGAACGATGGCATAGCTTGCCACTCTGGATCGACGAATTTATGCGTAACATTGTATACACTTGCGTCTAACGGAACGAGTGCATCCCTGCAGGAATTATACCCACTTGGAGCAGGACATACATCGTCTAGACTCGCACTATAGTAGTATTGCCTGACATTATATGGATCCGGGAAATGTATTGGAAATTTCCACGACTCATTCATCACGCTTTCCATGCTTTGAATATGATCCTCCTCCCACTTCTCGATCCACTCAGATGAGTTAAGCCCGTCGTCACATCTATCCTCACATAGGTCAACGTCGGCGCATTCACCATTCATAAGACAACCTAAGGATTGACTTGTACACCAATCAAAAATGTTTACCTCTCCTTCGAGAGTCCTCTGGTTGCATATATCCGGAACCATATCCCCTGTACAAGTATTAGAATTGTCAAGTAGATTCGCTGCATCACATTTCCCGTCAGCATTACTATCCACGCAACAGCCCACAGTGCCTTTTAACTCTACAGGTATGTCTAATCTGTGACAAAATGTTTGAGAAACCCTGTCGTACTGTTGAGCACGATACGCAACCGCTTGATTCCTAATATTATCGCTTTGAAGGTCTAAGCATTCTTCGTCAGTTTGGCATTCTGCATCCTCAAAATTGAGATTGCTTTGATACCCGTTACAGACTTTTCCGTCACTTGTTTGTGCAGCCGAGATAGAGCAGTCGTCACCATAAAACCCTGGATCGCATTGGCAACGTCCAAGCTCGCAATCACCGTTCAAACAATCAGTATCTCCCCCACACAATTCGCAAACACCATCAACACTTGTTTTCCCTTTAGGACAGACACACCCGGTCGCTTCGCATTGCCCACCCGAGTCTGTGCAGTGAAAATCACAAAAAATTTCACAATTTGAGCCATAATACTTATCGTTGCAGCTTGCACAATCTGTGCTAGGGTTAAAATTTGTTTCGCAATCGCACATTATACCTGTGCCTTGATAGGTGTCCTTAACAGTGCCTCTATTGCAAAGAGACGCAGGGATAACGAAAGAGCACATGTCAGTCCCATTTTTGGGGTAAGCTACTGCAGTACACTCAGCGCAGTCTACCCCTTGGAAACCTGCGTTACATTTACACCCATA
>Ga0115547_1000876_pt1 | contig 18447 bp, 24 predicted proteins | sample COGITO_mtgs_1004_3_FD_87185 | JGI IMG/M metagenome (GOLD analysis project Ga0115547, IMG submission 87185) | Pelagic marine microbial communities from North Sea - COGITO_mtgs_100420 | ecosystem: Environmental > Aquatic > Marine > Epipelagic | place: Germany:Helgoland, sampling site Kabeltonne...
AAACTTTATGAAGGTGCGTATAAAAGACCATTAGAATACAAAAGAAATAAATCAACACGTGAAAAGAAATTGAAAAATTATAAAAAATAAACATCTTAAAATTTAATAGTAACATCATTAACAAGAGAAGGTTTTGGCATTTTGAGCACCAAAATTAATTTTCATATCTGTAACCACGTTCATTAGTTTTATATTTGGAATAGGATTACCAAGGTGATCACAATAAACAGTGTTACCAAACATATCACTTTTTATGAAATAACCATCTTCATTTTGAATTGGTTTACCGAATTTGTCGGTCTTGATACCAATCTTACAACCAATATATTTTTTATATTGTTTTGATGTAGTTTCGGTTACATCTGGTTTAACATTAACATCATTTGTTTGAACAACTTTCCCTTCGGCAATATCTTTGTACTTTTGCTTTTCTACATTTGTTAATGATTTCCATCTTTTACCAATTTCTTTTACTCTTTCTTTATTATCCTTAATGTGTTTTAATTTTGATTGATACTCTTTGAAGAATACATTATAAGCAGTAAGTTTTTTTATTTTCTTAGGTTTAGTTGAGGTAAATTTGGCTTTGAAATCTTCTAAATTCATTGTTCCGCAACTTGTATTTTTCCACCATTTGCTTCTGAGACAATATGTCCAGTTTAAAACAAACAAAAGATAACTTCGAAAGTGATATCATTAAAAGTATGAATACGATTCGTATTACTAACACAGATATGATTCAGAAAGTTGCTGATGAGTTTGAGAACAAAATTATTGAACTCGAAAATATTACTAACCTATTCGTTGCGAAAGATATTAAAAATATTTTAGGTGGTAGAACATCACCTTCTATTGGTAGATATAAAGACGAAGACAATGCACTAAAAAAATTTGAATATGATTTGTGTCATATGACCCAGTGTGGAAGCTATTTTGATAAAATTACAACTTTTATGAATGATTACGCTTGTTTTCATTACAATACATTTACAAAGTTAATTGACATTATCATTGACGCAGAATCTCATGTAAATCTGAAACATCCAAATACACGTCAAAATGAATATGACAGAAGACAATTACAAATTAAAGAAAGGCAAAGTGAATTAATTTGGAAATTACTACGATCATCATATCACTATTACAATTGTACTCAAACTGGAAGAAAATCATTGAGATATTTATACAAAAAAACAGATATACGTAATAGAGTTTACGAGGGGAGAACAATTATCAGTATAATGAAAGAATTTTTATCTAAGAGTGTTAACGCGGATAGAAAATATAAAGACAAACTAAACCCTGATACTTTGAGTATTTTACGAGAATATGACATAATTGATGATACGTTTTAATAATAATTAAGATTTTGTTTTTTTTCAAAATATTGATTCAAATGATGTACTACTACAATTAATTATATACTTCATTCACATTCAAACTGAGTTTAAGAAACTTAAAATATCTGTAATAAAATCTATGAGAAAAATATCTGAAGAAAATTTTAGGAATTATTTTTACTATTTATTAGATAAGAGTAAATTGAAACCACGAACAAGAACAATACATCAAGTAAAAAAGAAATATCAATCTTGAATATTTCAGGTAATCACTCATTACTAAAATCTATAGTTCTTTTGCTTTAAAACGCCATCTTGTAAATAAATAAGATTATTGTTATCTTGTTTAGAGAAACAATCTACAGTAGCATATATCATATGATCTTTTCTTACAATATATAGTAATTTAGTATCTGGATCCCAATCACTGCGATATTCCCCATCACTACTCTTCAAAGAACGCATATGAACATTGTTTTTATTATAATAAGATACAGCAGCATCTTTTGTACTAAATTTAGCTTTCATGTAGCCAATATGTTTTATTTTTGTTCCTAGTTTTAACCAACCATTTTCTCCTTCTTTTTCAGTTATAAATTTACATACTTCTAATACATATTTATTTGCTTTCGACATATTATAGCTAATATTTATTGTAAATATGTATATAGTTTTCATTTTTTTATGCTAAAAAATAAAGGGGTCCATCAGAAACTTCAAAAGGTGTAAAAATTTAGGCGTGAAGAATAGTATAATTAACAATAAAGTAGTGTTATTAAAGAATTTTAATTTAAAAATTTAGGGGTGGCGTTTTAAATCAGCAAAGGTGTAAAAAGATTATTGCATACGATTTGATATTAGGGCAACGTGATGTAGAGATTGATTACGATATACATATTGTTTCAAGCGATACATTTTCAGATATGGACGATTATATGACATCTATTAAAGTTGAAGATTATAAATTTGCGGTGAAGATGTTCCAAGAATATGCAGTCGATGATCTATTCTATTCCTTTTATAATGATAAAATCAAATCAAAACCCGAGGAAGCATTCTTCCTGGATCTATTAACACCGTACGATCATAATATTGAAAATAATTTATCCAATATAGGTTTTAATTATTTTGAAGTCAACACTAGTTCGTACAGTGATAAGCTTATGCTCAAGACATGGGGTATATTGCGATCGTATCTACAGCCTCATAAATCGAATAGAATTGGTAAGAGAAAGAGAAAATTACACACAAACTATTATAAACACAAAAAAATAAAATCAATAGGTGGAGCAAATGTTTATCAAAAACTATATCGTAAATACAAAGCAAAGTATATTACTTTGCTACGCAGATCTCAAAAGGATTAATAAAAAAATGATTTTTTTAAAGTCCGTTGGTTAACGGTAAAAAGATAAAATTTATTGAAAATGAAAACAGAAGTACCAACAACAAACAACACAAACAGCAACGCAAATATCTACGTGTTGTCTGATTATATTAAGAAACAGAATAATATTGCAAGTAAAAGACTTCCCACTGGCTTGAGTATACTTCAGAGTGAAAGAAATATGAAATCTAAAATTCCTAATACAAGTATAAAAGCGTAGTTGCAAGATTTTTATTATTTCTTAGTCTTCTATATGCCTTATCGGACTACTGTGTTTCTCATAATGATCATACGACAGATGTAGCAGATTTATTTGAATGCTCGGTTTCATCTATATGGTTCACACAAAGCCTAATAAGAAGCAAAATAAGAACAGGATTATTGATGTAGAGGGGAAGTTGTTGGAACGTTTTGCGGATTATCCCAACACAACGAATCAACCAAAGTTATTCCGTCACATTGGAAGGACGCAAACTTTACCTCAAAGTTAATCCGTAGATACATGAATGGGAGAACTGATCTTACGATAACGGATGGGACGGCGAATGTGGGTGGGAATGTTATCAGTTTTGCCAATATGTTTGAAAAGGTAAATGCGGTTGAGATCGATAGAACCAATTTTAAGGCTTTAGAAAATAATATCCTGGCTTATGAACTACAAAATGTAGATGTGTTTCATGGTGACTATACAAAAATGCTACTAAGTTTGAAACAAGATGTTGTGTTCTTAGATCCACAATGGGGTGGGGTTGGGTACAAACAACATAAGCAATTGGACTTAAGTTTGGGTGGGAAAGATGGATCGTATTGGTGTCGTCTTTTGTTGAAAGGTAAGCTTACGAAGTTGATTGTCTTGAAGGTTCCAAAAAATTCCCAATCAAAAAAAGAAACTAATTGGGTTGAAGGTACGATTTACTGTTATTATCTTCTCTAACTTAAACTCCACAAGAATTGTAATCCTTATTGTATTGATTTAATTTTTGACGATTTGGTACAACAGAACAAACTACGTCTTTGGGTTGTAGATCAGATTGAATCTTGGATTCCATTTCTTTTAATGATGGCACTTTTTTTGCTTGACCACAACCAGGATTGCGGCGACGCCCAATTAGGTGTTCCTCAATATCAAGTCGATTCATCAGAGTATTATTAATCCCCTCATTCATTTGTTTATCCGTACCACATACCTTAGGTTTGTCATCACAGGTTGTGCTACAATTAACATACTTTGATGGGTAGAGTTGGTAATTAATATGAGCCGAAGTTTGTTGAACATATGTATCGTACGAACATTTGTCGTACATTGTGCGGTTGTAGGGGTTATATTTATTTCCTTCCGACATTGTTTGTATAATATATTAAACATATAAATAAAAAAAATCTCATTATTGGATCTTAATCCCCATACTTCTTTCGAGTGATGATTTAGATATTGTCTTTTTCTTTTTCTTGTTCTTTAGATAAAACAAATTGCTGGTTTTGGTATTTTTTGTTTTTTTGGGCGCAATGTTTGCATGAATCTCAAGCTGAGATTTTCTTGATACTATTGGATAATCCAATACACTAGTGTTGAGGTTGGTGACAAAACCATCTCGGAATTGATCAATCGAAACAACCCCCCCAAATTTAGTCAAAATCTTCCAGGAAGGGGCATATTTGTTAATATTCAATACAGTACCCATCTCTTGAGATAATTCCTTCAATAATCTAACCCTTTCCCAAACCTTAGGGTCCGATTCGTCGTACATATAGGCTAAACTACAATTAAAGCTACAAAAACACCCGTATACCATGAACTTACTTTGTATGTAATCACTTGGTATCGCAATGGGCATAGTGTTAAATTGATGTTTACACCACCAACAACATATATCCGTTTTCTGGGGCCATACATTCATTTCTGTGAATTGGGTCATCATCTCAAAGTTAAGTGATTCCTGTTCATTCACGCTCTCGCTTTTGATTGTATACTCTAATAAAATTCTATCAATTTCATTATCCTTCATGTTATCAACTTTTGATTCGAATGGTTGATTTGTGTCAAATATTGTCTCAAAATTATTACTATGTATTCCTTTATTTTCTGGGATGAAAGATGTTGTGTAGTTTACTGCATTCCCCTGTTGATTTTCTAAATTAGCTATATCGGTTTCATTGATTTTTAAATGCACTAGAATATTTGTCTTTGATGACACGTAATCTGTTGATTGTATGAAAGATTGTAAGTTGTATGTTTTTGCCATGATATTGTATAATGTTTACCAAATACCTTAATATTTTTTTTCTCCGTAACCCCTGTTGGGATCTATCGTGGGGCATACCCATGTAGATTCCATTATATGATAGAATGTGGAGGGTTTGGTTATATTCTTATCAAAACCAGTATAATACGCGCGAGGGATGATTATTAGATTCAAATCGGGATCATGAAATGGGGCTTCCTGGGTCCAGGATAAATATTTCACTTTGTTAGTCGTGGATAGGAATGTTTGAGTTAGCAAGCATGGACCAGTACGGTATAGAACAAACTCAATCGTATCCTCAAACATTTGTTCCGTAATTAGAGATTCGTATATCGTATCGATGCATCGCTGGAAGAATTGATGACGTGGGGTGGCCATCATGAAACAATTGTTCATTTGTCCCAAAATCCTAAAATCCTCATCCCGGACGAACACTAGTTCGTAGTTATGTAGAATCAATGGAAGTCTACGATACCATTCTATATCATAATCAACATATATCCCGCCAAAATGATGCAGAATGAAGTATCGTATGTAATCTAACTTTAGAATTCCATGAGCAAAGGATTCTATTTTTTGAACATAAGGATCACCATAATGTTTGCGAATCATACTCAACGCCTTTGGCATCGTCCAATAGTGTATTGTGTATTCAGGGTGTAGGTTTATGAACGCTTCTAAGTTGTTGATCCATCTTTGAGGTATCGTATCAACATAAAATGGTTCAAAAATAAAATGCGCAATCTTGGGTAAGATTGGTTTAATTTTCCCAGTTCGTAGAAATTCATTCGTACGATTCATTGAGAGTGAATGAATGATGCTATAAATTACTGTGATTAATCTTTATATATTTTTTTCATACAACATACCCTCTACACCAATGAAAGTTCTTGTACTACACGGATTTCGAACAAACAAAGAAATCATGCGATATCAAACTTCCCACATCACTAAGACTTCACCCAACACCAACACCTTCACCCACATCAACGCCCCCCATCCCACCAATAAAACATATCCTGAGATAAAATATTTTTTCCCCAACGAATCAACGTACTACGAATGGTTCGAACGCTGTGATGATGAGCTTGTTGGTATCAAACAATCGATCAACTACTTAGAAGGATTGCTACCCCGATACGACGCCGTACTTGCCTTTTCTCAGGGTTGTTCGATTCTTTCTTGTTGTAACGAGAGTTTGTTGCAAGACAAAAAAATAGTTCTCATAGCTCATGCTTCGGTTTCTCAACCTCATCCATCCTTGAGATGTTGCTTCTTAATAGGTACGAAGGATCCTATGCGACGTACTATTGAACAGGTTGGTTCTAATTACCCCAAAGCGTTTGTTCATTATTATGATGCTGATCACAGAATTCCATTCGATACCAAAACCGTAAATCTAATACACGATTGGTTCGTCACGATTGGTTCGTAGGCGATTACACCAACCGAAGAGAAAAATGAGACAAATTTCTTTTCAGTCAGCTAATAACAATAGTAGCAAAAGCCACGTTGACACTACCTTATCGCCTTGCGGGGTGGTAGATTGTTTGAACGCTTTGCGTCGAGATGATATTGTCGAACGACAAAAAGGTTTAGGGCGTGTTTTGTCCTTAAGATATTGGTTAAATATTTTCTCAAAGTTGATAACCGCATTAGAACTAATAAACGGTTATCCATATCACCCTGAAACAAATGCGAATTTGAAAAACTACCTCTATCACTCTTTTTAATTCAATTCAACGATTGGTTGATCCAATATTGGAACATACCATACGTCAAGGGGTCTCGTAGGTTTGTATACAATTTCTTTCTACGAAAGTTTAAAACCAAACAAGCATAAGAGCAAACACGCCCAGACTTAATTCGGAGTACCTCACTACATACCTTGCACTTCAATCCATTACGATTAAAACTTTGAACCAGAAATTTGTTGTCCAAATAAGATATAATAGACTTTATCTCACCTTCGTGGTTTCGGAATCCAATTTTTAAGTAATTGATCCAAATTCTACGATCTCTGTACTCTGTTTCATATAGTGTATGATAGTTTATCTTTAGACTATAATCTGGTAGATTGTTGTCGTGGTATTCAACTAAAAATTGATACCAGAAATAATTATGAGACAAATCCTCGCGTAATAAGGCACAAGTTGCCCGCATTGTGTATATACTTTCTATATCTAGTAAAAGCGCTATCTTTCGCGTTATGTTAGGGTCCAATCTATCCATTTGTTATAATAATATAATAAACTTTTTTTATTATATATATTTTAATTATGAAAATGAAAACATCTGACATGATAACAGCTGGAATAATCTTGGTATCAGTTTGGTTTATCTACAACATGCTCACCTCAACCAAAACCAAATCATTGGAATGTGAGGATGATAGTTGTGAGATCGTTAGCCCAGAACCCGTAACCTCAACAAAATCCATCAAATCTACCCTTCTCGAAACGGCTCCTCAACCAATGCCCAGTGGAAAAGAATCAGATACGATCGAACAACCTCTGAAGAAAATTACTACAGAGCAAAACAATACATTCAAGCAAATTGAAGTAAATAATCCTTATGAGAGAAGTAAGGAAGTCCTAAGTGCGGATGATCTCTTACCATCTACGAATAATGAGTTTTCTGAAAAGAACAACATCATCTCCCCTGATCTTAAGAATCAAAATTTCTTAACCCATGACAATATTGATCGATATGGAATCAACACAATTGGATCATCTCTACGCAATCCTAGTTATGATATCCGTGGTACCCCACCCAATCCTAAGATCGAAACCCCATGGTCGAATAGTACGATTGACTACGATGACAATCTCCGACACATGGTTATGGCCTCAAATGAATGAGTTAGATTGCCACTGTATTTTTTTTTCTATACCCATGAAACAAACAAAAAACATAAATAAGAAGACACGCACGTAGTACTGTGTATGCGATCAACAACCAAAGAATTTGATTTAATAAGAATAGCATGTTGTTTAAGCTGTGTTGATACAATCCCCCAGGCAATCGATATCATTAAGAAGACCCCATCCTCATCATTCTATTGTTTTGATATTGTTGACAACAAACGTACCTCATTATTTCACATCATCATGATGTATTGTGTAGAATCGGAACTAACGTATGTATGGAACGAATGCTGCCAACGAATGAGCGAGTATGGTAAGAATCGAGTCTTGTCGAATTCGTATTTAGACGAGAATCGGAAAACCCCAGCCTACTACTTGGTACGAAGATTTCAACAAACATCTTGCCTCAAACCCCCCACACAACAATTTATCAAAAGTATACTATGTCGACCAAGGGTTGAGGCTCATGGGCTTGTGCGCTATCTAAATGAGGAGATGAAACAAAATTTGGTTATGACTTCAACCAACCAACGCTTGCCAGAAGATATCGAAAGACTCATATCGAGCTATCTTTAATGTAATTTATCTAAACGTTCCATTGTGTTCTTCAACAATGATGTAATTACTGCAATAATTTCATAATTACTGCAATCACTCCCCATTCAATTGAATAACTTAGAAATAAAAAAAAACGTTGATACAAACCCTTATATCATACTATTACGAATTGTCCAACATAATGTTACGAAGTAGGAAGTTACTAAGTAGGAAGTTACTAAGTAGGAAGTTACTAAGTAGGAAGCTAAATATAACTAAACAAATTACAAGAACCAACAGGGGTTTGTCGGTCGTAGCTCGAAACAACAAACCATCGGTCCTTACCTTTCGAAGGAAGAAGAAGAAGGGGGAAAAGATCACAATGATCACTGCGTATGATTACTTCTCTGCGAAGTACGCTCATAAGGTTGGTTTTGATATGATCCTTGTGGGTGATTCTGTGGGTATGACGATGTTGGGTTATGATACGACCCAAAAAGTGACGATGTCGGACATGATTCATCACACTAAGGCGGTTCGACGTGGAGCTCCGAATAGTTTTGTTGTCGCGGATCTCCCTTTTGGGAGTTTCGAGGCAAGTAAGGAACGTGCGTTTGATAATGCATTCGCTTTAATAAAAGAGGGTGGGGCGGATGCTGTGAAGATTGAGGGCGGGGGTGAGGAGCGTATCAAAACCATCGGTTGCTTAACTTCTGCGGGGATCCCGGTGATGGGTCACATAGGACTTACGCCCCAAAGTGTTGGAACGATTGGGGGGTTTCGAGCTCAGGGAAAGACAGCAAAGAAGGGGGAGGCTATCGTAGAATCGGCCAAACTACTTCAGAATGTTGGAGGTGTGTTTGGTATTGTCGTAGAATGTGTGCCCGACATAGTTACGTCGAACATAACAAAAAATATCAACCTACCAACAATAGGGATTGGTGCTGGACCTGGGTCGGATGGACAGGTTTTGGTCTACCACGACCTCTTAGGCTACGGAGGTTTGGATGATGTACCGAGTTTTTGTAAACAGTATGATAATATAGGAACCCGGATCGAACGAGCGTTGTCTAATTTTAAGGCGGATGTCGAGATGGAGACGTTCCCGGTCAAAAGTCCGTACAAAATGTCTAACCAAGAAGTAGTTCGATTTATTGGTAATGACACGATATCGTTCTCAGCACCACCAATTGATGACACGATATCGTTCTCAGCACCACCAATTGATGACACGATATCGTTCTCAGCACCACCAATTGATGACACGAACCAAACATGCCGGAAACGAACTGTAAAGTATTTGAATAAGATGTCCAAAACCCAAATTCTATAAAGTGGGTGGAGTCCAAAACCCAAATTCTATAAAGTGGGTGGAGTCCAAAACCCAAATACCACCGTATGTTGATTGTGTTGTATGACGAGAAGCGATGGTATGTAAGAAGCATAAAAACAACTTGGTGTTTTTTGACACTTTTTGTTTTTAAAAATATATATGAAGAGAATTTTACGTGAGATAGGATTTGGGGCAATATACCGCGATCAACATAATGTTGTGCGAACGACACACAAACAACTTAAGCCCATGGTTGAATTGCTGCGTAGTATGCCTGATTATGATGATCACGATATGATTGCCCTTCAATACAACGAGAGGGCGAATACAGTGTTTTCGGCTTTCGTGCATCGTACGTATCGAGGCCAAGCACAGGGGGGATTACGGTTATCCGAATACCCGACGATGAAAGATCTCTTGTTTGATGGTATTCGTCTATCAACTGGGATGAGTCGAAAGAATGCGTTGGCCGGATTGTGGTGGGGTGGAGGTAAGGGGATTATCCTAAAACCAGATCAAACATACGACCGAGAGAAGTTGTTCAACGATTATGGGACTTTTATTAGCAAGTTACGTGGTTCGTATGTTACGGCTGAGGATGTTGGCACAACTCCGGTGGATATGAAGAACATTCTAAAAGAAACAAGATTCGTAACATGTATACCAGAAGATAGTGGAGGCAGTGGCAACCCATCGGAGATGACGGCTACGGGGGTTGTGGTGGCCATCGGTCAGATATTAGACAAACCGTATGATGAAACTAGGGTTGCGATCCAAGGAGCTGGTAATGTGAGTCAACATATTGTGAAACAATTAGCAGAGCGTGGTATCGGTGAGATTCATATTTCTGATTTAGAACCAAACAAGCTAACTAAAGTGCGTGAAATATTTAGTCAACATAGCGTAAACAAAAATGCCATGATCGTAACGATTGTCAATGGCGATGTATTACGACGGGATGTCGATATACTCATACCTTGTGCGATGGGTGGTTGTTTGAACGATGATAGTATACCAAACATTCGTGCAAAGTATGTTGTCGGGGCGGCAAACAATCAATTAGAGAAAAGTCGAAATGATTTAGATTTAAAACTCAGGGGTATTGTGTATGTACCAGATTTTGTGGTGAATAGAATGGGGATTGTAAATTGTTGTAATGAACAATTTGGTTCATTGAAGAATGATCCGATGAAGGCTTCGCATTACGATCCATCACATCCATCATCCATTCCGTCGGTTGTTCGTAGGATCCTACGAGAATCACGATACACACTACACGAAGGTAATGCCGAAATTGCAGAAAAAATTTCGGATAAGCACATCGTTGAACCCAACCCAATCTATGGGCCTATGCGAGTGAATCGAATCATTCATCAGTTATGTGAAGATATCGATGCATCAAGCTCACATAGATATTGAACAATCGCCCGAAATCAATACTGTGTATGAAGATTACATTCTACTTCGGTAAAAACAAACGAGCCAATCCAGTGCGTTGTTTGATATGTATGCTGTTGTATGTTGTTTTTATGATTTTATTCTTATCATGTTTCGATACGTAGTGTTGTTGGAGGTTAAGGTCCCCATCGCGATCTCGAAAGATACTAAGATACCCACGATTACGTGTAGAGATTGTTCTTCGAGACAAATCTAGATTGTACCAAAACGACATATCCATATAACGAACCATCTCGTCGGGAGTAAGTATAGTTTGACGTTTAGTGAGATACGATTGCAATAATTTATGGTCCAACTTTTTCCATATCGTTCGACTCATATTGGGCAAAGAGATTACATTCAGACAACCTGTATTGATTTTACCTAAGTACATTAAGGAGTGGCCCGAGGAAATGATTGTGACCGGGGTCCTGGTTTGAATCAAGTATGGTGTTGTATGGACACATGGTTGATGCTTGTGTTTCTTAGGTGGCTTTATCAAGTCGTAGACATTATGAAGGGGGAGGTCGATGACTGGTTGGTTGGTGAGTAGGAGGATATGGTCGACTCGTTGTCTTGGGATCGAAATACTACTCATATCAAGTGAAGATGGTGCGATAATTATGGTGGTTGAGTTAAAGGTGTGGTAGATTGCATGTGGGATTTTTGATTTCGAATCTGCCGCACAGTACTCTAAAAACTCCATCGTTTGATTGCCAACAAACACAATCTGTTTCTGAATTTTGGATGCGTGTTCTAAGTACTTTAGATATTCGGTATGCTTCGGATCCAAAAAACAGTAGATTACATCGTACGTACTCTTACTAAGGTGTTGGATTAATTCTGGATTCGGGTGACTCATATCGTAAACACAGCCGTACGTAATATGTTTGCTCTGGTGTGGTATTTTAATTTCGTACGTAATATCCATGACTTTGTATCGAACAATTCGGTCAATAGATTTATGCCTCCAACAAACCAAATCATACCTTGTGAAGCGTTTCTTATTTTTTATAAAGTCCTCACCACATTTTTCCAAATACGCGATATCGCATTCTTCATTCAATACAACAACAACATTTTTTGCCCCATCTGTGATAACTTGAATTCGACAAGACCACTCTGTTTTGGATACATTTTTTAAGAATACGATCGGTCGATTCATTACCATCCGTATTCTTTCAAAAATAAAAAACTTATTATTATTTATTAATTCACACTTCCTTAAGATGAGCAACAAGAATAAAAACATTCATTTCAAAAACGTTGAATCAGACAACTATACACCAACATACTACGCTAGTGCGACATTTAATCGATTACGGTGTATAAAAAATTACTGGGGACCGTCATGGGGAAGAAGTTTTGAAGCAAATCTTGTTTTTGATGGATGTTATGTTGGTGCCCTGCCCTCTGTTTACGACAAGAAGTTGTTAAAAGAAAAGAACATTACCCATATTGTGTCGGCAGTACCAGGGTTTAGCCCACCGTATCCAGAAGATTTCAAATACCTAGTAATAGGATCGCTGGACAACAAGACGGCCAAACTTTCCACAGCCTTCACGACGTGTAATAAATTTATCAACGAAGCGTTTGATCAACGTAGTAATGTGTTGATTCATTGTATCGCGGGTCGTTCGCGAAGCGCAACAATATGTAGTGCCTTTATGATTGATAAATTTGGTATGGAGGTGGACGATTGTTTGCGAATCATTAAAGCGAAGCGTAGTATAATTGAACCAAACTCAGGTTTTGTCGAACAATTGAATTATTATCGAAATCACAAGAAATGTTTACAGAAAATTATTGCCGATTCTTAGATCGTTTTTCGCATAGGCACTAAGGAATGTTCGATCAATCCATCGTCATAGTACGTGGTATTCTCTTTATCAAGGACATAACCGTTCTTTAAATAAAACTCACAAACCGGATCAATGGTTGTTTGCCAGGCGATCAGCTTCATCTCTGTGATATTTTCATTTTCTTTTAAAAACTCTTCCGATAAACCAACCATTTGTGACCCATACCCATGTTTACGTAAATGTGGGTAGACCAATATGTTGTTTATGATACCAACCTTCTTGTGTTTAGACAAAGATACGGTTCCAACATTGCCTAAATGATTGGAAAATTTCAAGAGTGTTGAATGAATGTTTTTAAATTTAGTCACTTGCATGTTGTGTGTAGTAACAATCCTGAAAAAAAAAACATATTAATTACTTGCATTCATATTGATTAAATTAAATCCTCGATGTCCGCAGGTAGTTCGAGGATTTGGGTATGATAGAAATCCTCAACCTCGTTCATCATTCGAGTCTCGTCCTTCGTGATTAGATTGATCGCAACTCCCTTACTTCCATATCTCCCACAACGACCAATTCGATGAATGTAGTTTTCTCGGTCGTTTGGGAAATCAAAGTTGATCACAAGCTTCACACCCTTGATATCTATCCCACGGGCCATCAAATCACTACAAATCAGGACCCTGCTATGACCCGTACGATACTCACTGATAATGTTGTTCCTCTCCTCTTGTTTCATATCACCAGTTATCACCGATACCGTGAACTTACGATGAATCAATTCGTCCTCTAACTTCATTGCTCTCATCTTGCTGTTTACGAAGATTAAGGATTGGGATACTTCCAAAAAGTTGAACAGATCTTCGACTACCTCAATTTTATGTGCCTCCTCATCTAAGGGGACGTAAAATTGCTTGATACCATCCAATGTCAGGTTGTCCTTTTCCAATAAGACAATCGTTGGATCTGGTCGTAAGATCCCATTGATGAATTCCATCGCTTCTTTCGGCATCGTTGCACTGAATAAACATAGCTGGATATCTGGATCCGAACCTTCCATGATATCTTGAATATCATAACGAAAATCTCGTTCCAAGAGAACATCCGCTTCATCCAATACCACCATACGGACCGAACGCATGTCGAATGCGTTTTGGGATATCATATCCTTAATCCTACCAGGAGTACCACATATAATATGCGCCCCTTTTTGAATCTGTCGAACCATGTCGTACGATTTCATCATACCCCCGATGCATTCAATAATTTTTATCCCATCCATATAGGTTGAGAGTTGTCTCAAAAACTCGCTGTGTTGTAGGGCAATATCTCTAGTAGGACATATGATGATGGCTTGGCAATTTTGATTCCTAGGATCAATTGTTTGTAACAATGGGATACAAAACCCACCTGTCTTACCAGTCCCACTCTCTGCTTGTACGACCACATCATTGCCAGAGAGACAAGCAGGGATTGCCTTTACCTGTGTCGGAGAAGGTGCTTCGAATCCATATCCATACAATCCCCGTAGTAGATCCTCCTGTAATTCATAGTCTTCAAAAGTTTGTTTGTTGATCATTTTTCTAATATTGAGAATAAAAGAAAGTAAAATCTCAAATAAAAATCATTTTTTTACTATACTACATAATATAGATTATAGATGATTTGTTCGGATATGGATAACACAGATACCGAAACATTGATTGTTAGTATAATGAAGTCTACTTGGAATAAAATAAGTACAACAAGCAAATTATCAGCATGCGATGTCGTAGCCACATCTTTGGATGCTACCCAGGATGTAGGTATCGATATACCAGAAAATGATGTTGTTAGTATCTTGACAACAATCCGTAACATGATCCCTAACTTCTCGGACGGGGTGACCATACGAGATATTAAGAGATTATTAGACCCGGTGATTAATAAATACCGGGATCAGGATATTACATACAATTTTAATTCGAAACAAATTATTATCTTGCAGTTTGTTGTATTTTTGATGGGCTGGTTGCTGGTTCAAGCAAAATCGTATAACGAAAACAAAAATTTCAACTTTATCAACAGCATCATGTCGATTCTCCAACAACAACAAGATATGAAGGAAGCCTTATCCAAATTGTGATTATGATTTTTTTTTTAACATTCATAATTAAAGATGACAACATTAGCTATTTGTGTTGGGATTAATTATACGAATCTAACGAATGAGCTTCAAGGGTGTGTTGAAGATTGCAATGAGTTTATGCGGTATTTGGACGACAAACAAAGTGTGGATGAATTTATCGTACTAACCGATCAACCAAATAAGATTGAATCAACGAGAGCCCAACAAACCATAACTCAACCAACGATTGATTGTTTTAATAGTGCTTTGAAGATGCTGTTAAATGAGAAGTACTCAAAATGTTACATTTATTACGCAGGTCATGGAGTATTCGAAGCAGAAATTGATACTTCGGACGAAGAGGATGGACTTAATGAGTGTTTGTGTTTCTTAAGGTATGATAAAAAAACAGAGAGTATGTTTAATCTAAGTTCATTTTGTTGTAGCTTTTTATCGATGCCATTAAGTAAGCCAATTGTTCCGGTAATGGATTACTACATCGACAACCGTTTCAAGAGTACGATCAATCAATTACGTATTTCACGAAAATCTAAATTAATCATATACAGTTGTTTTGATTGTTGTCATAGTGGAACCATAACAGACATGGAGGTGATTAAAGATTACGAATCAGTGGATGGGTTATTGATTACCGATACCAACTTATTACATTGTAATGTATCAGCATGCCAGGATTCGCAACTCGCTTGGGAAACCAAAGAAGGGGGAAATTTTACTAAAAGCTTGATTGAATATTTCCAAGAAACTAGTAAAGGGTTTCCAGAAATATTTTGTAAGGGAGGGAGTGTTAAGACTTTTCATGAAAACATAGACACTAAGTTACAACATTTTCCCAATAAACAGAGCATATCAATATCGATCAGTAGCAATTGAGAACCTTGTCTTTGGTGTTCAAAATAGCCTTGACCTCACTCAACCTAATATTTCTTTTTGTATAAATTTTGTGTTTTAGATAATGAGCAAATTTTTGTAACTTCCTCTGCATCGTAATATCAACTACTTGGGAAAACAGTTCCTCGAGTGGGATTGTCCTTTTTAATGTTTTGATAGTTCGAATGTTTGTTTCTTTTTCCCAGGGCAAATTGGTTCCTGAAAACATCGTAACGAAGCAATAGAATATGGATTCTAGATCATCAACAATACTGCGACTAGTGTTTCGTTTTTGTGATTCTACGCTACAATAATAGATATTGCCCTGGAAGTTTGTTTGTTTGTTCATAAAACTACAGTTATACGACATACCAAAATCGATTAAGACGATTTGATCATTCTTAGTATCGTACATAAAATTGGATGGTTGGATATCGTTATGAATTAAATTCACAGACGCATAGGACTCCACGGCTGATATCATACCAGCACACACCTTATTTACAAACGCTATATCAAAATGTTCCCCATGTAGCCGGTCTTTGATGATTCTATCCAATTTTTCGTAGCGTCTAAGTAAGATAATATGCAGACGATACTCCGCGCAGTATGTATACTTAATAAATTCACCAATATTCGGCTTGTTCCTCAATAACTGGTAGTTGCGAACCTCTTTTTTACATATTTTTTGATAAACCTCGTCATTCAAGTAACATTTCGCAACAATATTTGAATCAGATGTTTCCATAACAACGGATGCAATTGTTGATGCCAACACTTTGTTGAACAGTAGTATGATCTTTCCTCCATCAATTGGTATGCTTGGGGGGAGCTTAAATTTATTTAAAATATTACAACTATAATTCATTAGTAAGAATCTTTAAAAGAATAATTTTGTGTTTAAAACGTACTCGTTTCTTTTCGGCTATTTTTATTTAAATACGGTTATGCTACGCTTGCCCAGAGTGTTTGAACAGTATAGAGAATATATTGAATCTCATTACATAGATACTACGTCAATCATACCTTTCCTTCGGATGGGGGTTGATTGTCCTCGTGCAACGCTGTATGTATTAAACAAACTATATGATACCGATTATATGGAATCCATCATACTTTATAAGGATGAGGCGTTCGACATACTGAATTTGCTTGAGGAAGATATCGAACAGTTGGCATTCATAACCAGTCTTGACGAGGAACATAGGAGATTCATATATCAGAGCAATCTACCCATACAAACAACCATCAACATCTTCTTCGAGATCAATAAGCGTCCAAATCTGTGGACCAGAGTCATGCGCTTCGTAGATACTCATTCTTTAGGATTTTGGTCCATCTTTCATACTTACTCGGTAACCGAATTCTTACCACTATTCCTAAGTTTAATCGAAGGTGGCCGAAGTTTTTTATTCATAAGTTTTGTGATCGATTTTTTAAATGAACAAAGAAGTACAATAAAGAATCTTACCAACGGGTTTGAGATTGAATATACGGATGCCATGGGTCTTTGGGAAAACGAATTACGGAACAATATGCAAGTAGAATTGTGTCAATCAGAACCAATATTTCTCACACCAACCGATACAACGTACCGTACGACGTATTGTTTAGAAAAACTACACCTCTTGTCTTCATCGAACGATCTTGTGATTGAAAAAGAATTAAGCTTGGACACGGAAACCAACATTCCATTCAATACCATCATCAATGATATCATCAACACTAATCAAATCAAGGACGCATTCTTCGTCAAGCTGTATGGAAAAAAAAAACTGAATGTCTACTAATTTTTTTTCAAGTAAATATTATCATGGAGGAGTATAAATATTATCTCGAGAACTTGAAGATTGAAATGACATTATTCACAGCAACATCATTCTATGATCTCCTAAGTACGAATGGTACGGATTTCCAAACAAAAATTCACTCCGCGATACAGCAATCGACAGAACTAATAAAACTACTATCCGTTGCTTACAATCAATTATTCATTCCATCACTTACAATGGATAGTACTTCTGCTATTATTAATAAAATATGCCAAATTATTTGTGTTTATACAAAAAAATTGTTAAGAACAGATAGTTGGGACCTTAATAAAGTAATCCATTTGCAGAAAATGGTCATCGATTATGCATGTGTAAAACTATTTTCACAAACTATCCGAGATGAAAATGGAAAAATTGTTGGATACTCTATCCCAAAATTTAAACCTCTTAATTTACTTGCTTCGAATCGACACTCAACAACAGTTGCTTCGAATCCACGCCCAACAACAGTTGCTTCGAATCGACACCCAACAACAGTTGCTTCGAATCGACACTCAACAACAGTTGCTTCGAATCCACGCCCAACAACAGTTGCTTCGACTTCCAATCGAAAAACCAATCGAAAACCCAAATCAGAGTTAAGTAATAATTCATCGATTCAATTTGCACCCGTTGAATCGGTTGCATCGGTTGCATCGGTTGCATCGGTTGCATCGGTTGCATCGGTTGCA
>Ga0115547_1000893_pt1 | contig 18285 bp, 16 predicted proteins | sample COGITO_mtgs_1004_3_FD_87185 | JGI IMG/M metagenome (GOLD analysis project Ga0115547, IMG submission 87185) | Pelagic marine microbial communities from North Sea - COGITO_mtgs_100420 | ecosystem: Environmental > Aquatic > Marine > Epipelagic | place: Germany:Helgoland, sampling site Kabeltonne...
CCGGAGCTTTAAACTCACTTCCGCTAATCTCCGGCAAATAAAAAACCCCCGCACTATCGTGCGAGGGTTTTTTATTTGGTGGAGCCTAGCGGGATCGAACCGCTGACCTCAACACTGCCAGTGGTAACTTGGGATTTTATAAAGCTTAAAATTCTTTATTTTTCAATCACTTAAAAACTGGCTTCTGTGCAACTTAGTCAAATTTAATCAGGATAAGGCGCTTTTGTGCCGATGGCGTGTCACGTATTTGTCACGTGTATTTCGATTTTGGATTCCACACTTTGAGTGTGGTGCGCTAAAGCTATTTCATGACTACATTGGCCGCTCGTTTATCAACCATTATGTCCTAAGATGTATCTCAACATCTGCTTTAAGAGCCGCTTTTACCAGATCCTTATCAAGCGTTGCTAATGGTAAACCTTCACGAATGGCCAGCTCCAAATAGGCAGCATCATAGCTACTCAGTTTATAAGCTCGCGCCAGAGTCAAGGTTCGATTAAAGGCATGATGCGAGGTCATCGTATCTGTCTGAATTGAAAGATTCTCAAGCTGAGAGATAAAGCCTTCAATTTCACCAAGGCCAATCTCGTCGCGTTTCTCTGCCGACAACAGCACATTGGTCGCTTCAAGCTGCCATAAGTTAGGTACTATAGCACTGCCACCTGCAAAGCTATCCAGGACCTCTAAAGCATATTGCTGATCAGCTGCCTTCTTTGTATTCAAAAGCCAGCGCATCGCGACCGAGTTATCTAAAACGAAATCTGTCATTTCCGGCCTGATTCCATCATTTCCTTAAGCTCTGAGTCGGACACTTCATGTTTTTTAGCTTTCTTGATATTAGCGATGGCCGTCCTGCACTTTAGGCGACCAGTTGCACGGCTCGGCACGACGTCAGCAATGGGCTTGCCGCGATTGGTAATTGTGAAAGATTCTCCCGCCTCTACTCGGCGAAGTATCTCAGGTAACTTGGTCTTGGCATCATAAGACCCAATTTCTTCGAGCATAACTATTCCTCCATTCACGAGCAAACCAGACTACCAGCCTAGTCTATTAAAATCAAGATCAATGGATTGGGGCATCTGCTCAATAACAGTGACAACACGAGCAGTAACCAACCATATTTCAGTAAATATTCGACCGCCCGGTGCCACACCCAAAAGTATAGCGACCCTAGAAATTACCAATGGCAATCGCATTGCTCAGAACTACTTCATACCCCGATCGAGGCTTAATTTTGTATTTCGCACCACACAGGTTCAGATACCTTCACCATACCAACTACCTAGCGCTTATCCAGCTTATGGCTGCCAGAAGGGCTGACCTCTTACGATTATTGCCCCAGGCCAAAATACAGCCTTTTGCTACATTGTCAGGATCGCTCTTTATTCAGATCCCTAGGTTCATCTGACGACACAGATGGCTCTCTACGAGTGAGAGCAACTCTTTCGCGCAACTTCGTGTCGCACAGTACAGCATTAAAAAACGGACGCCTTACTATTGAAAACCACATTGTGCCTAGTTGTTTCATATTCTATTTTTCCTGTAAATTAATATTTCCTACCACGCACATATTTCAGACAGCCACAGCTATCTTACAGGTACAAAGTTCTTCGCATCATTTGAATTACCATAACCACTGTATTTAGCCTTGAGCGGATAAGGAAATAACGGCCGTGAAAATTGAATTCCATCAGCGTCTTTTGCATGCAAAGCTTCCATTCGGTCTGGCGCAGTGCCTTGCTCGACCCACTTTTCCAAGTAAGCAAGATAATCAACGCTATCAGCACCTTTTCCGCCGGAACAATGATTTACGCCAGGAAGAAGAAACAGCCGCATAAAATCATCGGTGTGTTCGCGCCCTCCCAGAGTTTTAACCACGGTCTCGTAGTAATCAATAATATTGCGCGGTGGAATAGACATATCACTCCACCCTTGGTAGACAATCATTTTTCCCCCCGCTGCCTTAAACTTGCGCAAGTCAGGATTCGATGAAGCGTACAACGACTCCATTAAACCCAAGCGTTTATAATCTTTATCGAAATCAAAATCACTGATTTCCCATTCTGGCCCTGGGTCAGGCATTAACATCATGTAGCGGAAAGCCTCTAGGCCGGCAGTTTCATCAATAGATAAGCTATTCTGAAAAGGATTCATTAAGGAATTTATTCTTCCAAACCAGTTAAGCTCTGAACCTGGCACTGGGCCTCCCGTAAAAAGTTTTTTTCCCTCTGAAGTCATTACTCCTGAATAAATTTTTTCTATTGCCGCAATCTTCTCTGCATTCAAGCAATTTGAATTATCAATTTCCGCAGGGCATGCTAGTTTGCTGAGATCGAATTTGCATTGGAGCGGATCGCCCACTACGCCATCGTACACGCCATCATCCATATCACACAACGCGAGTACAGCATCGTTGACAAGCTTCAAATCATCTTGGTTTAAAAGGCTATTCTTACTCTCACTTTGAACAGCGCGCGCGTTCCAGACAAATTGCATATATAAAGACGTTAGATTCATGGCAGGCGCACCCACAACAATGCCATCAAAATCCCAAGGGAAACGCTGCGCTTCGATTAGTCCCTGACGACCACCTGTTGAGCAACCCATAAAATAAGAGCGCTCAGGCTCTATATGGTAAAAGTGTTCTGTTATAGCTTTTCCCGCCAATGCGCTTACATGTGTAGCGCGATACCCCCAATCTATTTCTGCCTGTACGTTGTTATAGGCCCATTGCCCATCAAGCCAGGTAGACTTATGGCCCATATCTGAGGCAACACACGCATAATTTTTTTGTAAAGGATAATCGCAAGATCCAGCAAAAATTTTCCCACAATGCCCCCCGCAACCCACCTCTACAAACTTTCCATTCCACTTTTTAGGCAGACTGAGCTCTACACCTATACTAGGTGCAATATAGGCCTCCACCAAGCAATGCTCTGGCATGCCTTTCTTAGCATGAATTAATTTCGATGAGAGAACTTTCGTCGGCGCATCAGCTATTCCAGAAAAATCGTGAGAAACAATGTTTTTGCAACGCGATACAATATCTTCCTGTAATGGACTTATTTGAGCTGTACTTGATAAGCAATAAGAACACGTTATAGCCATTGTAATCATTACCAGTAATCGCACATCAACACCTCTTTTCTATTGATTTATTTAAACAATCCTCGACCAACCGACACCAATACTCTATGCCAATAGGAATTATTTCATCATTAAAATCATAACCAGGATTATGGATCATACAATTTCCTTCTCCATCACCATTGCCGATAAATAAGTAGGCCCCAGGTTTTTGTTGGAGCATAGCGGCAAAATCCTCTGAACCCATCATCGGCGAACAATCAGTGTCAACAGCCTCTTTACCTACAACGCCTATAGCAGCTCGGGAAGCATGCTCAATTTCTTCAGATGAATTGATTAACACTGGATACAGAGGGTTATAGTCAAGACGACATTTTGCCCCAAAAGTAACGCACATCCCCTCGACAAGAGTTTTTACTCTATGCTTCACCAGGCTGCGAGTATCAGGCTGTAGTGTTCTGACACAACCTTTGATGACCACCTTATCAGGGATAACATTATAGGTCGGTTCACCGCTTTTGATATGGGAGATACTCAATACTGCTGCATGGGTAGGGTTGATATTTCGAGCGATGATCGTCGGTAGTACGGTGATGAGATTGGCTGCGACAACTACTGGATCAATGGTTAGATGGGGCATAGCAGCATGGCCGCCCACCCCTTCAATAGTAATATCAAAACTATCGAATGACGCCATCATCGGACCGGTGCACATTGCAAAATGGCCGACGGGCAGCCCCGGCAAGTTGTGCATTCCATAAATGACATCACAAGGAAAACGTTCGAATAGCCCATCCTTAATCATCGCTTCGGCACCACCACCCCCTTCCTCGGCTGGTTGAAAAATAAAGTAGACCGTGCCATCAAAATTCCGGGATCCTGCTAAATATCGTGCTGCTCCCAGCAGTATCGCCGTATGCCCATCGTGGCCACAGGCATGCATTTTGTTTTCATGCACAGAGCGATAGCTGAAAGAATTGGCTTCGGGCAAGGCCAAGGCATCCATATCAGCCCTTAACGCTATGGAACGTGGACTGGAACCACATTTAAGCACACCCACCACTCCCGTTTTTGCCAATCCTCGATGGGCAATGATATTTGAGGCCGTCAAGATATCGGTTACCAATTGCGAGGTACGTTTCTCTTCATAACCCAACTCTGGGTGTTGATGAATATCTCTGCGCCAGCCAACGGCTTCCTCTGTTAACTCTCGTATTCTTTCTCGAATATTCAATATATCTACCTATCGGATTTAGGGAATTCCCTCACCATCAGTAGCGAGGGAATTGTGATTGCAAAGTGGCGTTAAAAGTTATAGCCAAATTCCACTCCATAGGTTCGGGGAGGAGCCAAGTCCGCTTGATACCCATTTATTCCAAATAATACAGGGATATATAGTCCTCGGGTAATAACTAACTCATCAGTAAGGTTTTTACCAAATACTGAAACTTGCCATTTTCTATCCTGCGATGTAAAGCTTACTCGTGCATTCAGTAAGTCATATGCTTCTTGATTAACGAAGGGATTTTCGTACTGGTCAAAGAATTTTTTCCCGGAATGATAGTAGTCAAGACGCAGTCGTACATCGCCGTCTAATTTGTCCATACGATTCGTATACTCGATACCTACATTGGCTGTAAATTTAGGCGCCTGAGGCAGAGTACTACCGCTTGCATCTCTTACTGAACCATCAGGCAAAAAAGTTACGAATTCTTTATATGTAGCGTCAAGAAATGCCAAGCCGACATCAATATGTAAGTCTTCGACGGGCAGTACCGATATCTCAATTTCTAGACCTTTGATATCAGCTTTCGCGGCATTATTGAGCACACCCACGATCTTCCCATCCACCTCTTCGGGAGTTGATACCTGCAAGTCTTTATAATCGTACTGAAAAGCGCTTGCGTTCATTCGTAGACGGCCCTCTAACCACGTACTCTTTACCCCTACCTCATAGGCAGTAATATACTCCGGCTCGACACTGGAATCGACACCTCCCGTGTTGAACGCGCCACTTTTAAATCCTTCAGTCACGGACAGATAGATCATGACATCTTCATTTGGAAAATAATCCAACCCCAGCTTTGGTGTCAGCGCATTCCAGCCGTTCTGTCGAACTGTCGGTCCGGAAGTTAGAATTCCACTCACGAAATTTGAAGACGTGATTTTTTTTGTTTCATCGCTGTAACGTAAACCACCATTCACTCGTAGTTTTTCCGTCAACGCGTATGAGAAATGTGCAAAGGCAGCATATGCATTAACGTTGGTTGTTGATGCGTTCTGGGAAAAAGGCAATGAAAACTGCGGAATATCAATTCCTGTCAGCCAAGATGGCCTGTCATCAAGATAGTAAACTCCAGCTAACCACTCCAATGTATCGTTATTCTGCGATGCCAATACTAATTCCTGACTTAAAGTCTCGGTCTCCAATAAGAGTCCTTTACCAAATGGCTCGTCTAGGCTCGGACCGCTGTGATTACCTTGGTTGATCCCTAATATTTCAGTTTCGTCAAAATCCTGTTGCCAGGGGCCATCCTTATTATCAGTATAAGCCGTAATGGACGTTAGCGTTGCCCAACCCAAATCCCATTCGACATTCAAATCAATGGAGCGGATTCTTGTAGGAGCTTCTTTAGGCCCAACATCGTGCATGACTTTGCGTAGCGCTGCTATAGGCTCCAGCTGGATCAATAAAATGCTTAGCCGCAGTAAAATCCCCATCGTCATTAATCGCTGTTCCGTGGAGCGTAATATCTAGGTTATCCGAGGGCATATACTTCAAGGTAAACCCGCTCGCTAACAAATCGTCGTAGTCAGATTCGTAACCATTCAGGATGTCCTTAGTGTAGCCATCACGAGTTGTTTTTACGCCGGTGACCCTCAGCAGTAAACGATCCTCGATTAATGGGATATTCACGTGTCCCTTCACACTAAACAGATCATAATTACCAATTTTAATCTCGACGTTAGCGCCAATTTCGCCGCCAGGGCCTTTGGAAATATACTTAATAGCGCCAGCATTAGCATTACGACCATATAGAGTACCTTGAGGACCTCTGAGAATTTCCACCCTCTCTACATCCATCAAATCAAAAGCGGCACTGGTAAATCTGGACTGATATACACCATCTATATAGATTGCAGCACTTGGATCTGAGCCAGGCCCTTGTAGCCTAGTTGCACCCACTCCACGTATGGTCACTTTACTTAACCCGCCATCAGAGGCCATACTAAGCCCTGGCGTAACCATTTCTAGGGCTTGGGATTCGTCTATGCCCGAAACTGCTAATCGCTCACCGGAGAATGCCGATATAGAAATAGGCACGTCCTGAATAGAGGCACTGCGTTTTTCAGCGGTGACAATAATTTCTTCTAGCACATTGCTGTTGTCCGCTGCCACTGCCTGACCGAACATCGTTAGGATTAGAAGTGCAAGCTTGAAAGATAATTGGCTAGATTTTTGATACATTTGTCTTTCTATTATAGTTGTCATAGTTCTTCTCTCTTTTTCAATGTTACTTCAAGATATTGACATCAAAATGAGACTCCCGCCTCATATGAATATCACCAAAAAGCTACTGTTCAAAATAATCATCCTCTTTTACTAAGTGATGGCAGAGATTTCCACTTAATGTTCGCGACACCCTATTTTTCAAGGGCGTTCGTTAGAAAAAATAACGGTCGCGCATGCCGACCAGAACCCACCCCAACCATGTGCCAACGACGTTGTTACAGCAGGCACCTGCGCCGCCGCTTCGCCCCGCACCTGGCGGATAGACTCCTGCATGCACAACATGCCGTAAGATCCAGAGTGGGCATAACTAAGTCCGCCACCGTTTGTGTTCATCGGTAGACGCCCACCCGGGCGTGTATTACCTTCAGCGATAAAATTGCCGCCCTCTCCAAACGGCGTAAAACCAAGTCCTTCAAGTGCAAAAATTGGCGTATGTGCAAAAGCATCGTAGATCATCAGATGGTTAATATCAGAGGGCGTCAGTCCGGCCGATTTAAATGCGGTGCTGCCCGAGGTGCGAATCAGTTCAGGCCTCAGGGGATCCCGTACTCCCGCCGGACTCAATACGCCGGTTTCAATGGCGGCTCCGGTTCCAAGCACATAAACCGGGCGTTTGGGAAAGTCGCTGGCGCGATCAGCAGCGGTAACAATCAATGCACCACCGGCATCAGACACTAGGCAGCACATGGCCCGACGAATCGGCCAGGCGACCAGAGGCGAAGATAACACTTCTTCGACAGTGATCGCATTGCGTAACTTGGCGCGTGGGTTCTTCATGGCCCACTCTCGTTGCACCACTGCAACCATGGCAAGCTGTTCTTCCGTCAGCCCATACTCGTGCATGTAACGCACCAGTGGCAGCGCAAACAGTGCCGCTTGCATGGCCGCCCCCGCATAGGGAATATCAAATTGCTGTGAAATGGAACCAGCATGGCCCATGTCATAAGTACAGGGCACTGCGTTGTGACTGCGACCTGACTCGCCATACACACACAACACCGTGTCACAATAGCCGGCGTGAATAGCGGCCATGGCATTGCGAAGCTGAAACATCCAGGAACAGCCACCAACTACAGTATTGTCTGCCCAGCGTGGAAAGACCCCAAGCTGTTGGGCGATATCTCCCGGTGGCAGGTAACCGACGGTTAGGCCGTCGATGTCACGGGCTTTAAGACCCGCATCCTCCAGCGCATTAACCGCCGCATCAAGCGCAAGCCCTACGGATGACAGTTCAGGAACTTTGCCAATTTGCGTCGACTCTGATGCGCCAACAATTGCATAACTACCCGGTTGTATCATGCTGAGCCCTCGTCCATTGGCGCCGGTTTAAAACAAAGCATGCTGGGCCTCGTACCGAAACGGCGGTAAGTGGTCAGCAAAGGCATATCGATTTCAAGCGCCTCTGGCGTTTGTGCACAATCAACAATGGTAGAAACAAGGCGTGGACCTTCTGCCAGCTCAACCAAGGCAACTGACATTGGGCCATCCTCCCTCCACGCTTGCATCCATTCCGGCCAAGGTTTCTGAGTGATGACATAGCTATACAGCCTTGCTTTTCCCGACGCTTCTATCCATTCAACGCAACGTGAGGTACATTTTGGGCATACCGGTGCAGCCGGAAAATAAAATTCCTTACACGCGTTACAACGCTGAATAAGTAGCGTTTGCGCATCAATGCCATCCCAATACGTCTGAGTCTCGGGTAATGGCATGGGTTGTACGTTGTCAATCAGGCTCATTGTTGTAATTCCATTTTGTCGACTGGCTCTACCCTAGAGCACAGTTCAGCAAGAGCTTCATCAGCGGTGCAAAGGGGCACGGTTCGCGTTGGCAGCAGTTCATCCATTTGTGCCAGTGTCCATCGGCCTGTTTGCTCCAGACGGTAAGCAAAACCGCTAAGTTTGCAAACAGCCAGCCTGCGGCCAAACAGCTGATAAATTTGCCCGTTGACTGAGCACCCTGCCGTTGCAAGCCAAACAATCAGGGGCGAGACATTCTGCGGATCGGCATCGTCAAAGCTGTCATCACTCCCCTCAACCGAGGCAACCAGTCGTGTACGCGCAGAAGGTGAAACGGCATTAATGCGGATACCATAACGTAAACCTTCTAGCGCAAGGGTTTGGGTAAAGGCCGCAATGGCCGCTTTGGCTGCGGCATAGTTGGCCTGGCCAAAATTCGGAAATAAGCCCGCCACAGAGGTGGTATTAATGATTGACGCTTTGGGTCGTTCACCGGCTTTACTCACATCCCGCCAATAGGCCATCGCGTGCCGACTGGGCGCGGCATGCCCTTTAACATGGACACGAAAAACTTCATCCCATTCCTGTTCCGACATATTGGCAAAAGAACGGTCCCGCAGAATACCGGCATTGTTAACCAATATATCCAGGCGACCAAATTGATCAACGGCAGTTTGCACCATCGCCTCTGCTGAACTCCAGTCCGCTACGTCATGTGTACTTAGTATTGCACGGCCACCTATAGACCTAATTTGGGCAACGACTTCTTCGCCGGGACTCTCCGAGGATGACAGACCCTGAGCACTAACCCCCAGATCATTAACCATTATCATGGCCCCCTCTTGCGCCAGCGCCAGCGCATGACTTCGCCCCAAGCCCCTGCCGGCACCGGTAACGATGGCTACTCTTCCGTCTAACCTGCCTGTCATTTATTGGTCTCCTAGGAACATTTTATAAACTCGTTTCTGTACTGACACTGCATTGTTCGGTCAACACGCGGCGATCCAGTTTGCCGACATCGGTGAATACAAGTGCCTCTCTTATTTCATAGCTTTTCGGTTTTTTATAAGCCACCATTTCTTGGTTCATAAAGGCGTCGAGGAACTCTACCAACGGTGGATTGTTCGGATCCAACGGCACTATGAGCGCGTGAAGCCGGCGCCCCCACTGTTTATCCGGGATACCAATAACTGCAGCTTCACGCACACCATCATAGCGGCACAGTGTCGCTTCAACCTCAGCCGGGAAAATATTGACACCACCGCTAATGATCATGTCGGTGCGACGGTCAGCAATATGGAGATAACCCTGCTCATCCAACCAACCCATATCTCCGACGGTTTGAAAGCCATCATCGGTAGGCTCTGGCATGTCGGCGCCAAGATAGGCAAAGCTGGGCTGGTCTTGCGGCTTGTCTGAGCGCTTCATAAAAATCAACCCAATCTCTCCAGGCGGCAAAGGACCGTATTGTTCATCCAATATCTTAATCTCGGATCGGAAAGGCTTGCCTACAGAACCCGGGTGTTTAAGCCAGTGGTCTCCGCGAATGGTGGTAAAACCAATACCTTCCGTAGCTCCATAAATTTCCCAGACACGCTCGGGGCCGAGAAAATCCAGCCATCTGGCCTTCAGCGACGGTGAGCATGAGGCTCCGGAGTGATACATAGTTTTGATAGAGTCGTAGGCGTCAGCACGGACACCTTCAAACTCGAGCAGCCTCTGCAACAGGATTGGAATCGCGAAAAAAAATTCGATCCGGTCTTGCTCAATGATTGTTTGCACCCGCGCTGCGTCAAACCTATCCATCAACACCACTGTTTTACCATCCATCAATGCACAGTGAGTGTGGAGTAAACCCACCGTATGATAGAGTGGGCCATACACAAGTACACGCTCAGCCACATCCCATCCTGCCGCCGTCATAATGGACGATTCTCCACCGTGTCCCCAAGGTGCGTTACCTACAATCAACTTGGACTTACCCGTAGTACCCCCGCTTGGAATAGCCCAGGCTGGCGTGGGGTTGTTAGCCTCTACCGCCGTATCACTTTGCAGCTGATGCAGAGCTTCCAGCGAACAATGGTGAGCACCTGGGAGGGGGAGAATCGTGTCAGAAAGTACAGAAACTTTGCGCCCAGTTTGGGAGACAATAGTTATGCTGGCCTCAAGATCAGACTGAGTTGATTTTGCGCTGACAGGCACCACGAAGGCTCCCAAGCGCCAAGCGGCCGCCGACGCCAATACCGCAGCGGATGAATTAGGGCTGACAATAATCACCGCTGTATTTTTGTCAACGCCTTCCTGCTTCAGTGCGACCGCAAACACATCCACTTTCGCGTTGAACTGAGCATAGCTATAGATTTCCCTGCCGCTAACCGTGTCAACAATCAGTGCTGGAAGATCCGGCTGCCGATCAGCCAAGTCGCGAAGGCGTTGTGCGTAGGGCACAAAACTGCTGAACGTTTTTGTGTCTGTCTGGTTAAACATATCGACTCATATTTTTTGTGGCTAATCCATCCGTCAGCATTAGGCTGTGATGGAATTGTTGCTTGATTGAATTTCCTGCAGTGAAGCAGCCAAGCGGGCATAGTCACGCCGAAAAACAGTAATAACCACAAATGCAACGGTGGTTGTCACAAGCGCAAAAAGCAGGATTGAATAGCCTACTTTTGCTGAATCCTGAAAGAAATAATCAGTAATTAGCGCGATGCCCGTGGGTCCAACCCCGATGCCCAATAAATTGGCCCCCATTAACCAGATCGCCGCAATCTGCGAGCGAATTCCACCCACTGTAATAGCTTGTAGTGCTGCTGGCCCCAGGGGCGCAAGCGCCATCAGGCCGAATTGGGCAATCATGATGCCGACTATAGAAACCCTTAGTTCATGAGTGAAAACTGCCATCGATATTCCAGCCAGCGAAATCGGAATAAGAACCAGTAATATTTTTAAAGGCGCGTCATGGTGGCCTCGTTTGATCAGGTAATCTGCAAGCCAAGCGCTGCTGAAAATTGACAACAAACCTGAGATACCCATGGCAAACCCAAGGTAGTAACCCACCTGACCCGCCGACAGTGCGTAATGGCGGATCAGGAAGGAAGGCATCCAAGCACTTGATCCGTAGATCAGCATATTTAAGCTGGTAAGTCCGACCATCATCGGTGTATAGGCTCGCCAATGCTCACAAATATAACGAAAAGCATCGCCGATAAAAATCCTTGAAAATTTCCCGTTTGTGCTGTTATGTGACGATAACCGTGGTGGATCAACCATCTTTGTCATTGGCACAATAGCCAGCAAAGTCATCGCACCCACAAGTAGAAACACCAGTTGCCAGCTTCGAACCCTGCCGAGATAGGGCAACTCCACATCGGCAATTCCGGTAACCATATCAACCACGGCACCACCCACAATCAGCGCAAGCCCCCCACCCAAGGCCCCGGCGGCGGCAAAAACCGCCATACCCCGCGCCAACTTTCCTGGCGCAAATAAGTCCGGGATCATACCGTGAGCTGTGGGTGTCAAAGCTGCTTCACCAACCCCGACGCCCATCCGCGCGATAAAAATAAGAGTGAAGCTTTGAGCCAACCCACAAGCCATCGTCATCGAACCCCAGATAGCCACCCCGAGACCAATAACCCATTTGCGGGGATAACGGTCTGCCGCCCAGCCAAAGGGTATTCCCATAACGGCGTAGAGGACGGCAAAAGCAGCCCCCGTCAGCAGGCTAACTTGAGTGTCACTTATCCCCAGGTCCGATTTTATTGGCTCCACCAATAGCACCAGTATCTGGCGATCCATAAAAGAAAACATGTATAAAACGGAAAGAACAAAAACGGTATACCACGCTCGGCTGATAGAGGGGTAAGCATGCGTATATTGATTTTTATTCTTAGGCGGGTTCACTGTAAACCGTGATTCTTTGGCAGTCTGCATACTGTTTTGACTATGTTGCATCCTTATCTCCCGTTTAAACCAATACCGGGTTATATCCCCGTATTTTTCATGTCAGTAATTAGAACTTAATTAATTTAGGATTTGTTTCGGATTATTTGGATCGGACACTATTTGTTTTGATCAATACCAAGGAGAAAGGTCCCGCTCTTTGATAAAACCGTTTTTTACTAGGGTGCCCCGTCCTGGAATAAGTTGATCACTTAAGGAGTTATTCGGGGGGATATTAAAACAGGAATTTTTACTTTACCGAGGTAAAATTTTTGATAATCTTAAGGTATTGGTGGCAGAATCCATCGATACCTATAATCACTTAACGTCGCACCTAAGCTTGGCATGAAAACACCATAAGGTAGACTCTGCGGGCTCATCGATACTCTGTTGGGCTTACCCCGAACCACTGTTTGAAAGCCGTCGCAAAGGTACTTTGATGGCCGTATCCTACCCTCTCAGCGACTCTCTGAACGTCGAGTTTTGTCTCGACAAGCAAGCGACGCGCCTCAAGCAGACGCTGCTCCCGCTGAAAATCCGTAATCGAAACATTGAAGAGGTATTTGAATCCGTAAGAAAGTTTGTTGGTGCTCATACCGACTAAACGGGCTACTTGGCCAAGGGTAGGACGTCGGCAAGCGTTGGCACCCACAAAGTCGCGCGCCCTCATGAGTTGGCCGACGTTTTTCTTCGAGATTCGGTGCGGCGGCTGGGAATCTGCTATCGGCATCTGAAATGCAGCAAGTAGTTCACAGACAAGTTCGCTAGCCTTTGCCTGCAAGTATCGATAACGTAAGTCGCCAACGAATGGGCAATTCGCTACCTCATAGGCGAGCACAGTAGCCCTAGCGGATTGGGTTCTTAGGTACTCAAAGGACTGTATTTCACTGGTGCCAGACCCATTTGGCAGGGACCAACCGGAAAGCCCGAACGCTGCTTCGAATCTCGACGAGTGGAATCGTAATTTTGCGTCAATGTAGTGATGACCAGGTCGGTAGTGTGCCTCTAGTTGCTCTCCCTCGGGTACTGACAGAAGGTAACCCGTAGGTTCTGTTACTTGTTGGCACCCCCAAGACTCGGCAACCATCAGGTTAGGACCACCTGCGAGCACCCCGAATCCAAGTATATTCTCTTCACCGACGAGACGCACTTTAAAGTCCGAACACAGAGTTACACTAAGGACCTGTAGGTAGACGTCCTTTGCTATTTCGACTGCCTCAAAATAGCCTTGGCCTAAAGAGCCCGGGACATCCAAGCGAAAACCCCGGCCAGAACACACCGAGTAGGGCTGATTCGGTCGCTGAAGGCTATTATCACCAAGACTAATCACCGAGCCGACCGTCCGCCTCACCCAGTCGTGGGGTTGAAAGTATCGTGAACTCCAAAGGACGGTAGCATGCGCTGCCATAGACATATCTCAGGTAGATGTCTTTGATTTAACTACAGACTATTAACTTGTTGTTGGATGTGACAACCCCCGGCAACCCTGTCCTGCCAGTACTGACTTCTAATGTCACCTTGCAAAGTAGGTATCACTAAACGTGTGGGTTTTTGGCACTCCTCGAATGATCTTGCGGCCTAAGAACAGATTATTCATCGTATCATGGAAGTAATAAAGACTGCTATGTTCGTTTTTAAACGCCACACTCGCACGGCGTCAAAGGGTCGTAGTTCGTTATAGTGCTTATCGACACGATCCCCCCTAGCCGTGGAGCCAAAAAGTATTATCATGGCAAGCGACGCTACGGACTGGATAATGTCAACAATCTGATGAATGTCGTCTTGTTCCTCATCACTCAAGTGTGCAAGGCTGGCCTTCATGGGAATCACGACGCTCTCCATTATTGTCGGCGGTTCTGCTAGCACCCTATTGTGCCGTATTGAAGGCCTCTAGAGCTAGGACCTTTATCGCCGTATGAATATTTATTAACGGTAAGATTGAGTCTTCATATTTACAGATAAAACTAAAGCATTAAACTGTATTCTGATGCCGTGGCCGCTTCGGTCGTGCGTTAGTGTGCGTAAATTCAACAGCCTTGACTGAGCTTAGGGACGCATCCAAGACCCGACTAACCGTGGTTGCCAATGCTGCCACCGTTCCAAGGCTATGACTACTTGGCGCGCTGTAAGCCAGTGTCGGTATTGTGTCGCCGCTTGTAAGGGCTGAATATGGGTATTGAGATACCAGAGTAGGTGTTTTAAGCGATATTGGTACGGGCCAACCTGAAAGTGTCGATACAGTGTATCCGCGATGTGTTTCGCTCTCTCCCGGTGTTCTTTGACTTTGGTCGTACGGCGGCCGGGGATTCTATTACCCAATAGTTGCAGCATTTTCTGTTGAGCTTGGGTGGTGTTGGCAGGTCGCATATTACTTAGCCGAACCTACGTAGGCACTGACTACGTTTATGCGATTATGACCCAGCTCCAGGGCGATGATCGTACGGGCATGATGGTCCTGTGCTTTCGTGGCCGTCCTGCCGTCGCTCATCACGGGAGCAGGACGGCCAGTGATCTGCTGGTAGCGCTCACAGGCATAGGCGGCCCTAAGATCGTGGAAGCCTCTGATTCCTGTTTTATCCGTCGCGAGTCGCCATTGGGCATAAGCATGGTTGCGCCACTGTACATAATTGTGCTGTTCGGGAATTAAGTTCTTGTTCGGGCCCGCCTCCCCGCAGGCTTGTTGAAGTAAGGCCTGGGCTTGTGGGCTAACAGAGACCCAACGATCCGCATGTTTACCTCGCCCCCCTTTGGTGCCTTCTGAGATATTGGTACGTCCGCCTGTTCTGGACTGTTTCAGCGCAGTGTGAACATTCAATAACGATGCCTCCCGAAAGCGCAACCCCAGCTCACGACACAGGGAGGCGACCAAAAGTACAGGTCGCTCGTTTTTGGACTCAAGTGCCTTCAGCGCATGATTTAGCTGGGAATAGTCGACTGTTCTGGGACTGTACTCACGGACCACTGTCCGCTCTCCCACCAACGTTGATGGCGATACGGCCAGATGATTATCACCCCTCAGGGCTGTAAGAACGACATTGACCGTTGACAATAAATTTTGTGCGTAGGCTACTTTTTTTGATCCTGTATCCACCTGCTGCTTTAGCTGGCTCCCGTAACGGTCAACCAGATCTATTGTAATGTCGCGTGCATCCTTTACACCGCACTCTGTCTTTAAAAAACTGACAAATAGATTCCAACGATGCAGATGTGATGCAACGGTCCCAAAGTGGCCGGGACCGTATCGATCCTGTAATGCATTTTTACCCGCCCATGCGAGTCGTTTACCGTATCCAAAATTGCGTCCGCCACCGACTTTGCTCATTGTGTAAACCCTTAAAACGGTTAGTATTTCAATCGAATAGAGCGTCGACCGCGCTTGTGGGTTGCGTACCCACCGACGGCTTTCGTGATGAAAGCATAAGCAAATCACTGTCTGTACCGTTCACTTCAAAACAGGCAATAAACATTGCTTGCGGGTTAAGCGCGCTCAAAACATAAGATAAAAAGATCTCTTTTTTGAGCTGTACAGACGGTTTGTAGCAGTTTTTGACGGCCAATCCTTTCATAAAACATTGATTGGGTTGGTTTTTTTCCGTGCCGCCGGCAGGCGTCTCTGTGTAGCTTCGCTGAAACAGAGACGCCTGCCTCCTTGCTTACTGATCTTCTTTTTGGGTTTTCACCTCCGTTAATTTTTTGGATTCGTTTAAACATGGAATCAACTTTCACATCTACATCTTTCACATTTTCACATTTACCCCACCTTTTTATCCGGTTGGGCACCGGTTTAATAATGACCTATGGATCAGGGCATTATCATCAGTACAACATAGAGGGAACCACTAAGGTGTAGTGGCACTCTGGGTTAAAGGCACCGAACAACAGCGCTTTTGAAGTGCGCGCAAAAAAGCTTTCTGCTGATGCAGACAACTCCGAACGCATGACACTCTTGAACAACCTGAACCTCAGGGTTCGCGAGTTAACAATGCCAGCGACATACAAACGTCGCCTGCTTGATATGAACCTTGCCGCTGAGAACAGTGACTGTTCATTGTGAGGATAAACTTGGCCTGTTGGCCTGGGTACGTCACAAAACTGCTGTGACAAGTAGGCGGTCAGTGCTCGCACTGATGCGTCGATAATCCGCCTTTTCGACGCTAACCGTTCACGCTCCTGCGCGGGTGGATTAACCCTGCCACATTATCGCTGTGGCTGCGCTTAGATTCTGGGTTTGGGCTGAGTATAACGGTCGTGCGTTTTGCTTCATTAGAAAATCAAAGCAGCCAACGTCGTAGTTTTCTATTGACGAAAACCCTCTCGCATCACAATAATAATTTAAAGTGATTTTCTACAGCTGAAGCTCACTGTGCAGATCAAACCAAAAACTATTGTGAGATAACAAAACAGGTGTTGCCAGTGGCAACACCTACTTTCTCCGTTCAAAGAGAATAGTGCCACCAACATCAATCGGTGACCCATATCTACTGTGCATTGGACAACAAGACGACGATGATCATCTGCGATTAAGCTTACAATGTTTTAAGAAAATTAATCGTACGCAAATTTAGGAAGGATTTTTTACAAGAGACATGGGCAGCAAACTCATCACGACGAGTGTACCGATCCTCCCCACAGCCGCAAGGAGCTTGCCAAAAAAGACTGGCACTCCTCCATGCCCCTCCGGGGAGGATCGTGTTTTTTGTCGCCATGAGCGTGCCGCCACGTTGTAGTTGGGTTCAAACACAACGGATCGCGATTTATTTCGTGACTAGGAAAACCTGTAAGTACTGAGACGTATAATTTCAAGTCAATGAAAGATCAAACAAAACTACATCCAACCGCTCAAGATCAACTACACAGAATTAAGGTTCTTAAAGGTATGCAAGGTTAACGCTTGATCCACGAAACTCAAACCTCTACCGTAAACCCTAATCTTAATTCATCGAACGACAACAAATGAAATTTACCAAATGGCTTACACAAAACGATTTTTTCGCGGTGCAAAACAATTTCAGAAACTGGTACTTCCTACAGTTAAATGAATTTGAGCCTTCCCCTACCATTGGACTCCATCAGGAATACAGTACAAATGAAAATCGCCGACAGGAATGTAATACGCGCCAGCAATGGCTGGATCATGAATCCAATTAATTGATTTAGATTCCACATTTATATGAGCAACGAATTTCTATACACACCACAACAAGCCGCCGCGGAACTGGACTGTTCCGTCACTACGGTAAATCGCCTGGTCAAACAAGGCCTACTGACTCGCATCTACCTCACTCCAGGCATCAAAAGAGGCGGCTGTCCCCGAATAACCCAAAATTCACTCCACCAATACCTTGCCACGTTGTGCGACCCATCCCATAATAGTCCTTGCACAGAAGTCAGCGCTGCAAATAGAAGGAGTAGCGTATGGCAACAATCTACAAAAGGAAGGACTCGCCCTACTACTGGTGCTGCTGGAAAAAACCCAACGGCACAAGAGCTCGGCGAGCGACTGGGTGTTCTGTAGCGCCGGAAGACGCTTCAACAAGTGAAATCCGACGTTATGAGAACAATGCTCAGTTAAAGGCTAATAAACTCGAAGCGGATGATTTCAAGGACTACAACCCTCACAAATTACCCCGTGATCGAGAGAAACGGTACTATTTTGACGATCTGATGTTGCGATTTCTCGATGAACGAAAACCGGGTAGCGCCGATATAAAATGCATCAAAGTGTTGTATACATTTTTTACCGGCTATTGCTTGAATGATCTGGATGACGACAGTAATGAAAAGGCGATTGATGCGGATTCGATTGCAGAATACAAATCAGTACGCGCCTCCATGCTGTGTCGGGGAAAACCCATTTCTAACGCGACCATTCGCAGGGATCTGTCTACATTAAGTAGCGCGATCAACTACGCGAGGTTCGAGTGGAATTGGAAAATCCCCAATTACGTCGAAGGTCGTAAGCCGAAACAAGGTAAACCGCGTATTGTGTGGGCCACACCTGAA
>Ga0115547_1000907_pt1 | contig 18179 bp, 17 predicted proteins | sample COGITO_mtgs_1004_3_FD_87185 | JGI IMG/M metagenome (GOLD analysis project Ga0115547, IMG submission 87185) | Pelagic marine microbial communities from North Sea - COGITO_mtgs_100420 | ecosystem: Environmental > Aquatic > Marine > Epipelagic | place: Germany:Helgoland, sampling site Kabeltonne...
AAATAAACACCTATTAGAAGATTTAGTGGAAATGGAGCTTTGGGACAATAATATGAAGGAAGAGATCATGCGTGCAAATGGTTCTATTCAACATATCGACAAGATTCCACAAGACATAAAAGATCTATACAAAACTGTATGGGAAATGAGTATGAAAGATATCATTGATATGGCTCGTCATAGAGGATATTTTATAGATCAATCTCAATCTTTAAACTTGTTTATGCAAGATGCAGATTATGCTAAACTAACATCAATGCACTTCTACGGATGGAAGTCTGGATTAAAAACTGGAATGTATTATTTAAGAACCAAATCTGCTGTAAATGCGATTCAGTTTACACTTTCAAAAGAAAAGAAAAAAACAACACCAGAGCAAGATGCACCGATGACACCAGAAGAATTCAAAGCCATGGTGGAATCCTCAAAAAATGGAGGACCAGATGATGATTGCTTAATGTGTGGATCTTAGAAATTAGTCAATTAATGTACTTTTAAAAAAGAATCTCAATATATTTGAGATTCTTTTTTTATTTAAAATCAAAATCATAACAATATGATGAACTGGGAACAATTACTTTCTTTAAAACGTTTTGGTGATATTCAAAAACGCCCAAGAGCTAAGCAAGATGAAACACGTTTGGGTTTCGAAGTGGATTTTGATAGAATTATATTCTCAGAAGCTTTTAGAAGTTTACAAGATAAAACACAGGTTATTCCTCTGTCTGAAACAGATTTTGTTCATACTCGACTTACGCATAGTTTAGAGGTGTCTGTAGTGGGAAGAACTTTAGGGAGAAGAGTCGGTAAAGTTTTATTGGAAAGACATCCCAATTTAAAACAACTGGGCTATTCATTCAATGATTTTGGGGCTATTGTAGCAGCAGCTTCTGTAATGCACGATATTGGAAATCCTCCCTTTGGTCATTCAGGAGAAAAAGCTATTGGAGAGTATTTTAAAACAGGTAAAGGATTACACCACAAAGCAACGTTATCAGCAGAGGAATATCAAGACCTCATAGACTTTGAAGGAAATGCGAATGGGCTTAAAATTTTGACTGAAAATAGAGAAGGAGTATATGGTGGGTTACGCTTATCTTATGCCACTTTAGGAGCTTTTATAAAATACCCAAAAGTGTCTCTACCAAAAAAACCGACAACACACATAGCAGATAAAAAATATGGATGTTTTCAGTCAGATAAAGAAGCTTTCTTAGACATTGTTGAAGATCTAGGCTTACTCAATAAGTCTAAAACAGCAGCGATCAGTTACCATAGACATCCATTAACCTTTTTAGTAGAAGCGGCAGACGATATTTGTTATACGATCATAGATTTTGAAGATGGAATTAATTTAGGACTAATAGAGGAAGAATTTGCTTTAGAATATCTAATTAAACTGGTAAAAAATACAATTGACACAAAAAAATACCATTCTTTAAAATTCAAAAAAGATAGGGTTAGTTATCTCAGGGCATTGGCCATTAATACACTAATTAATGAAGCAGTTGATATTTTTTTAGCCAATGAAACTGCCATTTTAAAAGGAACATTCTCAACTTCTTTATTAGATAAATGTGCCTATGAGGCTCAGATTAATGACATTTTGAAAATTAGTATTTCAAAAATATATAAGAGTCAAGAAGTGGTAGAGAAAGAAGTAGCAGGGTATAAAATAATAGCTGATTTATTAGACATTTTTGTAACTGCACTTAACAATCATCATCTGGGAAGTCCAACGAACTATGATAGTTTATTACTGAATTTGCTTCCCAAAGAATTTAGGATTACTTCTGCATCTACTTATGAAAGAATCATGGCTATATGTACCTATGTTTCTAGAATGTCAGACAGTTACGCTATTAGAATTCACAAAAAAATACAAGGAAGTATTATATAATAAAAAAGGATGTTTTTAGGATAGACTTCCAATCAACTTTTTGATTGAGCTGACATCTATACCATTCTTTTTTTGAAGTTCCTCGATTGTTCCGTGTTCCACAAAATGGTCTTGTATTCCTAAAACCTTAACCTTGTTTTTGTAATTATGTTTCCCCATAAATTCTAAAATGGCTGAGCCAAATCCGCCTTTTTCCACACCATCTTCAAGAGTAATAATGTGTTTAAAATCAGCACAGATGCTATGTAATAAATTTTCATCTAAAGGCTTAGAAAATCGCATGTCATAATGAGCAACACTTGGAAATTCTTCTAGTGCTTTTGTGACATTATTACCTATAGTACCTATAGAGAGTATAGCAATACCTTTCCCGTCTCTTAAGCAAACCCCAGTTCCTATTTCAATGATTTCAAAGGGCTTCTTCCAATCAAACAAGACCCCTCTTCCTCTTGGGTAACGAATGGCAATGGGTTGATTTAAACCCAACTGAGAAGTATATAAAATATTTCGTAATTCCACTTCGTTTCTTGGCGCAAAAACAATCATATTTGGAATGGCTCTCATATAAGCTAGATCAAAAACACCATGGTGAGTTGCACCATCTTCACCAACTAATCCAGCCCTATCTATACAAAAAATAACGGGTAGATTTTGTAGTGCTACATCGTGTATGATTTGATCATAGGCTCGCTGAATAAAAGTAGAATAGATATTACAAAAAGGAATCATCCCTTGAGTTGCCATTCCAGCAGCTAGGGTTACAGCGTGCTGTTCTGCAATTCCAACATCAAATGTCCTTTTAGGAAATTCTTTAAGCATCATTTTTAAGGAACTTCCAGAGAGCATTGCTGGAGTAATTCCAATAATTTTTGTATTTCCTCTAGCGAGTTCAACAATAGTTTCTCCAAAAACATCTTGATACTTAGGAGATAATCCTTTGCTATTTTTTGGAATGATTTCTCCCGTTTTTGCATCAAACTGGCCCGGAGAGTGATAAGTTACCTGATCTTTTTCTGCCTGACTTAATCCTTTGCCTTTTGTTGTAATAACATGCAAAAATTTAGGCCCTTTTTTATTTTTAAGTCGCTTGAGTTCCCGAAACAAACTTTTAAAATTATGACCATCAATTGGGCCTGAATAATCGAAATTTAAGGCCTTAATAATGTTATTCTGAGCCAAAGATCGATCTGTTTTTACTTTGGTTAAATATTCTTTTAATGCGCCTACAGAAGGGTCTATACCAATGGCGTTATCATTTAGAATAATTAATAAATTAGCCTCACTAACCCCTGCATGATTTAAGGCTTCAAAAGCCATTCCACTAGCAATAGAAGCATCGCCAATTACTGCAATATGTTGTTTTTCAGTTTCACCTTTTAAGGAAGAAGCAATTGCCATTCCTAGTGCAGCCGAAATAGAAGTAGAAGAATGCCCTACTCCAAACGTATCATATTTGCTTTCGGCTATTTTTGGAAATCCTGAAATTCCATCTAATTGTCTGTTGGTATGAAAAACATCTTTTCTTCCGGTTAAAATTTTATGCCCGTATGCTTGGTGACCCACATCCCATACCAAAAGGTCTTTAGGGGTGTCAAATAAGTAATGTAAAGCAATAGTAAGTTCTACTACTCCTAAACTAGCCCCCAGATGCCCTTGTTTTGTGGCTACAATGTCAATGATAAACGCACGTAATTCTTCTGCCAATTTTGGCAACTGATCTTTAGTTAATTTTTTAAGATCTGATGGAATTTTTATGGTATCAAGTAAAGCATTGATCATAGCACAAAAATACAATTTTACAACTCAAAAGATATTTGTAATATTGAATAAATATTTTTTAAAATGATTCAGCCTTTTGACGATACTTATTTTATGAAAAAAGCACTACAGGAAGCAGAGCTTGCTTTTATGAAAAAAGAAGTTCCTGTAGGGGCTGTAATAGTAATGAATGATAAAATTATTGCAAGGGCACACAATCTTACAGAAACTTTAAACGATGTAACGGCCCATGCAGAAATGCAGGCATTTACTGCAGCAGCAGATTTTCTTGGCGGGAAATATTTAAAAGAATGTACACTTTACGTAACCTTAGAGCCATGCCAAATGTGTGCAGGTGCAAGTTACTGGGCTCAATTGGGAAAGCTTGTATATGGAGCCTCTGAACCTCAAAGAGGCTTTGTAAATTTACAAACAACGTTGCATCCTAAGACAAAAGTAGTTAGTGGTGTTTTAGAAAATGAGTGTAGTCTTTTATTGAAACGGTTTTTTATTGAAAAGCGCAATTTGAATTGACAGTTTAAACTTATACTTTTTTAATTACACTTGTTACAATTCCCCAAATCACAAAATCATTTTCTTCAGTAATTTTTATACTAGGATACTCAGGGTTTTCTGGTTGAAGCCACACTCCACCATCACTTACTTTTAAGCGTTTTACAGTAAACTCACCATCTAAAAAACAAACAGCTATCCTGTTGTTTTCAGGCTCAAGACTTCTGTCTATAACCAATAAATCTTTATCATCTAAACCAGCGCCAATCATAGACTGTCCGTTTACTTTGGCAAAGAATGTTGCTTCTTTGTTGGTGATTAATTCTTCATCTAGAGAAATTCTAGTTTCTGTAAAATCGTCTGCAGGAGAAGGGAAGCCGGCTGAAATTCCTATATCAATAAAAATTGCACCAGTACTGTTTGATGTCTTTGGAGTAAAAAATTGAAGTGATTTTGTCATTTATTTTACGGTAATGATATCGTTTATTTTTGTGGTATATTTTGGAGAAAGATGCTCTTGTTTCATTTTCCAAGTTCGTTGTAAGTCTTGATTTGCTAATTTTATGGCAGTTGTTTTAAATTTTTTATTTAAATGATCTATTGCCGACATTAATGGTTTATGTTTTGGATTTTCATGAAGAAATAAATTCAATTGATGGTTGTTTGTAGGTACCAGCCCTGTAACAATAACCCCTGCTTTCTTATAATTAACCCCCTTTTTAAAAATGATTTTTATAGCCTCTACCGCAGCTTTTGTAATGCTAAGGGTAGAATCTGTAGGATATGAAAAAACAACAGTTTTTGATGCACTATATTGTTCCGTGTTTTTTTTGTGACGATCACTTCTTAGCATCACTATGATCATGTGACAACTAGATTGTTGTGCGCGTAACTTTTCCGAGCAACATGCAGCAAAAGTAGAAATTCTTTCAGTAATATCTTCAATATCTGAATAGGCCTGCTCAAAACTTCTAGTTGTTGAAATAGAGCGCTTTATTTCTTTTATTTCAAATTCAATTGTTGGAATTCCTTCTAAGTCTTTTTTTAATCTCCATTCTGTAATTGAAAAATTGCGACGCACCCATTCATCAGATAATTGGGTAAAATCAAATGCTGTTTTACATCCCTTTAACATCAGGCGTTTTTCTAAACGACGACCAATTCCCCATACATTTTTAATGGCTGTCCATTTGAGTCCTTTTAGTCGTTTTTCGTCTGTATCAATTACGTAAACACCACCGGTTTCTTTTGGAAACTTTCTTGCAATCTTATTCGCTACTTTACAGAGTGCTTTTGTAGGAGCAATTCCTACACACGTTGGTATCCCTGTCCATTTTAAAATTCTTTTTCGAATACTCTTGCCATATGCATTAAAATCATGATGATTAAATCCCGTAAGATCAATAAAAGCCTCATCAATACTATACACTTCAACATTAGGCGAAAACTGCTCTAGTATTGTCATAACTCTTGCGCTCATATCTCCATATAGCGGATAGTTAGAGGATAAAACAGTAATTTTATGATGCTTACAGAAATTTTTCCATTTAAAAATAGGAGCCCCCATTGGAAGATTTAATTTCTTGACTTCATCACTTCTAGCAATGATACAACCGTCATTATTACTTAATACAGCAACAGGTTTATTTTGCAAACTGGGGTTAAATACCCGTTCGCAAGAAGCGTAAAAGTTATTACAATCTACTAAAGCATACATTAGTGTAAAGATACAAACAAGAAAGTACCAAAGAATAGCATTGAGTTACTTATATTTGAAAAAAAGGATAAGAATTATGAACATCTTTGATTGTGTAATAGTAGTTATTTTAATTTTTGCCTTCGTAAGAGGTTTTATGAAAGGGTTTTTTGTAGAAATAGCTTCTTTAATTGCTTTAATTGGAGGTATTTATGGTGCAATCTACTTTTCTTATTTTGCTTCAGATTTTCTAAAAGACTATGTAGAATGGAGTGAAAATTATATTGCTTTAACAGCATTTGCAGTTACGTTTATAGCCATTGTAGTTGCAGTTTCATCCTTAGGAAAAGTTTTCACAAAAATGGCAAATTTTGTGGCGCTAGGAATGATTAATAAACTACTAGGAGGTGTCTTTGCACTTTTAAAAAGTGTGTTAATTTTAAGCGTACTATTTGTTTTTTTTTCGCGGTTAAATGGCGTAATTCGTTTTATAGAAAAAGAGACATTAGAGACCTCTGTCTTATACACACCTGTAAAGAAAATTGTTCCTACACTATTTCCAAATATCATTGAAAAGATTGAGGAAAGGAAAAATGAACTTCAATAAGGCTGTTTGTTATACTAAAAAAATAAACGCTACAACTTATTAAATTAATAGGTTATAGCGCTTACATGTTATCTTCTAAATTGATATAAATTAAAGAAGATAGTCTCAATAATTTCTTATGCGTCTTTATGATCTTTTACCCATTGTAAACAGGTTTTGAAATCTACAAAAATATATTCCTCTGGAATTAAATCTGGAATTATATCAATGCGTTCCATCATATATTTAGGCTGTGTTTGCATGTCTACAACCAATACATTTTTACCATCTTTCTTAAGTTCTACAATACTGTCTTCTAAAGCATACAGCCCAGATTGATCGATATACTCCATTCTATCCATTCGAATAATAATGGTAGATGCAGCCGCTGGAATTTGTTTTATAAGCTGCTGAAAGTCGCTTGTTGAACCAAAAAATAAAGGCCCTTTGATATGCTTAATGAAAATTTCATCACGTAATTTTTTTGTGATTCCAATTTCATCAGCCCAAGATTCTTCTTTTAAAGAGGTTACGTTAGATTGTTGCGCTGTTAAATCTCCAATTTTCTTCATAAACATTAAAGAAGCAATTACCAATCCAATACCCACCGCATATACTAAATTCCAGAATGTAGAAAGTAACAATACAATAATCATAATAATTACTTCAGAACTCAATTTAATACCAGCTATTTTAATATCTCTTGGTAAAGAAGGAATCGCTTTTAATCCTTTATAATCCATTACTCCAATTCCAACAGTAACTAAGATACCAGCTAAAACAGCTGCAGGTATTTTAGATGCAACAGGTCCTAATCCTAATAAAATTACTAATAACATCAGTCCAGCAACCATTCCTGATAGTTTTGTTTTTCCTCCTGAATTAATATTCACAACGGTTCTAATGGTAGCACCCGCTCCTGGAATTCCTCCAAAAACAGAAGCAATACTATTTCCTATTCCTTGACCTATAAGCTCCTTATTTGGTTTGTGTTTGGTCTTAGTCATATTATCTGCAACAACAGAGGTTAGCAGTGAGTCAATAGCGCCTAGCAAAGCTAAAGTTAGGGCTGTAAAAATATAAGGAGTGATACTCGCTAAACTAAAGTTGGTAAAAATTTCCATATTTGGAATTGGAAACCCACTTGGAATTTCTTCTATGGGTTTGTAGTCAAGACTAAATCCAACAGAAATACCCGTCATAACCACCAGAGCAACCAAGGTACTAGGCACAACAGTTGTTATCCGTTTAAATCCATAGATGATAATAATTGTCCCTAAAGCTAAGATTAGTTCTAGCCAATTAAGATGTTTTAAAGCTCTTGGCAGCACCTTTAAGGTTCCTAAAACACCCGAAGCTTCTCTTCCAGCTAACGTTTTACTTTCTTTTATAATGTCTGCACGCACAATGCTTTCACCTTCCGCTGCTGCATTTTTATAATCTTGTAAGGTGAGAATTTTATCAGCTTTTTTGTTTTTACTGTCTTTTAAGTATCTACTTAAAACAACTTCTTCAACCTGTGATTCAAATTGCTTCACAAACTCAGCGTCTTCTTTTGCATTATATCCGATGGAGGGTAAGATTTGAGTAACTAATATGATGACTCCAATAGCAGTCATAAAACCAGAAACCACAGGATACGGAATATATCGAATATACTTACCTAAGCCTGCCAGACCTAAACCAATTTGCAAAAGACCAGCCAATAAGAAAACAGTTAAAATAATTGGTAATGCTTTACTTACATCTCCATTATTAGAAGCTATAATTCCAGCGATAACAACCATACTTACGGCTGTCATTGGCGCTGTTGGACCAGAAATTTGTGTTGGAGTTCCACCAAAAAGTGCAGCAAAGAAACTAATGAAAATAGCACCATACAGACCTGCGTCAGGTCCTAATCCTGAAGAAACACCAAAAGCAAGAGCCAATGGGAGTGCAACAATACCAGCGGTAATTCCACCGAAGAGGTCGCCACGAACATTTGAAAATAGATTTTTCATACTTTATTATTAAAAATTTATAAATGTGATAAGATTAATTTGATCTCTGCTAGAGGTTTCAAAAATTTGATTCATATACCCAACTTCTAGTTTTATTCCTGAAGAAACCTTATATCCTAAGCCTCCATAAACTCTATTTCTATCAAAAACGTTAGCTGCTCCATTTAAGAAAATCTCATTGTAAGTAGATAGATAATATTTAGAGTCTTTGAAAGGAATATTTAGTCCTAGGAAATAACGAAAACGAGTTTTAAAATCACTAGCTACAAAACGCTGCTCAAAACGATAACGGTGTTGTAAACTAAGTTTTCCAATAGTGTGTTTTGTGATAAATTGCTGAAAAACCCGATGTTCTTCTACAGTAACTTTTTCGTCTTCGCTTCCAGTATAGTTTTCAGAGTTTATGTATCCGTAACCAAGTAGCAAATTACTTTTTTCACCTATTTTATACCCTAGACCAGTTCTTAGTAATAACTGTTCTAAATTTCCAATAGTATTGTAATTTCTATACTGAATTTCATGGTGAAGATTCCATTTAGAGTTTAGCTGTTTGCTTCCAATATAAACAAGCCAATTACCGGGACCGTTTTCTTGACTAAACCCTAAAAAAGGAACAGCTAAGAATACTAGGATGATGCTGAGTTTTTTCATGGATTTTTTATTCATAAAAGGTTACAGATCCATCCTTAATATCATACATAGCACCAATAATCTTAATGTCTCCTTGTTTTTCCATTTCTTCTAAAACAGGGCTTTGTGCTCTAATATTTGCTATGGTCATGTAAACATTTTTTTCTGCTACATTATTTACGAATTCAATATTACCAGAGTTTCTTTCGCTAGTATCTGCAGGTTCTGCAACTGCTTCTACTGCGGGTTTTAATTTACTGAGTAAGGTTGTGAGATTTCCTAGTTTTGCATCATCACAAGCTCCCTTTACAGCACCACAAGCTGTGTGTCCTAAAACAACAATTACTTTAGTTCCTGCGAGTTTACAGGTAAATTCCATACTTCCTAGAATGTCTTCATTTACAAAGTTTCCTGCAATTCTAATGCTAAATATGTCTCCAATCCCTTGGTCGAATACTAATTCTGCAGAAACTCTAGAATCTACACAATGAAGTATTGTAGCAAAAGGGTATTGACCTGTACTTGTATCTGACACCTGAGCTAATAAGTTTCTGTCTACCTCTTTATTTGATTGAAATCTTTGATTTCCTTCTTTTAATAAGTGAATGGCTTTATTTGGTGAAATGGCTGCCTGAGTTTCTTTTGTATGGGCTTTCATTTTAATATATTTTATGGTTAATACTATAATAGGAATATGTTACGGGAAATAGTTTTTTTTTAAAACTATTATACCGTACGATAGGGCTTTAAGAAGATAGGCTTCTTATGCGAAAAATTGTTCTGGGGGTGGGCTGTTTAGTTTGGTAAACTTAAAAGTGTAGTTCTTTGAACAATAGCGAATTCTTTTTTTGTGCTCAAGGCTTAAAAACACACTTTCCTTATCTGTTGAGTAGTATATTTTTACCTCCAAATCTTTAATAGATTCTTTACCTTTATTTTCTTCTTCTTCTCCAAAGTCAACTATTTCTGTAATCTCTATAGTACTTTCCGACAAATTGACAAAAGTAGGCGCTACGATTGAAGCCGTGATGATCAATGTAAATAAGAAAGTTATAATAGTTTTACTCATGATTTTGTAAAAAACAAAGGTACAAAGTTGATGATAGTTATTTTAATTTTTTTGAAAAATACTAAGGGTTTTAATCTTATCAGAAATAATCCAGCCAGTTTTTCCATCCGAAATTCTAATTTTTTTCCAATTATCTACGGTATCTAAAACAAGAACTTTTGTTCCTTCATGAAGCGTAAATATTTTTTCGCTGTTGTCTGTTGGTGCATTATTAATACTAGTTTCTTTACTGAATATAATTGCCTCTACAGTTGTATTTGAATACGTATACTCTTTTATTGTAAAAAATAAAGTAACCAGTAAAAGGAGAAAACTGAGAATACTAGTCACAAAAAACATGCGTTTTTTTGAAGGCGTAAACGAAAAATAAAATAGTAGAAAAAGTAGGGTGCCAAGAACAGAAAATACAACATTAACAATCGCCCATTCATTGTAGGATAACTTTTTTACGATAACGTCATCTAGTTTTTGAAATATTGTTTTAGGAATTTCTTCAATAGCATCTATTGTGAGTCTTTTTGCAAACACTAAATTACTTTGAGCATCTTCGTTTAAAGGATCTAAAAGCAATGCCTTTTCATAATTATATATAGCTGAGGCAACTTGGTTTAGTTTGTAATGACAATTTCCTAAATTGTAATATAAGGCTGAGGAAATTAATCCAAGTGCTTCTATTTTTTCGTAGCTAGAAATTGCTTCTGAATAATTAGACAACTTGTATTGTTCATTTCCTTCTTTAAATAACTGTTCAGAGTTTTGAGAAAACAATTGAGCGGAGAGAAATAGCAGTAAAATCAGATTTTTTTTCATCTTACAATTGTTTATCAATTTGGGTGATTACAGCTTTTGATTTTTCATAATCATCTTTCATTTCCACTGCAGTTACTGGAGAATACCTTGCCATATCACAACTGTTAAAAACTTCTATAAATGAGTTAATGTCATCTTCGTGTACAGCTTTTGTTTTCAACAACTCTGTAATTTTTTCTTTACTAATATCTGAGGTCTCAATTTTTAATTTAGCCTTCAAATAATTATGAAGTGCTTTTTCTAATGCCACATAAAAAGCTTCTTTAGTTCCTAGTTGTTTTTTTGCTTCAGAGAGATATTTTTTAGCTAAACGGTCTGCTTTTCTTAACTTATTTCCTAAAACATCATTACTCCTTGCTTTGTTCTTTCTAGCAATTATAATCCCCATAGGAATAAATAACAACGGAAGTATTAACATTATATAGTAAAGTTTAGAAGCATAGAAATTTGATTTATTTGCTAAATAAAACGAACTACTGGTCTGAATGTATCTAAAATTATTACCGGTAACAATAATTTCTTTTTTTGAGTTTGATTTCACATCAGAATCTGTCACTAACTCTTTTCCCTCTAAAACCTCAACAAACAAATCTTCAGAAGTTAAACGAACATATTTTTTTTCGTTAAGGTCAAAATATGAGAACTCAGTACTTGGAATTTTATACTTTCCTTTAAATTGCGGAACAACGGTGTAATTTTTTGTTACCGATCCTTTAATCCCTCTAGAATTAATAGTAATTTTTTCCTTTTGTTCTGGGGTAAAAACTTCTAATTCTGAAGGGGTTTTTATTTCTGGTAATTCAAATAACTTTAAATTTCCATTTCCAGTAACTTTCACAGAAACTGTTGCTGATTCATTTGACTTCAGAATATTTTTGCTTGAACTTACTATAAAATTAAAATCACCAACAGCCCCATTAAAACTCTTAGGTTTACCTTCAATAGGGAGTGCTTTAGATTGAATAAATTTTTTAGCTGAAGCAAAACTTTTTGTTACGTTTCTTACAATAGGATTTCCAAAGAAATCACCTCTTCCAGTGGGAACTCCAATTACAATATCCATCTTTATGGGGTCTATTGTAAGTTTACCAGATTTTGTTGGAATTAAAAGTGCTTTTTGCAAAACTACATAACGGTATTGTTCTCCATTATAGGTTCCATTTTTTGCATTTAATCCACGTATTTTAATGTCTTGATTCCAAAAGCCGTTGTACTGAGGAGAATCTGTATATGAGAAATCTCTTACGCTAATGTTTTGACTGACATATAATCTATACTCTACATAAATACCTTCACCAACGTATGGGCTAGATTTAGAAATTTCTGCAACTAGGTGAACATTTTGTTGTGCTATATAGTTAGGGTCATTTGGGTCTTTAGGGATTTCTACTGCATCTAAAACAATTACCTTAACAGGTTTAGATTTTAGGATCTTATTGTTAAGTTTTATGCTTGCATATGGAATTAGAAATTCGCCTTTTTTCAATGGTTTAATAATGTAAGAATACGATTGAGAAAAACTTGCTTGTCCATTAATCCAGGATTGGCTAATGGCTTGGCTTGGCCCACTAACAATTTGGAAATTTTTAAAGTTTGGAGGGTCAAAGTTGTCCGCTCCTTGTTTATTGATGGTAAACTGTATTTTTAACCTTTGGTTTAGGCCTAATTTATTTTTACTAACAGTTGTAATAAGTTCAGGATTTTGCGCAAAGGCAGAACAATTCAATAGCGCACATAATACTAGAATATATTGAATTTTCTTCTTCATTTTTATCATCTAACGAATCGCAAATATAAAACTTACCAATCTTTTTCTTGTTTAACTTTAGATCCTTTAGCTTTTTTTGCATTTAATTTTTTCTGAGTTTTTTTCTCTTCATTTTTTAAACTTTCTAGCAGCTGTTTAATTTGTTGAGGTGACATTTTACCAGGTTGAGGCTTTTGCTCTTTTTTTTCATTTTTCTTAGGGTCTTGTTTCTTTTTGTCGTCCCCTTTGTCATCATTTTTCTTTGGATCTTTTTTGTCTTTATCGTCTCCCTCTTTTTTATCTTTGTTTTTGTCCTTGTTCTTGTCTTTGTTCTTGTCTTTGTCTTTATTTTTGTCTTTACCCTTATCTTTGTTTTTGTCCTTGTCTTTGTTTTCTTCATCCTCGAGAAGCTTCTGCGCTACTGCTAAATTATAACGAGTTTCATCATCATTTGGATTACTTCGAAGCGCATTTTTAAAAGCATCTACAGCACCTTTATAGTTTTTTTCTTGCAGCATTGCATTCCCAATATTATGATAGCCTTCAGCTTTTTCAAAAGCATTTTTTGCATTTTCTACAGTAATATTATATTGTGGAATTGCCTCTTTAAAATTTTTTTCTTGATATAAAGAGTTTCCTAAATTATAAGTTGCTTTTTTATAACTGCTATTTTTTTCTAAAGCTTTTTTGTAGGCTACAGACGCATCTGTATACTTGTTTTGATTGTACAGTACATTCCCTTCTCTTACTAATTTTCTAGCTTCTCTTTGAAGTGATATAGAATCTTTTTGAGCATAGGTCGATGATGTGGTAACCAATAAAATGAAAATAAAACATGTAGAGATTAAGTTTTTCATTCTTTCAAGTTTACGTATTTTTTTCATTAAATAAATCTATCTTTTTAAGCCATTTTGTTTTTTTATCTAGTAAAAAAACATCTAAAATTAAAAATAAAAGACCAATTGCTAAAAACCATTGAAATTGGTCTTTATAATCTGAAAATTGTTTGGTTTCAAATTCTGTTTTTTGGGCATTACTAATAATTTCTTCAATAGCTTTTACAGGCTTGTCTGTTAAATTGCCATCAATATAATTGCCATTAGCCACATTAGCCACACCTTTTAAAAGTTCAGAATTACGTTTTGTTAAAACAGTTTCTCCTTTATATTTTTTGTATCCAATCAAAGATCCATTAATTTTCATAGGGATTGGTGCTCCTTTTTCTGAACCTACTCCTATTGTGTAAACTTTTATACCTTCATTAGAAATGTTTTGAGCTAACTGTTTTGTTTCCTCTTGATGATCTTCTCCATCCGAAATAATAATTAAAAACCGGTTGGTTTGATCGTCATTATTATAATAGGTTTTCGCTAGATCTAAAGCCTCCTTAATCGCCGTTCCTTGGCTAGAAACTAAATCAGGATTTGCATTTTGTAAAAACATTTTGGCTGCTCCATGATCTGTAGTTATAGGCAAAAGAGGATACGCATTTCCTGCATAAATAATAATTCCTACACGATCGCTTCCAAGTTTATCAATAATTTTAGATATAATTTGTTTTGATTTCTCTAGCCTATTTGGCGCAATGTCTTCAGCTAGCATACTTTTAGAAACATCTAGTGCAAAAACAATATCGACCCCTTCTCTTTTAACTGTTTTTAGTTTTGTTCCTATTTTAGGATTAACTAAGGCCAGAATAAGAAATGATATTCCTAAAATAAAAAACAAAAGTTTTAATGCAGATTTAAACACCGAGTAATTGGGCGCTAATTTTGTTAATAAATCTGATGAAGCGAATTTTTTCTGAGTTCTTTTTTTCCACCATAACACCACTAGAAAAATGACAACAAGTATTGGGATTGTTGTAAACAAGTAAAAATATATGGGCTCTTCTAGTCTGTATAACATTATATAAAACTTCTAAATAATGTGTTTTTCAACACAAATTCTAATAACAATAATCCACCAGCAAGAAAAATTAAAAATCTATATTTTTCTTGATAGTTGTAATATTTGAATTCTTCAATTCTAGTTCTTTCTAGTAAATCAATTTCATCGTAAATTTCTTGTAGCTTGGAATTGTCTGTAGCTCTAAAATATTGTCCCTGGGTTTCACTTGCAATAAATTGAAGAAGTTCTTCATCTATTTCCACCTTTTGTTTTCTAAACTGTAATCTTCCCCTAGCATCTTTACTTACTGGAAAGTCTGCCATTCCATTTGTACCTATTCCTACAGTATAGACTTTAATATTTAACCCTTTAGCAAGTTCTGTTGCTGTTTTTGGGTCTACAAAACCTGAGTTGTTCACCCCATCTGTTAGAAGAATAATCACTTTGCTTTTAGCTTTACTTTCCTTTAGCCTATTAACTGCGGATCCAAGCCCCATACCAATTGCAGTTCCTCCATCTAGCTGCCCCCATTTAATTTGTGAAATGGTTCTTTTTGTAATTCTTTTATCACTAGTTATTGGAGTTTGAGTAAAACTTTCTCCAGCATATACCACTATACCTATTCTATCATTAGGTCTTCTATTTACGAAATCTGTCGCTACTAACTTAAGGGCCTCTAGACGATTTGGCTTTAAATCCTTAGCTAGCATACTTGCAGAAACGTCAATAGCCATTACGATATCTATACCTTTGTTGGCTTTGATTTTTTTGCTAACAGCTACGTTTCTTGGTCTTGCTAGAGCAACAATTAGTAAGGCTAATGCAATTAATCTTATAATTGCGAGTAAGGGTTTAACTTTTGGTAAAAAACTATTTTTTGTTCTGAAGCCTTTTAGGTTAGAGACAGTTAAAACAGCAGTTTCCTTTTTACGCATAAAAAAGAACCAAACAGCTATTAAAGGGATTAGAATTAATAGCCATAAAAACTCCGGGTTGTGAAATTCAAAATTATTCCAATTCATTTTCTTTTGTTTCTTCTATTAATGGAATAGGTTTTAAATCATTTAACACCTTTTCTGCAACTCTTCGGTCTTCTTCAATTTCGTGTGAAAGTGGAGTAGATTTCGCAAACTTGACTAAATCTGCTTCTTGTAAGAGTGCATCTAGTTTACGAACGGTCTCTTTGGTTATATTAATATTTTTTGGGGTATTGTAATCAGAGAGCAGAGAAACCAACTCAAAAGTTGTAATTTCTAGCGCAGGAATTTCCAATTCCTTTTCAATAAACACACGAATAATCTCAGTAAGTTCACTGTAGTATTTTTTAATTTCATTGTTTTGCCACAACAACTTATTATCTAATTCTTGAAGTTTTTCAAGGGCTTCCTCAAAAGGAGGTAATGTATTAACAGTGTCAATTTCTTTGATTTCTGGTTTTTTACGAGTTTTGAAATAATAGATGAGTAAACCGATCAATAAAAGTGCTAAAAACACCCATATAAGATAAGGTTTAAAATCATCATAAACCAATGGTTCGGTTTGGATAGACTTAATTGGGAACATTTTTTGTTTAGTGGTATCTACTGAAACTGTGGCAACATTTATCAATACAGAATCCGAAAGATAAGCCCTGTTTTTGATGAATATTTGCTGAGTGGGAATGTAGAAAGCTCCGCTGTCAAATCCAGTCATCAAGTATTTCTTGATAAGGCTGTTTTTAAAAGTATCAATTTTTATATCCTTTACAACTTCTAACTTATTTAAGTTTTCTAGTTTTTCAGGGAAAATAACATTGGCAGTGTCTTTAATTACAATCTTAAACAAGAATTGCTCACCAATTCTAATATTGGTTGTGTCTATTGCTACACTCACTTTTTGAGAATACGTAAGCGTGCTGACTAGTAGGAGAAAAAAAAGAGTTTTTAGTTTCATTTGTATTATCTCCCTTTATGTTTAAAGTATCCTAATAATTTTTTCACGTAATCTTGGTCTACTCTTGTATCTATGGTTCCAGAACCACTTTTTTTGAAGGTAGTTTTAAAATAATCAGAGAAGCGCAGAGCAGCTATTTTATAATTATTGCGAACCCTTTTTGAACTTGTATTGATAAGCTGAACGGTATTCGTCTCAGCATCTAGCATGGGAACCATTCCAAGATTAGGAATTTCTTCATCATGTTTATCAAATACACGGATTCCAGTGATGTCATGTTTATTACCAACAATCTTTAGCGTTCTCTCATAATTATCATCCATAAAATCAGATAACATAAAAACAATGGCTTTCTTTTTCATAACATTAGAGAGATATTTAAATGCTTCTGCTATGTCTGTCTTTTTACTTTTAGGTTTAAATTCTATTAGCTCTCGTATTATTCTTAGTACATGGCTTTTCCCTTTTTTTGGAGGGATAAATAATTCAATTGTATCTGAAAAAAGAATAAGACCAACTTTATCATTATTTTGAATTGCAGAAAAAGCTAACGTGGCAGAAATTTCTGTAATGGTATCTTTTTTAAATTGATTTGTAGTTCCAAAACTTTCAGAACCAGACACATCAACCATAAGCATCATGGTAAGCTCCCTTTCTTCTTCAAATACTTTTATGAAAGGTTCATTATAACGAGCAGTCACATTCCAATCTATTGCTCTTACATCGTCTCCAAATTGGTAAGCCCTTACTTCAGAGAATGTCATTCCTCTACCTTTAAAGGTAGAATGATATTCACCACCAAAGATATGATCAGACAATCGCCTGGTCTTAACTTCGATTTTTCTTACTTTTTTTAGAATTTCTTTAGTATCCATGATGTAAACACTATTTTCTGGGTAAACTAAATAATTTTTTGAACCTCCTCAAAACTGTTTAAAAACAATTCTTGTAAACTTAGTTGTTATCTTGTAACGTCAGTTGCTATGGAACCTCTATTTCATTAATTATTGAGTTAATAATATCTACTGATGAAATATTTTCAGCTTCAGCTTCATAAGTAATTCCTATTCTGTGTCTCAAAACATCATAAACAATAGCTCTAACATCCTCGGGTATTACATAGCCTCTTCTTTTAATAAAAGCATAGCATTTGGCAGCTTTTGCTAAATTTATACTTCCTCTTGGTGAAGCCCCAAAACTAATCAGTGGCTTGAGCTGAGAAAGGTTGTAGCGTTCAGGATATCTAGTTGCAAAAATAATATCTAAAATATATTTTTCTATTTTTTCATCCATGTAAACTTCATTAGTGGCTTCTCTTGCTTTTAAAATTTCAGCTATAGAAACTACTGGGTTTACAGTTGCAAAACCATTATTTAAATTTTGTCTCATGATGGTTTGCTCATCCGCCAGTTTTGGGTAATCAATAACAGTTTTAAGCATAAAACGGTCTACTTGTGCTTCAGGCAAGGGATATGTTCCTTCCTGTTCAACAGGGTTTTGTGTAGCCATGACCAGAAAGGGCTGATCTAATTTGAAAGTAGTATCTCCAATTGTTATTTGACGTTCCTGCATGGCCTCTAGTAGAGCTGATTGTACTTTCGCAGGAGCTCTATTAATTTCATCGGCTAAGACAAAATTTGCAAAA
>Ga0115547_1000908_pt1 | contig 18172 bp, 15 predicted proteins | sample COGITO_mtgs_1004_3_FD_87185 | JGI IMG/M metagenome (GOLD analysis project Ga0115547, IMG submission 87185) | Pelagic marine microbial communities from North Sea - COGITO_mtgs_100420 | ecosystem: Environmental > Aquatic > Marine > Epipelagic | place: Germany:Helgoland, sampling site Kabeltonne...
TAAAACGTCTTACCAACCGGGCATCGTGTCGGTAGACCTTAATACAGTTTTACCTCCAATGATTTCTAAACGGTTGCGAAAAGCATTTTCTGTATATGGAAAAAAAATGAAAGGCTATTTCACTAATGAAGCCGTATTGCATGCGCCAGAAAGTCGGACATCCTCACCCATATCCATTCCTAGAAATTTAGAAACCTTAGAGCATGTCAACGTCAAAGGCTTGTATCCGTGTGGCGAAGGCGCAGGGTATGCAGGTGGTATTATTTCTGCCGCTATTGATGGGATTAATTGCGTAGATGCGATAAGTGCGAAACTCACCAGACTCTAAACATTCACTTTATACCAATAAAAAAGACCGTCTTTTCAGACCGTCTTTTTGATATTATTTAGCGATACTAGTTGCTAAGAGTATTTTTTTGGAAATATTATTATTTGAATAGCACGAAGCCATCGTCACTGCCTTCGAAAAACAGGAGCATCGCATTTCCCTGTACGGCATAATATGCATTGTTAGTTTCATTGCTTATTTCATCTACGAATGATAGCGTACCACTAAGAGTGCCACTATTTCTAGTAAAAGTCCCTCCAACGTTGGTCACCTCGTTTTCACAATCCATGTTAGTTACAATAGAGCTATAGGTGTTTGAATTTGTAAAGCTGACTTGAACAGTACTAATACAATTCTCTGTATCGGTCCCTTCCCAATCGCCAATAAGTGATGTTTCATACGCGTCAACTCTAGTGAGGTTCAATGTTTCGCCGTCGGTCCTAAAAATAGAAATGGAATCTTGGTTGTTTACCGTCAATGTATCCGTGTCAGTTTCATCTTCCAGAGTATCCGTCGTCGTAAATTGATCGCCGTCTAGCGTCCAAGTTTTCCCCTCAACAGAAGAAATTGTCTCATCACTTCCCGTTGGGGTTACTTGTATACATATAGACATTTCACCCGATTCAATAAAAGTAATTCGACCGGTAGTAGTTCCTTCAGACTCTGTAAATTGTGTAGTCCAGTTGCCAATAATGGTTTCTGCAGCTGTTGGCGGTGTAGTCGTGTCAGCAGAAGAATCATCGTCCGAAGACGTACAAGCTGTAAGGCTGAAAATTGTAAATAATAATAGTAAATTTTTCATGGTTAAATTGGTTTTAAATGCAAAACTAATTAAAATTAATGGTAAAATACAACTTATTTATTTTTAATTGCAAGTCATATCAAACCTGAAGTGTTTTCTTAAAACCAAAAAAAAGCTGGGTTAAAAGTATAAAATCTGTCAATCTGAATTTCCCTGTCGGTAGGCAGGTTCAAATCGACAAAGTAAAGTTTTTTCAAGCCGCCTCTTTTGTATTATTGTTTAGTAAACACATTACCATTATTTCCTTCTTCAACATAAAGATAAAACTTATCTCCTTGAACTGCAAAGTAAGTTTGTTCAGAGTCAGGCTCTTCATCTCCAGCATAGATCGCACCGCTAAGAATACCAGTCGTCGTATAGGGACCTGAAACAGTTGTCGCGTCGTCGTTGCAATCGTTTATGTTAGATCCTGTAAACTCGTTTGAGTTTGAAAAATCGTATTCAATAGTATATTGACATCCGTTTTCCAAAAACTCATATAGCCAGGTTCCAACGATTGTAGATTCATAGTCTGAATCTCTATTAAGCGTTAAGGTTTCACCATCGTCACTCAAAAAAGAAAAGGAGTTTTGATTGATAACCGTAATTGTCGCCGTATCTACTACATCATCGTCATCATCATTATAAAAAAAGGTGTCCGTTGTTGTAAATTGATTCCCATTCAGAGTCCAAGTCATCCCTTCCACAGATTGCATTACGGTACCCGTTGTGAGTGTGATTTCTACATATACAGACATTTCTCCGGATTCAATAATAGTAACTCGACTGTTATAAGACCCTTCAGAATCTGTAGATGTTGAAGTCCAGTTGCCAATAATTAGTTGTTCAGCTGAAGTAACATTCACTGTGCGTGTTACTTCCGTTGCGGCGTTTCCACTCGCATCCGATACATTATAGGTTACGGAGTAAGTTCCCGCAGTAGAAGTGTCAACAGAATTAACGGTTTCTATACTGGCTGTCATATTTCCATCTTCAGCATCAGTAGCCGAAGCTCCAGCATCTGTATAAGTTTCTCCAACAAAAGCAGTCTCAGGATTTGTTCCAAGTAATGTAATTATTGGTGCAGTCGTGTCAGCAGTAGTCGCAGCATCGTCGTCTGAAGACGTACAGGCTGTTAGACTGAAAATTGTAAATACAATCAGTAAATTTTTCATAATTAAATTGGTTTCCTGTTAAGTTAGTGATTAATATGCAAACATTATTAGTGAAACCGTTTTTTTTGAAACACTACATTTAATGCGGCAGCTTATCCTTTAACAGTCCATATAGGAAGGTTCCTAAAAGTGATGCCACAATAACCACAAGAATGGGCGCATATCCTGCTCCTGCTAAAGTAAACATAGGACCTGGGCACGCACCTGCTAAGGCCCAGCCTAATCCAAATATAATACCCCCAATCAAGTACCGACGGATGCTTTTTTCTTTAGGAAAAAATGTAATGGGTTCGCCGTAAAAAGACTTTATTTTGTAACGTTTGATCACTTGTACCACCAACAGACCCACCGCTAAAGCAGTGCCAATAATGCCATACATATGGAAGGATTCAAATTTAAACATTTCATAAATACGAAACCAAGAGGCCGCTTCTGATTTGAACATAGTAATGCCCAAAAGGATGCCGATAAAAAGATATATAAGTGTTCTCATAGTTTAAAAAATTAAAGGGAAAATTAAATGAATCATGGTGAGTCCTCCAATAAAAAAACCAATCACGGCAATTAATGAAGGGAGTTGAAGGTTACTCAAACCAGAAATTGCATGCCCAGAAGTGCAGCCTCCTGCATATCGAGCACCAAAACCAACGAATAGCCCTCCAATAGATAAAACAAGGAGTGATTTAATATTGGTCAGAGCCGTGAGTCCAAACAGTTCGTTTGGGAGGTAAGCACTTCCAGCACTTTCAAAGCCCATTGCTTTTAGATCTTTGACGGTTTCTGGATGCATCGCAACTGTCAACTCTGAGGACAGAAAGTGGGCGCCTATATAGCCGCCAATTACAGCTCCCAAAATGACAACTAAATTCCACTTTTGCGTTTTCCAATCAAATTTAAAAAAATCAGAAGCGTTACCGGCACCACAAAGGGTGCAGAGTGTTCGAAGGTTGGAAGACATCCCGAAGTTTTTGCCGACCATTAAAAGTAAAAACATTACAAGGGCAATCATAAGGCCAGAAACATACCACGGCCAGGGTTCGTAAATTGAAATCATATTTAATATCTTATTTAAGTGAAGGCTGGAATTCAGCCATTTTTATTTAGTTATGTTTTGAGGGGCATTTTTTCTGTTAGATACTACAGGGTTGTGGGACACACAAAGTCTGAGACTTGAACACCAGCTTTTTTAATCGCTACAAACCCTCCTTTGATATTAATTAAATTATGAATCCCACGACTTTTAAGAATCGAAGCTGCAATCATGCTTCTGTAGCCTCCAGCACAATGGATATAAAAGGGTTGATTTCTCTTGAATTCCGCAAGATGGTCGTTTATAAAATTCAGTGGAGTATTATGAGCTTCTAGGATATGTTCCGATAAAAACTCAGATTCCCTGCGCATATCAAATACGTTGGTTTTTTGATTTTCATAAGTTGTTTTAAACGCCTCAGCTGTGATGGAGCTAACCGTATCGTATTCCATAGATGCATTTTTCCATGCTTCAAAACCACCCTCGAGATATCCAAGTGTTTGGTCAAAACCAACGCGTGATAAACGTGTGATGGCTTCTTCTTCCTGGCCTTTTTCTGTGACTAATAACAGCGGTTGTTTCACATCGGCAATTAGTGCGCCTACCCAAGGAGCAAACTCCCCGTCCAGCCCAATAAAAATGGAACTGGGAATGTGACCTTTTTCATAAGCATCTTGCTGCCGAACATCTAAAACAATGGCTGAGGTTTCATTCGCTGCGGCTTCAAAAGCGCGAGGCGATAAGGCTTGAGTGCCCCTTTTTAGAACCGTATCAAAATCATCATAGCCTTCTATATTTAATTTTACATTTGCTGGGAAATAGTCTGGAGGTGGCAAAAGTCCTTGTGTGACTTCAGAAATAAATTCTTTTTTGGTCATATCAGCACGGAGCGCATAATTCATCTTTTTTTGATTTCCCAAGCTGTCCACAGTTTCTTTCATCATATTTTTACCACAAGCAGAGCCGGCTCCATGTGCGGGATACACCACAACATCATCTGCAAGAATCATAATTTTTTGGCGTAAACTGTCAAAAAGAAAGCCTGCCAAGTCTTCGATGGTTAAATCTCCAATTTTTTGTGCCAAATCGGGCCTTCCAACATCTCCTAAAAAAAGGGTGTCTCCACTAAAAATTGCATGGTCTTTTCCGTTTTCATCTCTTAAAAGATAGGTCGTACTCTCCATCGTATGGCCTGGTGTATGAAGGGCTATAATTGTAAGATTCCCTAATTTAAATTCTTGTCCATCGGTTGCGATGGTAGCTTCAAATTTTGGGTTTGCGTTTGGACCGTAAATGATGGGTGCGTTCGTTTCTTTTGAAAGCGTCACATGACCGCTTACAAAATCGGCATGGAAGTGTGTTTCAAATATATATTTTATTGTTGCATTGTCTTGTTTCGCTCGGTTGAGGTAAGGTTTCACTTCTCTTAAAGGGTCAATGATTGCAACTTCTCCGTTGCTTTCAATATAATAAGCGCCTTGAGAAAGGCAGCCTGTATAAATTTGTTCTATTTTCATGGTGGCATCTTTTGTTTGATGCTGTAAATTTATGAAGGGAGAACAAGCCGTACAGTAACCTATGTTACATTGAAGACTGTTTTTTAGATCAGTTCAAAAGGAACTCCATATAAAAGATAAATAAGGCCATTATAAAAATGAAATACCCAAATGCTTTTTTGAGTTTTCCTCCATCTATAAAATTACTCAAATAGCTGCCAATATAAATTCCTACAATAGCAATCCCTGTAAAAGTGAATAGAAATTCCCAATCGATTTCCATCTTTGTCGCGTCGCCAATAAAGAAGCCTAGAAGGGACTTAAAAGCAATGATAACTAAAGAGGTTCCAATGGCGACTTTCATTTCTATATTTGCTAAAATTACCAATGCGGGTATGATTAAAAAACCACCGCCGGCTCCAATGAGACCTGTAATTCCTCCAACGAGTAATCCCTCTATTAAAATTAAGGGGTAATTGTAGGAGACTGTTTCTTTCTTTTCTAAAGTGGTTACTTTTTGTTGTTTCAACATAGAAAATGCAGCGGGAAACATGAGGATTGCAAAGAGTCCAAACATGCCCATTCGACGGGTGAAAATAAACGTACCAATATGAAACAATTCATCAGGAAGAATTGGCACTAAAAAATGCCGCACCAGACTCACGCCTACAATAGCAGGCAAACCAAAAATGATGGCCGTTTTCCAATCGACATACCCTTTAAAATGTTGTTTCAGTCCACCGATTAAAGCACTCATTCCAACTATAAACAAGGAATAGGAGGTTGCGATGCGTTCATCAAACGAAAATAAATATGCCAAAACAGGGACGGCCAATATAGAGCCCCCACCACCAATCAGCCCTAGTGAAATTCCGATAATCAACGCGCAAATGAATCCAAAAAGTTCTAAGAGTTCCATAATAAAGGTTGTTTTTAATTTAAATCAATGATTTGAATGTGGTTTCGTTTCAACTCAATTTTTCCTAAATTCTCTAATTTTTTTAGAAGTCTTGAAATCACCACCCTTGAGCTGTGAAGTTCGTAAGCAATTTCTTGGTGTGTGTTATATATGGAAGTGTTGTTAGTGATGCGGGCTTTTTCTTTTAAAAAATTCAATACCCGTTCGTCCATTTTTGTGAATGCAATGGCGTCCACTGTTTGTAGCAATTCGTTGAGGCGTTTATGGTAGCTTTCAAACACAAAGTTTCTCCAAGATTTGTATTTTGCAGCCCATTCCTCCATCTTTATAACGGGAACCATGATGAGTTTTGTGTCCATTTCAGCAATCGCTCTGATTTCACTTTTGGCTTGTCCCAGACAACAACTCATGGTCATGGAACAGGTATCTCCTTTTTCCAGATAATAGAGCAGTAACTCGTCACCGTCAGAATCGTCTCTTAAGACTTTAATAGCACCGGATAGTAATAAAGGCATCCCTTTGATGTAGTCTCCGATTTCTATCATCTTATAGCCAGCCGGAACGTCCTTAAAAGTGCCTACTTGTGAAATTTCTTCAAGTAATGCCTCTTCAAATTGATGTCCGTAACTTGCTTTTAACTCTTGAATCATGTTTTTTAACTTTTGTATATAATAACTAAATCAGTGCTTTTTATTTTTTACAAAACTAGAACTTAAAAACCTTCTTTGTTGTAACATAGGTTACATTTAGGACTTCTTAAATCGTCTGGTCCAATTGTTTTAAAACTAACCCATTTTTATGAAAACCACAATATAATGAAGCAGATTCTACGAAAGCTCATTTGTTTTTCGTAAATTTAGTATCCTTTCTACACTTAACCAATTTTAAATCAACTAGTCATGATCTCAAAATTAAATGCACTTTTTTACAATTCAGTGCTGTCTGAAACTGTAAAAAATAAGGTAGAACAGTTTATTCTTATTATTGCTATCCTCAGTTTTTTAGCACACCTTATCACTATTTATTTGGTGCAAAACCAGCTGATTGTGATTCCTGAAGGGCTCAATTTTTTTGATTCTCCAATCGCAGCGATTTACACCCCCTTTTCTTTTATCCTGATCTATGAAGTTTATCTGTTAATTTTCTATTTGCCGCGGTCGATCACCACCTATATTGGCAAGCAATATGAGATTATTACACTGATTGTCATCCGACGTATTTTCAAAGATTTGGCCAATTTAGAGCTCAATTCAGATTGGTTTGACATCAAAAACGATCTTAATTTCACCTATGATATTATCACCGCATTATTGCTGTTTTTTATGATCTATTTGTTCTCATTAGAACGTCAAAAATTACACATATCAAATAAAGTAAATACGCTAGAACCTGCTCAAATTGAACAATTTATAGCCATCAAAAAGTTTATGGCAACAATTTTAGTGCCCATTTTTATTGGGATTGGACTGGTCACCTTTGGAAGTTGGGTTTTTCAAAATACACCCGAAAATTTGTCCCTCGCCTTAAAAGATGTCAACAGTATTTTCTTTGATGAATTTTTCGCCATTCTAATTATTGTCGATGTATTCCTGTTGCTCTTTTCATTTTTCTATACCGATCAATTTCATAAAGTCATAAGAAACTCAGGGTTTATCATTTCAACCATTCTTATTCGTTTGTCCTTCTCTGTAGATGGACTACTGAATAATTGTTTGATTATTGGATCGATCGGGTTTGGACTCCTGATTTTATGGATACACAACCGCTTTGAAAAAAACATTAAACCTGTATAACTAAAAAAGCCGTTCAAAAAGTCTTTTTCTTGTCAAGCTGAACCTGCCTACCGTCAGGCAAGTTTACCTACCGAAAGTAGGCTTGTTTCAGCTTCTCATAGTTATTGATTTTCAATTCTTCGAGATTCTGAAATAAATTCAGAATGACATGTTTATTTGTTTTTTAGACAGCCTCTTTTTCTTATTTCGGGTCTAAAATTAAATTGATCCGTTCCACAGCATCCCTCAAGTGAATTTTATTCATGCCATTCGAAGTTTTTGAAATGCTCGAGCTGATCAGGTTTCTCAAGGTTTTCAATTCTGCTCTTACTATCGCACGAATATCAGATTGACTGGTATTGACAGCCGTCGATTTCACATAATCACTGCCCCGTCGTTTGCTCTGATTTTCGACAGTCATCAAATATGCCAATCGATCCATATGAGCCCGTTGTAAATTCCGTCGGTACGTGTCTATTTTTCGTCCTGAGTACAACTCACTCCAAATGCCTGTTCTCAAATCCCGCGTCATACTTCGGAGGGTATATGCATCAGAACCATTCATGGTTTCATTTTCAATCATGCGCGCCATCTTCCCTAAACTCAAAATTGTTTTTAAGGTTCGTTCTTGCAGTCTTCGGATGCGCTCAATGGAACCGGAATATTCAATACGTTCAAAAATGGCTGGGTCAATCAACCATTCCGGAGTTTGGAATAATTGTGCGTTGATAAATTTCAACGCATTTTTTTGATGTTCCTTATCTACATAAGTATAGACTGCGCCTGCTTGATCGGCAGTTTTGTACTGCTCATAAACACCCCCTATATTGTTGGCAACATGGCCCATATAACGACTAAATTGAGAGAGCAATTGCCCGTACATATCATTTAAATCAGAGTAATCTTCTCCTGTTTCCGTCGTCCACTCGATGAGGTTTGGAACAATACGTTTTAAATTTTTAATCCCATAGGTACTTGCTAAAATAGCGTCATCTCCAAGGTCTTCTGTTTGTGAACTTGGATCTACGACATCCCCCACTTGTTGATGACCAAAACGGTACATCGGATCGCCAGCATGTTCCAAAATCCAACTGTTAAGCGTCTCTTTTTCGGCTTCGGCAGTCGTATCTAAAATGGGTTTATACCCCCAAGCAATGGCATACTTGTCATACACTCCAACATCTGGCATCAAGGCCACGCCTGTATCTTCGGGTTGCGCGATGTAATTGAAACGGGCATAATCCATAATGGAAGGTGCCGTTCCATATTTTTGAGTAAAAGCAGCGTTGCGTAAATCTTCGACTTTATAGGCACAACTACTTCCCATATTGTGAGGCAGTCCCAAGGTATGACCAACTTCGTGAGCCGATACAAATCGGATCAAACGTCCCATCACTTCATCTTTAAATTCTGGCATTCGTGCTTCCGGATTGATAGCCGATGTTTGCACAAAAAACCAACGTCTTAATAAGGTCATCACATTGTGATACCAATTGATATCACTTTCTAAAATCTCACCTGTTCGTGGGTCACTTACATGAGGGCCATTGGCATTCGGAATTGGAGAGGCGAGGTAGCGCACCACCGAATAACGAACATCTTCTGGGCTCCATTCAGGATCTTCTTCTGGGGTTGGTGGATCGGCCGCAATGATGGCGTTTTTAAAACCAGCCGCTTCAAAAGCAACTTGCCAATCCTCAATCCCTTGTTTGATGTATATACGCCATTTTTCAGGCGTCGCACGGTCCACATAATATACAATCTTTTTTTTAGGTTCTACAAGCTCACCTGCTTTGAATTTCTCTAAGTCTTCCTCTTTAACTTCCAGTCTCCAACGGTCCAAAAAGGTCACCTCTTTACTGCGGTGATCGTCCAAGCCATAATCCACTTGACCCCTTGCAAACCAACCCACACGCTTGTCAAAATAGCGACGTTTCATCAACTTTTCAGGCAATAAAATCATAGAATTATTAATCTCTATAGAAATGGTTCCTGTACTAGAATTTGAAGGAGCATTGGTCGCCGCATAGGTTTTAACGTGGCGCGCTTCAATATTTTTAGGGTAACTTTTTACACTTTCTATAAAGGATTTCTCACTTTCTAAACGGGTCGCTTTATAGCGTTTTCTGGAACGGGAAGACAGTCCGAGTGCTTTGACATCTTTATTAAATAAATCAGTCACATCAATCACCGTCGCAGTAGAGTCAACACTAAATGCTTTTATAGGAAAGGTATATAAAACAGGTTCAAAATTTGAATTGACGACCGCCTCATGAACGGGGAGGGAATCGGCTGCAAAAACTTCATAAGAAACAACTCTTAAAATTACTTTTTTGTCTTTCTTTTGCCATCTTAAAACTTGTGTGTTTTGTTTTCCACCACCAAATCCAACGCCTGAAGCTGTTTTGGAGATACGCGTTACCATCAACATTTCTTTGTCAAAAAGTGTGTCAGGGATTTCATAAAAAAAGCTATCGTCTATTTTATGAACCGTAAACAATCCTTCATCTGATTGTGCGTCTTTAGTGATCACCTTTGCATAAGGCTTGATAGCGTCTTTTTTAGGTTTTGGATCTGGTTTTTTAGCTGCTTTGGCAGCTTCTGCCTTTCTTTTAGACGTTGATTTGATGCTGATACACGACTCAATAGAGACGAATGCAAGTAGCAAAAGGGTGAATAAAATTAACTTTTTCATTTAATTATTCTTTTAGTTTGTGAATTAAAAAGTGAATATAATAATTCTTTAACCAAAACAACAAGCCTACCCTTGTAAAGTCAAAATTAATTTAGCCTAAAAACTCAACAACTAGCACATCATCAGTCTTATAGACTTTTGCGAGTTCTTTTGATGTCAGTCCTTTGATGCCTTTATCCCAACCTTTATTACTCAGTCCAGACTGTGTTTTTAAGTCTGCTAATTGAATACCAGAATTGGATTTTAAGACCTCAAAAACCGCTTTTTCGTTATCACTTAAAACCAATGCTTGTTTCTCTGGTTTCATTTGTGGAAAAAATAACACTTCTTGAATCGATGCATTATTGGTTAGAAACATAATCAAACGGTCCATCCCGATGCCCATCCCTGAAGTTGGCGGCATGCCGTATTCGAGCGCTCTTAAAAAGTCTTCATCAATAAACTCCGTTGCTTCATCATCTCCTTTTTGCGCCAATTTTAGTTGGTGCTCAAAACGTTCGCGTTGGTCAATAGGATCGTTTAATTCTGAGTATGCATTCGCAATTTCTTTCCCACAAACCATTAATTCAAAACGTTCTGTAAGCTCAGGGTTTTCGCGATGTTCTTTACACAAAGGACTCATCTCTTTTGGATAGTCTGTGATGTACGTCGGTTGTATGTAATTCCCTTCACATTTTTCTCCAAAAATCTCATCAATCAATTTGCCTTTCCCCATGGTGTTGTCCACTTCAACGCCTAAATCTTTAGCCGCTGCGCGAATCTCATCTTCTGTTTTTCCAGCGATATCAAAACCAGTAAATTCCTTTATAGAATCCGCCATGGTGATTCTAGCATAAGGCGCTTTAAAATCGATTTCATGCTCGCCAAAAGTCGTTTTTGTGGTGCCATTCACGGCGATGGAACAATGTTCTAGCAATTGCTCACAAAATTCCATCATCCAATTGTAATCTTTGTAAGCCACATAAATTTCCATCGCTGTAAACTCTGGATTGTGAGTACGGTCCATCCCTTCATTTCTGAAGTTTTTAGAAAACTCATAGACCCCATCAAATCCACCGACAATCAATCGTTTTAAATACAATTCATTGGCAATTCGCATGTACAATGGAATGTCCAAACTGTTGTGATGTGTCATAAACGGACGTGCCGCAGCACCTCCAGCAATCGGTTGTAAAATGGGCGTTTCTACCTCAAAATAACCAGCCTCGTTAAAGAAACTACGCATGGCATTGAAAAGTTTAGTTCGTTTTACAAAAACTTCTTTGACATGAGGGTTGACCACCAAATCGGCATACCGCTGACGGTAGCGCATTTCGGGATCATTAAACTCATCGTATGTATTGCCTTCCGCATCTGTTTTTGGAAGCGGTAAGGGTTTCAATGCTTTGGATAACAGTTTGAAGTGTTTTACCAACACTGTTTTTTCGCCTACTTGTGTGGTAAAAAGTTCACCTTCAATCCCAATAAAATCACCCAAATCGAGCAATTTTTTAAAGACATCGTTATAGAGACTTTTATCTTCATCAGGACAAACTTCATCTCTGTTGATGTAAATCTGGATACGGCCTTCACTGTCTTGAAGTTCCGCAAATGCCGCTTTTCCTTGTATCTTTTTTCGCATCAAACGTCCGGCCAAAACCACTTTAGTACCTTCTGAAAAATCAGATTTGACCTTAGCACTGCTGTGGGTTACGGGGAATAAATCAGCGGGATAAGGATTGATTCCTAACGCACGTAATTTTGATAGTTTTTCTCGACGGACAATTTCTTGTTCTGAAAGCTGCGACATAATACTCTGATAAAATTTAAGACACAAAGATAACGACTATTGCTTAGGATTTCAATTAAAGCGGTATAAATCCTCCATTGCTTTTGTAACGTTCTATTAAAAGATACGTCTTATAGGTATAACTTAATTTAACCCTCTTTTTTTATGAGTATTTGGCGCGTTATAGTCTCTATTTTATTCCCACCCTTAGCCGTGTTTGACAAAGGCTGTGGTTCCATAGTCATCGTATTTTTATTAACCCTTTGTGGGTGGGTACCTGGCGTGATTGCAGCACTGGTAATTTTAAACAATCCTAAGTCATAAATCTGTATATTTGCCGCCTATGAATAAAGGCGTCAACATACAGGATCTGGGACTCAAAGATTACAAGGAAGCTTGGGATTATCAAGAGACCTTATTTAAGGAGACCATTGATATTAAAATTAAAAACCGTCGCGAATCTGCGGGTTTAAGCACACCAAACCATTTGTTGTTTGTCAGTCATCCGCATGTCTATACTTTGGGTAAAAGTGGTGACATGTCCAATCTTTTGTTGTCCGAAGCTCAGTTAGAATCCAAAGGGGCTACTTTTTATAAAATCAACCGTGGCGGCGATATTACTTATCATGGCCCCGGTCAAGTGGTGGGCTATCCGATTTTAGATCTAGAAAACTTTTTCACAGACATTCATAAATTTCTCCGTTTTTTAGAAGACACCATTATTTTAACCTTAGAAGAGTACGGCCTCAAAGCCGAACGAAGCCCCGGCGAAACAGGGGTGTGGTTAGATGTTGGAACCCCTTTTGCACGAAAAATATGCGCGATGGGTGTGCGTGCAAGCCGTTGGGTGACCATGCACGGGTTTGCTTTAAATGTTAATGCCGATTTAGGTTATTTTGATAACATCATTCCTTGTGGAATTCGCGGAAAAGCTGTCACGTCTTTGCATGTCGAACTCGGACAAACCAAGGTCGATGAGGCGGAGGTAAAAGTCAAACTTTTAAAACATTTTCTAAAACTTTTTGAGGCGACGGAAGTCTAGTACAGCTGATACATTATTAAGCTGTTAGAATCTCCTTTGGTTACAAACTCAAGGGGTCTGTCTGCATCTGCATTTGCTAAATCAATAGCACTCGTTCCAAACACAGGAACGCTTGCAAGCGGTTTGGCCTGACTGTCAAACAACCAAATTTTTTGAGCTTGTATATCTGTAATCGAAATATAAATTTTATCCCTTAAATAAAACAAACTAGGAGGGGAGTAGCTTCCGTATTCCAAATCTACAGTATAGGATTTTATAGTCAATGTATTCTCGCTTCGAGTCACCAATGTTTTCGAAGAACTTGTCATGTCGTGCTTTGAGTCAAGCCCCAATGATAGACGGCTAACGGTTCCTTTGGAGTTCACCTGAATTAAATTACCCTTCGTATTAGTGGTGGTAAACAGAGAATTGTACAAGTAAATAGCTTCTCCGGAAAAATCAATCGACTCTTTTACCTTCACGCGAATCGCTCCACGTCGATCCAATAGTTTGAGTTGATTCCCCGAGCTGAATACAATATAGTCTTTCCCCCGAATTCGAAAATGTTTGGGTTGGCTGCCGATGGACTGTGCAGCTTTATATTTAAATCCTTTCACAGCTTTCCCTTTAGAATCATACATTAAAAGATTTTTGTTTTGTGTGATCAAAAAACGATAGTTTCGTTGTTTGTCATAATCAAATACTGCTAATGGTTGCGTAATCTCATCCTTGAACATCAACGGAAATTGGTCAACATTTTTCCCATTCCGATCGATAATATACAGTCTGTTTAGGGTTGCAAATGCCAGTTGCAAGCGGCCGTTTCTATACAAATCCACCTGCTCCACCTTTCCTAAAATAGCCCCTTTCAGTTTCTTTTTCCAGAAAATGACCCCTTTATTTGAAATGAGATATAAATTATGGTCAATATCCTGAACCAGAATATCTTTCTTTTTGGTTCTGTGATTGGTGACAAATACAGGATCCATCAAAATGTCGTTTGAAAGCGTCAAACTAAATGCTTCGCTAATTTGTGTTTTTGATTGTTTCGATTTTGATTTTTGGAGGATGCTATTCACATGAACGATATGATCGTCTTTGACCAATTGTAAGGCAGAAAGTTTATAGGCGCTTAAATCTTTTTCCTTAATTGTTGTATCGAAGAGTTCGTTTAAAACAGTTCCCAACGCTTTAGTGTCAAAATAAGTTTGAAAGGAGGCTTCGTCGCTCAATGCGTTTTGAATTGTTTCATAAGCATAATTGGTTTCAAGCGTATTTTTGTTCAGATAATTTGAAATCACAAATTGCAACACCTTTTCAGAACCTGAAAACACCAAATAATCATCGAGAATGATAAATTTAGTGGGGTTGATTGTGGTTAGTAACGGCCCAAAAGCATCTGTGAACAAAGTAGGTTCTGTAAACTCAAACAGCGGTACCGAGCGAAAACTACTCAGCTCATTTTGGAAGCTGCTCAAGGCTTCATAGGTTGCATTTATATCGATAGATTTTAGAGCAATTCCAGTTCCCTCAGAAGTTTCAAAGCTGCCAATTTCTTTAGTGGTACTAAAAAATGCTTTTGCCAGAGTTGATGCTTTTGACACAAAACCTGCGGAATCAATATTTCGTGTGAGTTGCTCAAAATCGGTATAATTGAAGGAATTAATCCGTGTGCTTTCGGCAGGGATAATCGTTTGCAAACTCTGGGGTTGAGGTTCCAAAGTTTCAAAAAGAGTAAACCATTTATTTTGAGATTTTTGATCTAAGATCGTACCATTCATCGCAATACTTTCAGGAGTAATGTTAAATCCAAAATACACAGATTGAGAATTTAATAACGGAATTGATTTTAGTTCGGGAAACGTTTTACAATACACCGAAAATGTATTTGACGTTTGTTGTAGTTTGGATAATTTGGAATACTCAGAAGTCGATTGCATTTTCACAGATTCAAGAATCACAGCAGAAGTTGAAGCCACCAAAATACTGTCTAAGGTGATGTAAGGAATTAAAAGAGTATCAGTTGAATTCAAATTTCTTTGATGCGTAATAAAGGTAAACACTTGTGACTTGGCCTCTTTATTTACACATACCAAAAGTGGACTCAAACTTTTGAGGCTGTCCAATGGGATGAGTGCTTTTTTCAAGAGTTTAAAAACGCCAGTTTTAGAAATCAAAGCATTGTTGTTAATGGCGCTTTGAAAACCTTCAAGAGAATTTATAGAGAGCACAACAGAAGCATTTTTTGGAACCAAGTCCTCGATGGAACGCGTTGATTTCTGAGTGTAATTACAACTAAAAATCGTTAAAATAATCACTAAAAAATATAAAAACTTATGCATTGGCTGTTATCCTTTATTCGACTCCAAACAAAGATAAGACTTATAATTCAAAAGGAAGTTATTCTGGTAAAAGTCTAAAAGAAAGCCGGTGGTATTTGGTCGTCCCATATTTACGAATCGCTGCGCGGTGTTCTTTCGTCGGATAGCCCTTGTTTTGTTTCCAATTGTACATCGGAAATTCCTCATGAATTTTTTCCATATACGCATCTCTGTAGGTTTTTGCCAATACTGAAGCCGCAGCAATATTTTGATACTTGCCATCCCCTTTAATCACCGTCTGGTGGGGTACTTTTTTGAATGCCTTGAACCGATTGCCATCCACACTGATAAACTCCACTTTTTCTAATTTTGCAATCGCATGATGCATCGCCAAAATAGAGGCGTTTAGGATGTTTATCTTGTCAATTTTTTTAGGGTATATGTGTGCAACCCCATAAGAAACGGCTTGGGTTTCAATGATGGGCTTTAGAAAATTTCGTTTTGTATGCGAAAGTTGTTTGGAATCGTTCAGAATTTCATTCGAAAAATCCAAGGGTAAAACAACAGCCGCCGCCGTTACAGGGCCCGCCAAACACCCCCGACCTGCTTCGTCTGTACCACACTCAAATTCTAAATTTGAAACATTTAAGTCCAACATAAATCGCCTCTTAAAGTTAAATTGATTGTAAAAATCAGTCTTTATGCTGTAAAAAAACAAAATAGATTAGATATTTGCTATTTTTGTGCCAACAATAATTTGCTGTTAGAACCTTATATATGTATAAATTAGTCTTAATTCTTTTCTGTTTGCTCCTTGGAACTACTGCGTTCTCTCAAGAAAAATTCATTCCGAAGAAGTCAAAAGGGTTGCCTAAAAACTTTGAACCCAATCGACAGGGACGAGATTCTATATCCGACCGACCGTCTAAAAAGGTGGTCAAAAATGAAAAAGCGAACATTAAGGATTATTTGATTATTTCCCGTAAAAACGACACCATCCAGTTGGACACAACCTTGTCTATATATAAGGAGTATAAATTTAATTACCTCCGAAAGGATGATTTTGAGCTTTTGCCGTTCAGTAATATGGGGCAAACCTATAACACCTTATCAGAAAACTTCAAATCAAATGAGCTTCAGCCATCATTTGGTGCACACGCCAAACACTTCAACTATATGGAAGTGGATGATATTAATTACTACCACGTGCCCACGCCACTTACAGAGTTACTATATAAGAGTGGTTTTGAACAAGGTCATTTGTTAGATGCCTTATTTACCGTTAACACCTCTAAACAATTTAATTTTTCAATTGCTTACAAAGGCATGCGATCTTTAGGTAAGTACGAGCATATTTTATCTAGCACAGGTAACTTTAGGTTTACAACAAATTATAAAACCAAAAACAACCGATACGTTGTGCGCACGCACATTGTCATGCAAGATATTTTGAACGAAGAAAATGGGGGACTTTCAGACGAGGACCTCCTAAATTTTGAATCTGGCGTAAAAGAATTCTTAGACCGCCCCATATTTGACCCTGTATTTCAAGATGCTCAAAGTAGTTTGGAAGGCAAACGATTTTACTTGGACCACTCCTATATACTAAAGGAGCGAGATTCTCTAAATTCTAACAAAATATCCGTAGGGAATATCCTTTCCTTAGAAGATAAATATTACCACTTCACACAAGCGACGAGCAACAGCTATTTTGGAGATGCCTTTATTTCGTCCAAAGTTTCAGATAAAGTCACTCTTGAAACCTTTTATGCAGAATTTAACGCCCGCTATTCCAATAAGACTTTAGGGGCTTTTAAAGTGAATGCAGGCTATACGAACTATAATTATGGATATAACTCTGTTGTGATCCTAAACAATCAAAGAATCACCAACCGACTTTTGGGTTCTGTCGTTTCATTTGGGGGAACCTACGAAAAAACCATCGGGGCCTTTGCTTTAAAAGGTGATGTGGGTTTAAACCTTACGGGAGATTTAAAAGGAAATTCCCTAAATGTAGAAGCAGCTTACGCCTTTAATGAGGACATGGATATGCGTGCGAGCATCAATTCAAACTCTAAAGCCCCTGATTTTAACTTTCAGCTGTTTCAAAGTGACTATCTAAACTACAACTGGCAAAACAATTTTAAGAATCAAAATACAAAACAATTAGCGTTCACTCTTCACTCAAAAAAATTCGGAACCCTCCAATTAGATTACAATACGCTAGATAATTACTTGTATTTCACTAAAGACGCAGCCATAAACGGCGGCGTCAAGCCCTTTCAGTTTGATAAAACCGTAAACTATATAAGAGCGAAGTTGTCAAATGAAATAAGCTTTCGGAACTTTTCTTTAAACAATACCGTCCTATATCAAAGTGTCATGGAGGGTGAAGAGGTGTATAATGTCCCTCAAATAGTCACGCGACACTCCTTATACTATACAAACGAGTTCTTCAAAAAGGCTTTATTCCTACAAACAGGAGTCACGTTTAGTTATTTTTCTAGCTATTATATGAACCGATACGATCCATTACTTGCAGAATTCTATGTACAAAACACCACAGAAGTGGGCGATTTCCCACGGATTGACTTTTTTATCAATGCCAAAATCCGCCAAACACGCCTCTTTTTAAAGGCCGAACACCTCAATTCGTCCTTTACAGGCTATAATTTCTACTCCGCTCCTAACTATCCTTACCGAGATTTCGTAGTACGCTTCGGAATTGTGTGGAATTTCTTTCTATAACCCCCTTGCTCTAACCACTTGTAATTCAGCAGATAGAAACGGGTAAAAAAAATAAACAAAAAAACACAAAAAATAAATCTTGTTTAGGGTAAAAAAGGTTGTATGTTTGCAGCCGCTA
>Ga0115547_1000909_pt1 | contig 18161 bp, 10 predicted proteins | sample COGITO_mtgs_1004_3_FD_87185 | JGI IMG/M metagenome (GOLD analysis project Ga0115547, IMG submission 87185) | Pelagic marine microbial communities from North Sea - COGITO_mtgs_100420 | ecosystem: Environmental > Aquatic > Marine > Epipelagic | place: Germany:Helgoland, sampling site Kabeltonne...
TATCAAAATCTTTCAGGTCCATTTTGGCAAAGGTTTTATCTCGCAGGATGCCGGCATTATTGACGAGAATATCCACCCGGCCCCAGGCTTCCATCGCCTGAGCCACCATCTGCTCAACCTCGGTAAACACCGCCACATTGGCGCCATTGGCAATAGCCTCACCACCGCGCTCCTTTATCAACCGCACCACCTCTTGAGCGGCCTCAGAAGAACCACCGCTGCCATCCCGGGCCCCGCCGAGATCATTGACCACCACTTTGGCGCCTCGAGCGGCAAGCGCCAAAGCATGTGATCTACCCAAACCATTGCCAGCTCCAGTAACAATAGCAACCTGATTGTCATACCCAATATCCATCATACAACTCCTCAATCTGTTCTCTCAGTCAAGAATAATTAATGCATACGCTTATAAATGGTTACTGTCGCGCCACCGGGCACACCAATATTGTGTTGTAAGCCCAGTTTTGCGCCTTCAACTTGCCGCTTGCCGGCCTTACCCCGCAAATGCCAAACCAGTTCCGCACATTGCGCCAAACCCGTTGCACCAATCGGGTGTCCTTTAGACATCAAGCCCCCCGAAGGGTTGATCACATATTTACCGCCGTAGGTATTGTCACCATCGTCGACAAATTTTGTTGCCTCGCCCTCAGCGCATAGGCCCAACGCTTCGTAGGCCAACACCTCGTTAGGCGTAAAACAATCGTGTAACTCAACGACATCAATATCATTTGGACCAATACCCGCCTGCTCGTAAGCTGCTTTGGCGGCCCTTGCGGCATAGTCCTGGCCCACCACATTGCCGGCATTATCAAACAGGGTTTCGGTATCCGTGGCCATCGCTTGGCCGGCAATTTCAACTAAGTTGCCAATACCCTGTTTTTTGGCGAAAGCTGGGCTACAGATAATGGCAGCGGCTGCACCACAGGTCGGAGGGCAACACATATAACGGGTAAGGTGTTCGCCATAGACCACCGGTGCCTTCATTACATCCTCGACGGTCAGGGGGTCTGTAAATAATGCGAAGGGGTTGTTTCTCGCATGGCGACGGGTTTTTACTGCCACTTTGGCAAACAGGTCTGGTGTAGCACTATAGGTCTCCAGATATTCAAAGCCCGCAGAGCCAAATAGCATCATTGCGCCGGGGCCGGACGTTAACTGCGGCCGCGATTGGGCCAATGCTTCGAGGACATCTTTGGCAGGACTGGTGCGGTCGGTCCAGTGGTCGACTAATGCCCCCTTCTGCATTTCTTCAAAACCAAAGGCCAGTGCACAATCTATCTGGCCTGACTCTACGGCCTGTCGCGCTAAAAAGATCGCTGACGAACCCGAGGTGCAGTTGTTATTGACATTAAAGATGGGAATACCGGGAAAACCCAATTCATGAATCGATTTTTGCCCGCAAGTACTATCGCCATAGATATAACTGGCATAAGCTTGCTGTATATCTTTAAGACCAAGTCCTGCATCATTGAGTGCCGCTGCGACGGCTTTGCTGGCCATGATTTCGTAGGGTTCGTGGGCGCCGGGCTTGGCAAACTTCACCATGCCCACACCGCCAATAACTGCGTTACTCAAAACAACCTCCTTTTGCTAATTTTTCGTGAACAATATTTGGGGCGGAAAATCGCTCGCCGTAGTTTGTAGCCAGCTCAGTACAACGATCAATAAAACGCTGTAAGCCATAAGTATTTACAAATTGGATATAGCCACCGGTCCATCCCGGCGCACCAATGCCTAGTAATGAGCCAATATTGCCATCGGGCACAGAACGCAGCACTCCCTCCTCCAGACATTTCATACTTTCAATCACCCCTCGAAATAAAAGGCGATCTTTAATATCCTCATCGCTAATCGTGTTATCAGTCACCGGGTTGTAGTAGAGTTTTACCAACGTGGGCCAAAGGGTTTTACCCTGATCACCGTAGTCGTAGAACCCACCGCCAAAGCGGCGCCCCCCGCGCCCATGGTCATTGAACAATGTACGCAATAACTGCGTACTGGTGGGCGTTGGGTCCTGGTCCGGAGTACTCAGCCCCATGGCCTGTTGTGTGTCACGAATCTCCAGTGCCAAACGCAGACTCACTTCATCAAAGGAGGCTAGAGGCCCAACCGGCATACCCAAGGCTTTACCGAGGTTTTCAATACGGGCGGGGTGGACACCCTCAGCTACCATGGCAACACCTTCATTAAGCGGCATACCAAATACTCTAGAAGTAAAGAACCCTAACGAATCATTTACCACGATGGGCGTTTTGTTAATCTGTTGGACAAAGTCGAAGGCTTTGGCCAGTGTGGTATCAGCTGTATTCTTGCCGCAGATAATTTCTACCAGACGCATGCGATCAACCGGTGAAAAGAAGTGAATACCAATAAAGTTAGCCTGCTTGTCACTGGCTTCTGCCAGTTGGCTAATGGGCAAGGTCGAGGTATTGGTCGCCCATACACCACCTTCAACCAGAGCCCCTTCATTGGCTTGAATAATTTTCTGCTTCAGCGGCATATTCTCAAATACCGCTTCGATCATCAGGTCACAACCCTGTAGATCCTTATCTTGATCGGTCGGGGTAATTAAATGTGATACGGCTTGTTTTTCTGCCTCGGTCATCTGCCCCCGAGTTATTTGCTGATCAGACACCTCGGCGCTGTAAGCTTTGCCCTGTTGGGCCGCGGCTAAAGACATATCTTTTAACACCACCTCAATACCCGCCTTGGCTGCGACAAAAGCAATGCCCTGCCCCATCATGCCTGCGCCAATTACCCCAAGCTTTTTTATCGTTGTTTTATTGATGCCCTGCGGTCGACTGGCACCACCATTAACCTCATTCATTTGGAAGAAGTTGGCTCTGATCATATTTTTAGTTTCTGCGCTTACCACTAGCGAGGTAAATTGACGGCTCTCTACAGTCAGTGCCGAATCGATATCCAGACGCAGCGCCTGCACAGCGGTGTCCAGAATCTTACTCGGCGCAAGCAGTAACCCACGATATTTCTTATACAAACTCACCGCAGTGCTTTGAATAAAACCTGATAATTGATCGGCATTACCACCGGGTATTGTAAAATCGGTGCGATCCCAGGGCTGAGTTTTGGCCTCTGGCGTTTTGTGATTATCCAGAATCCACTGCTTGGCAGAGGAGATCAATTGATCCTGGGACTCGACCAAACTATCCACAAGTTTGGCCTGCTTCGCTTCAGCCGCATTGATCAGTTTGCCATTAATTAAATAGGGCAAGGCGGCTTGAAGTCCCAACCGTTGCGTCAGTCTTACCACACCACCAGCACCCGGGATCAGACCCAGTGTCACTTCGGGAAAGCCCAATTTTAATCCAGGATCATTAACTGCTATGCGGTAATGGCAACTGAGGGCAATTTCAAATCCACTGCCCAAGGCCGAACCATTGATAGCGGCAACCACAGGCACGGGTAATTTTTCCAGCCGCCGCTGCAGGGATTTTACGCGCTCGAGGTTAGTAAAAAATGTGTCTTCATCACCGGCCTTTACAGCCAGTAATTCATGCAGGTCCCCACCAGCAAAAAATGTTTTTTTGGCGGAGGTGAGAATCACTCCACTTAATGCGGACTCAGCCTCCAGTCGTTCTAGCGTCGAGGTCATGGCCATTGCATAATCTTCATTCAGCGCATTAACCGAACCCAGCATATCCATGGCAACCGTCACGATACCTTGCTCGTCTTGTTCGTAGTGGAATTGCGTCATTGTGATACCTTTAAATGTGTTGTCGTATTGGGTCTGGAAACTAAACCCGTTCGATAATGGTAGAGATACCCATGCCACCGGCAACACAGAGCGAAAGCATGGCGCGCTTTGCACCTCGACGTTCAAGTTCGTCGAGCATCGTGCCAACCAACATGCCGCCGGTTGCGCCCAGCGGATGCCCCAGCGCAATAGCGCCGCCATTCACATTGGTGATCTCATGAGGTATATCCAGGTCTTTCATATAGCGCAGCGCTACTGATGCAAAAGCTTCGTTGATTTCCCACAGGTCGATATCGTTTTTGTTTAGCCCGGCTTTTTGCAGGCATTTTTGTGCCGCGGGCCCGGGGCCTATCAACATAATAATGGGGTCAGTAGACACTACCGCTGTGGCGATAATTCTGCCTCTGGGTGTCAGTCCTAAATCTTTTCCCGCTTTGTCACTACCAATCAATACAGCACTGGCGCCATCAACAATGCCTGATGAATTACCGCCGGTATGCACATGGTTAATCTTGCCTACGGCAGTATATTTCGAAAGCGCCATATCGTCGTAACCCATCGCCCCCATGGAAGCGAAAGCCGGATTTAAACCGGACAGTATTGCCATGGTGGTGTTAGGTTTGATAAATGTATCCCGCTCTAAAATGGTGATGCCATTGCTGTCTTTAACCGGCACAACCGAACGGTCAAAGTAGCCATTGTAATGCGCATGGGCAGCACGTTGCTGCGATGTGAGCGCAAAGGCATCGACAGCGTCACGATCCCAGCCTTCCAGCGTTGCAATCAGATCGGCGCCTATACCCTGTGGCGGTACCCGCTGAGAGACAATAAACTCCGGATCAAAAAACATCGCCCCGCCGCTCGCCCCCATCGGCACGCGGGACATGGATTCCACACCGCCGGCCACCACCAAATCCTCCCAGCCGGAGGCAATTTTTTGCGCAGCAATATTGACGGCTTCCAATCCCGAAGCACAATAGCGGTCAAGCTGCACACCGGGAACACTGTCATCCCAGCCCGCGGCTTGCACCATGGTTTTTGCAATACCCCCGCCCTGCTCGCCGATTGGCGCGGTGCAGCCCATCACAACATCATCGATATATTGAGAGTCGAGATCATGTCTGGCTTGCAGTTCAGTCAGCAGACCCGCACCCAAGGCGACCGGTTTGACTTCGTGCAGAGCACCGCCTTTTTTGCCTTTGCTTCGCGGGGTGCGTACTGCATCATAAATATATGCAACATTCATTATTTAGGATTCCATGAATTTCTATATGGATTATTTTTCTATTTACCAAAAACTAGTTATGAATTTTTACGGATCTATGGCGTCCTTATTGGAGAAAATATCTGTTTTGGTCAGGTTCTGAGACACACTGATCGAAGCAAGCCAAAGATGTATGCAAGCCCATAAATAGATGGGTAAAACTATGAGGCTAGCATATCTAAGTGATAATTGGCCGTACTCACCAACAAAAGAGTCGCTTAGAAAACCAACAGTCAAGGGCCCCAAACCCAAGCCAATAAAGTTGATGATCAAGTAGAGAATGGCAACGGTCAGTGCCCGCATCTTTTCCTCTACAAGCCCTTGAACTATTGCAAAAACTGGGCCTAGGCCTATCATCCCGACGAGACTAGATATCGCCAATAGACTAAGGGCAGTGTATTTTTCTGACGACATATACAAAGCAATATTAAGAAGTATGAAAGCTAGCCCAGAAAGTGCTACCAGGTTGAGCTGTAATCGTTCGTTAGATAATGTAAAACGGGTAACTATGTGCCCCCCCAACTATACTCCTATAGCCCCACCAAGCCCTCCACTAATTGCTAGCCAGATGCCTAGTTCACCACTCTGCATACCGTGAACTCTAATAAAATATGCTGGCTGCCACTGGCCGATGCCGTAACCCACGAAGTACATTAATGCCAAGGCTGCGGCCAAATGTAAAAATGTAGTATTGCCCAACAATGCAGAAACGACATTTGTAATCGGCGGTAATTCGGGTTTTTCATCCATATAGCTACCTAATTCGTGGCGACTACGCTTGGAGGTTCTAGGATCCATTACAGTAGATTTGACCAGAAAGCCGATAACAACACCTGGAATGCCTAGTGATATAAATGCAGTCCTCCAGCCGTATAGCTCATTTATCCAGCCTCCTAACAAATAGCCTACAAGAATTCCGAGTGGTGCCCCCATCATAAAAAACGACATTGCTTTTGGTCTCTCAGCGCGAGAATAGTAATCTGAGATTAGTGAGTGTGAAGGGGGAGTACATCCAGCTTCTCCTGCACCCACCCCTATTCGACAAAACAAAATCTGAACAAAGTTGGTCGCCAAGCCACATAGAGCGGTCATGCCACTCCAGGTAATAATTGCTATGGATATAATAGTTACCCGATTTCCTCGATCTGCCCAGCGCGCAATTGGCAATCCCAACAAGCAGTAGAATATTGCAAAAGCAAGACCTGAAAGGAGTCCAAGTTGAGTATCGCTTAGTGACAGATCAATCTTAATTGGCTCCATTAATAATGAAAATATCATATGGTCGGTGAAATTAAATATACTCACTAGAAGAAGCATAAAAATCACGTACTGCTTATTTTTAATCATTTTTTGCCAATCATCATTGCGGTCATAGAAATTCAAGTATTAGTAATTCGCGAAGTAATCACGATGTGTAAGGATATTTTTATTGGCTTAAGTAATAACGAAATTTAAAGCCGGAAGACGATCTCACCAAGTATCAATAAATGTCATTTTTCTATTGCCCTCCCCGGCAATGTTTTTCGGCGACGATAACCCTTCAACTAACCAACGCCGCGTCTCCAAAGGATCAATCACATTATCAATCTCAATATGGGAGGCGATATTGATGGCCTTACCGGTCTCGGTGTATTGGGCCAGCAGTTTGTCATAGAGCTTTTGCCGCTGTTCTGGATTGGGTTCGGCCTCTAGCTCTTTGCTGTGGCCTAACTTAACGGCACCTTCCAGTCCCATGCCACCAAATTCACCCGTAGGCCAGGCCACACTGAAGACCACCCGATGAAAACTGCCCGCTGTCATACCCAACGAACCCAGGCCATAACCTTTTCGGATAATGACGGTAAAGCAGGGAATATCGCAGGCGGCGGCGGTGACAAACATGCGTGAGAAACGCCGCACCTGTGCGGTTTTTTCTGCCTCAGGGCCAACCATAAAGCCCGGCGTATCCATTAAATTAATCAGCGGAATATCGTAGGCATTACACAGCCGCATAAAGCGGGCGGCTTTGTCAGCCGCCGGGCTTTCTATTGCACCACCCATATGCTGATTGTTATTGGCCATCAGGCCAAAGGGCTGACCTTCGATGCGGATTAAACAGGTGACAATTCCCAGTCCATAGGCTTTACGTAATTCCAATACTGAATCGGTATCGGCCAGTATTTCGATCAACGCATGAATATCGTAAGTTCGGGAACGATGCTCGGGAATAATATGGCGCAGTTTGCGCTGATCATCGCACTGCCAATCGCTGATAGGCCCCTGAAAATAGGACAGGTATTGCTTGGCTACGGCGACCGCTTCAGCCTCATCTTCCACCACAATATCTACCGAACCATTGGGCGCCTGTATCTCAATAGGCCCAATATCAGTAGCGTTAAAAGAACCCAGGCCGCCGCCTTCAATCATCGACGGACCCGCCATGCCAATACAGGCATTGCGGGTGGCGATAATCACATCACTGCAACCCAGCAACGCGGCATTGCCGGCAAAACAGTAACGGGTGGTAATACCAATGGTGGGCACTTTGCCACTGAGCTCGGCGTATTTCAGGAAACTTTGGGTTTCGACAATAATCGAACCTTCGGTGTCGCCGGGCCGACCACCGCCACCTTCGGCAAAGAAGATCACAGGCAGTTGTTGTTCACGCGCCATGTCAAACATGCGGTCTTTCTTTTTATGGCCGGCGTAGCCTTGGGTACCGGCATAGACCGTGGCATCGTAAGAGATCACCATACAGCGGGATTTTTCCGGTGGGAACCATTGGCCATTGACGCTGGCAACCCCCGTGATCAATCCATCAGCCGGTGTTTTTTCTATCAGCTCTTTAAGGGATAACCTTGCGCGCTGGGCAGCGATGGCCAACCCGCCGTATTCACGAAAACTATCGGTGTCTACCAGATCACAGATATTTTCACGGGCTGTACGCTGGCCACGCTGATGCCGTTTGGCCACGGCCTCTGGACGCGCTGAGTCGAGAATGCACTGCTGACGTGTCAGTACCTCCGCCAAGTCTGGGCGAATATGGCCGAGATCCTGCTTATCCAAGGACAGCTTAGGAGTAACGCTTTCACCCTTACCATCTTCTCTCATCAACAATATAACTTGCTGGGGATCCAGTGTGTCACCCGGTTTGACCATAATCTCAGTAATCGCACCCGAGCAAGCTGCCGTAATGACATGCTGCATTTTCATCGCTTCTACCACTGCCAACTCCTGCCCTACCATTACAGTTTGATCAAGCTCCACCTCGACAGAAACCAATACACTTTGCAGTGGCGTGCGAATAGGTACCATATCCGGCGGGCACTCGATTTCAGCCTTGGCGCTGATCGGACTGGGATCAGTAACAGGGTCCAAATAGCGCTTTTTTGTCAACCTGTGCCCATCTTGCTGCAGCAGCACTTTCAGCTGTTTTTCAATTCCCCGCACTGATAGCTGCCATTGTTGTAACTCAGGAAGTTTGAGTAACCGCCGCAGAAAATCGACATTCACGTCAACTCCGGTGATCAGTACCTCTGATAAGGCGCGCTCGGCTTTCTTCAACAACTGAGACAGATCCTGGGACCTGTTATGCACAATTAATTTAGCCAGTAAGGAATCAAAATTGGGATTAGTGGCGTAGCCAGCATAGGCATAGGTATCTACACGAATGCCAGGGCCACCAGGCAGCTGCAGTGCTTGTAGCGTTCCACCGGCCGGCACTAATTCACCCTGACTGTTAAGGGACTCAGTATTGATTCGGGCTTGCAGGGCAAAACCCTTAGGTAAAGGGATATTGTCCTGATCAAGTTCCATAGTGGACAGGGTTTCACCGGCTGCGATGCGGAGTTGCAACTCAACCAAATCTAAACCAGTGACTTCTTCTGTAACGGTATGCTCTACCTGAATCCGAGGATTCGTCTCGATAAAGAAATATTCCTCAGCTCGACCCTCGGGATCCACCTCAAGCAAGAATTCAACGGTACCCAGACCTTTATATTGGCAAGCTTCACCAATAGTTATTGCAGCATCCAATAGCTGCTGCCTCACCTCGGGATGAAGATTGGGCGCTGGCGCCAGCTCGATGAGTTTTTGATTACGACGCTGGATACTGCAATCCCGCTCCCATAGGTGGATAACATGGTCACCGTCGCCAACAATCTGCACTTCAATATGTCGTACCCAAGGTAAAAACCGTTCTACATAGAGTTGGTCTGAACCAAAAGCTGACAGCGATTCTGCCTGACAACGATTGAACGCCGCCTGGATATCTGCGGCTTCGCTAACAATGCGCATACCGCGGCCGCCTCCACCATTCACGGCTTTAACCATAATAGGCGAGCTATTTTGCAACTCAAAAAAGCGTTTAATATCTGCAGCAGAACTAACCTGATCCGTGCCTTCAATTACCGGTACCTTGGCGTCTCGCGCTAGAGCACGCGCAGAAATCTTGTCACCAAAACTTTGCAGCGTCGCTACTGAGGGTCCAATAAAAATAATACCCTTATCCGCGCAAGCCTGGGCTAAGTCTGCGCTTTCACTTAAAAGCCCATAGCCTGGATGTAGAGCATCACATTTGGTTTTGACTGCGGCGGCAATGATGCTGTCAATGGACAGATAGGCACTGACCCCAGAACCGGGCAATTCAACAGCTTCATCGGTGTAAGCCGCATGCAAGGATCTGGCATCATCAGTGGAGTACAGTGCGACCGTCTGAATCCCTAGTTCTTGAGCCGTTCGCGCAATGCGAATAGCTATTTCAGCTCGATTGGCAATTAATAGTCGTTTAAACATAGCGATCAGTCCTCTAAGACCGGAAGCCCCTGCCGTAACGCGGGCTTGGCTATTTTGTAATTAACAGAGCGCGGGAACTCTTCCAGACAATACACCTGCCGAATAACTTTGAAATCCGCCAGCTGCTGCTGGCAATGGGCGACTAACTTGTCCTCGAGATTTCTGGGCGCTTCATCTTTGGGAATAACAAATACAACTGGAACCTCCTCAAGCATGCTGTGCTTCTGCCCAACAACGGCGCATTCTTTAATCCAGCCGGTTTCCATAATTACTGCTTCAACTTCAAGGGGCGACACATTTTCACCACCTACCTTGATCATGTCTTTCTCGCGCCCGTTAAAATAGATATCCCCGGACTCATCAATACAAACCAGGTCGCCAGTATCAAACCAATCATCTGCATCGAAACTCTCTTGGTTCGCCCTAGAATCATGTAAATATTCTTTAAATATTGTCACTCCCTTGATACCTCGAAGATATAAACGACCACATTCCCCACGCTCACAAACAGTCCCATCGGCATGCCTTACTTCGATCTCATAACCTGGCGTCACGCGGCCAAGGCATTGGTGCGGCGCACCATGGTCAATATCCGTTACGATTGGGCATGCGACCGTTTCAGTCATGCCCCAACAGCCTAGCGTTTTGACGTCAAAACGGGCTTCCATTTCCGGCCAGGCTATGGCGGTGGTCCAAAATCTGAAGTAATGCTGGGGAACAGGTTTCTTTTCAAGCGCTTGACAGGTGAAAGGAATTTGAGCGCACCACGAAGCTCGATAGTGAATGGCCGGCGACCAGAAATTTGAGACCGAAAAGCGTCGCTGAAGAATCACTGTTGACCCCACCCACAAACTACTCATTAATGTGGGTGACAAGGCGTACATATGGAATAGCGGCAAAAACAGCTGACAGATATCTTCCTGACGTAATCGGTAGTTTCTGGCTCCCTGTTGAGCGGCAAAAATTAGATTGGCATGGGTCCACACCACTGCTTTGGGGCGCGCAGTTGTGCCACTGGTAAATTGAATGCTTAGATCAAGCTGTGGCGTTGGATCGGGCCGATAATCCATTGGACGGGTGTCGAACAAGTCATCGAATGGCAGTAATTTATCCAAATCGGCAAGATTCGCTGTATCGTTAAGCTCTCCTGCATTGGTTTTGGTTACAGCGATAAATTGTAGCTCCATTGACTCCGACAAAAGCAATGCGGTGAACTGAGGCTGAGTGATTGCAGCAGCCGCTTCCACATGAGCGGCAAAATAATCCATCTCGGGTTGAGTCGAACGCGTGTTTGTCAGAACCGCTGTGGCCCCTAAGTAGCCGCAGGCAAACCAGGCAATCAGCAGTTCAGGACAATTCTCCATATGAATCAGTACACGCTGATCTCTTTTGATGCCGCGAGCAGCTAAGCCTCCGGCAACTTGGCGAACCGCCAGCTCAAATTCTGCGTAGGTAAACTGTTTATCTGCCGATCTCGATATACCCTCATCAGAATGTGGAGCCCAGATCAAAAATGGCTTGCTAGGTGTCTTGGTGGCCCAGTGATTTAACAACCAGGGTAAATCCCTGCCTGAGACGAGGGGGTTCTCTAGCTCTGTCATGCTAACGCCTCTCGTCTAATTTACTGGATAAGTCAGTTCTTCCAGGGTCTCAGGGCCCGAGGTAAGCGCTCTATTCCCAGTCTCTGTGATCAGCACTGTATCTGAATGTCGAAAACCACCAATACCGGGTATATACACGCCCGGCTCTATGGTAAAGATCATGCCGGGCTCAATCTGACGGTCATAGCCCTCCGCAAGAAAGGGTGCTTCATGCCCTGTAACACCAATGCTATGGCCTGTTCTATGCAAAAGGTTTTGCTCATACCCAGCTTTATGAAACACTTGGTTGACCTGCTCATCCACATAACTCATTGAGTTACCCGGCACTGTAAGCTCATAGGCCAGTTGCCTAGCTTCAGTCATCACATCAAAAGGCTTCTTGGCTTGTTCCGGTACAGCGCCCAAAAAAAATGTTCGTTCGACTTCCGTTCCATATCCATTGGCGATTCCGTTGATGATGGTTGTATTACCGCCCCGTGCCATTTCTATACTAATATTGGAGGAGTTGTGAGGGTCGTGTGATACGGAGTTTGGCTGAAACACCACAATAAACTTGGTTGCCGCAATATTGGTTTCTGGGTAATCGGCAATAATCTTTCTCATTATCTGACCACTATATTCTGCACTTACGGACTTAAGCGTTTGCCCTAGCTGCGCATTTTCCAGCAAGTTGTTATGCACCTCAGTCGCAATGTTACTGGCATAAGTAATCCGCCCTATTTCATAATCAGATTTCACCATTCGCAAATCGTCGATAACATCCAGTTTGATACGCTCTCCAGGAATTGCCTCATAGACCTGAAGAGGACAAATCGATTCCACACCTACTCGAGCCCCTGGCGTAAACAGCGGATGAAATCCGTCAAGCCAGGATTCACCAATTGGCGCTGGAAATTCTCGGTAGCTAATAAGATTTAGCTCACCAATGGACCGTGCACTAACATGGGGGATTTCTAGTTTTGGAATAAGAAAACTAATGTCACCTTGCAGAGGTATCACCAAGACAAAAGGTCGCTCGTGAGGTGTGTTGGCAAAGTTAGTAAGATAGAAAATATTGTCAGGGCTGAAGGACACATAGTAATCGAGCTTATTTTTTACCATGGCATGACGGACCTGATCGATACGAGCATCAATCTCAGCAGTGGGAGGCGGCGTAAAAATAGGTTTTATATTCATGACTTTAATAAGCTCCTGTAAGATTTGTAGAACAATATTTTTCTGATCGCCTTCTTCATTTCTTCAATCTTATGCGGGCAGGACGAACCAAAAACCGCTAGGCCATATTTGGAGAAAATGAGGAAAGGCATAGAAAATACTAAGTAATGCGTGTCACTGAAAATATAGGTATTGGATTATCCAAATACTCGCAAGTATCAGCGCGTGAATGGAGTGATCGCACCACGTCCATCCCCTCTACCACTTTCCCGAATGCAGAAAAGCCCTTCCCATCAGGGTGCCGTAGACCACCATAATCCAGCTGTGGCTGATCACCTACACAGATAAAAAAAGTGCAGCCACCACTACCAATGGCGGTTCTACCCAAAGAGAGGGTTCCATCGCGATGAATAATTCCAGTTGCAGATGTTGATTCGTGAGGGATCGGGCTAAGCGCTCGATTAAGATCCATAATTTCCCACTGGATTACATCGATTTTGCATAGATTATGCTTATCATTAGCTTGATTGACGATACGTTTAATAGCAGATGAATCAAGCAGCTTCCTATCAACATATTCCTGAAAATTTTTGGCTGACAGTGGTGCATTTTCGTCAAAGGTAACTACAACAAAGTCACCAGCGCAAGAAGCAACCTTATATCGCATTACCTGCCTCCCACGTTATCTATCTCACTACCATCATCTAGCACATAATTTTTCGGGGGCACTTCCCCCATAAGGTTTTCAACTAAATAGTTCCAGGTTTTTACAATCAAATATCTGTCACCTAACAAATCGTGATCTTTATTGGCAAGTAACAAAAAATCAAAGTCCTTACCTGCTTTGGTTAGCGCCTCTGCTAGCTGCACTGTATTTGCAGGATGTACAATTGCATCCATAGCTCCGTGGATTAAAAAGAGCTTTCCAATCAAGTTGTCGACTAAAAGGCTATTGGAAAGGCGATCATATAATGGCTTGTCCATGACACCGTGAAATGTTTCAGCCCAAGCGTACTGGAATAGCCGTTGGTCATGATTTCCGGAGGCTGACACGGCGACTTTAAAAAAGTCTGGGTAGGTCATCATGGCACGAGCAGATGCATAACCACCACCAGACATGCCAGTTATACCCACACGCTCCATATCCATCCAAATATACCGCTTAGCCAATTGCCTCAAAGCATGAACTTGATCGTCAATACCTCCACCATTATCCAGATTACCGAAAATCACATCTTGAAAAGATTTCGATCTAAGAGGCGTCCCCCTTGGATCCATAACCACAACAACAAAGCCTAACTCGGCCAATGCCCAATGACTTCCTCCCATATAGTTAAAAGCTTCCCCATAGAACTTGGGTCCGAATGAAAACTGTGGGCCGCCATAAATTGAAAGTACAACGGGATAGCTGCCTTTTTCTGTAAAGTTTTCTGGTTTATATATAACACCCCAGAGATCAGTAGATTCGTCCCTAGCCTTAACAGAGAATTGGAGAGGCTGTCTAACATCCTGACTGGTTTCACTTGCGCACACTTCGAACTTTACGCTGCCGTCTCTAACCCTTCTAACAATAGCTCGTGACGGCTGATCAACTGCACCAGCAATGTCTAAGAAGTAGTTGCCGCTTGGAGAAAAGCCACTCAGATCTGGCTCTACAGATACTAGATCTCGATAGTATGGGGAAAGGGGATTGGGAACCTCATGGCTACCGGGCTCCTGAGTCAGTAATATAAGGTTGCTTCCATCAAAGCCAACCCTATAAAGGCCTTGATGATAGGGGTTCTTAGTATCGCCATGCCTGCCGGCCGAGAAATAGATCTCTCTCTTAGACTTATCAACAAAGTGAATCCAGAGAACTGGAGCCTCAAGTTTCGTGATTTTGTTTTTCAGTTTTCGAGAGTCAGTGTCGTATAGATATAGATGACCCCAGCCTTCAGAATGGGAATACCAGATAAGTTCGCTAGTGTCTAACAAAAGCTCAATCACAGCACAGGCTGCATGGATCTGCGGCCCAGGAAACACAAATGATGAGGCACTTTCTTCAATCAAGATTGTTACTTCACCATCGGCAGGACTAATACTCACTAGCCGAACCCTTTTTCTACCTCGGGAAAACTCCAATTGGTAAAGTGTCGGCCCCTCCCCCCAAAAGAGTGTTTCTTGCTCCAGACACTGCAACAACGGCACCGGTTCACTTTGGGAAGCAATAACGGATCCGGTTTTAATATCGATAACATAGGTAACCGAGAGTGGAATTGATCTTGCACCAGGCCCAGAAAACTTATAATCATAACTTTTGGGAATTGTGGTCCCATCTATGGGATCGAACTGATGGATTGAGATATCATCTATACCTCTGGTATCAATTCGCTGGACAGCTAAATAACGGGAATCAGAAGACCAATGCACCACAGGTGGAAAATTCTGTGCTACCAAGAAATCTTCATAAAACCGATGATTCCCATACCCATCTTCCAGAGTTCCATCTGATGTTAGCCTCTTTTCCTTGGCGTTGTTGTTAAGGGTCGGTATTAGTTTCAGATTCCCATCTTCTAGACCTACGTACCAGTTTTCGCAGGGAGACAACGTAGCTTCGCAGAAACTCGAACCACCTACTGATTTGCTAGGCTTTATATCGCGTAGCTCACCATCCTTTCCAAATGATGCTTCAACATCACAATCGACAGACTCGACAGAAAACAAGACAACTCCATTCTTCCCTCTTCTAAAATTGCTGATTGGCAAGGCACCTGGATTAACGTCCCTACCAAAATTAGCTTTAATCATTAAGGCTAACCTCTCATGATCGAAAGCTTTAATCCTCTTGCTTTTATAGCAATCGACCAATATATATTCGTGCCCACTTATAGTTTTATGCTTATAGACAAACCGTTCATCATGAATCCAATATGGACGTACGGTGGCATTTCGAATCTTGCGAAAAAAATTCCAAGGTAGAAACTCTTCTGCACTTTTGTATCGCTCTAACATTGAATGCTTCATACATTACCGACATTTGTAATAATCTAACCAATGCCCAAAGCTCTGTTCTCATCGTTGAAAAATTGAGATCGATGGAATAATTATCTGATAGATAATTAGGGTGGCTTTAAGTAATAAAAATAGACGAAACCCACTGAAGATTATTGATAACTTATAGAAAGAGCCCACCCTCCGCACACTGCGGTGGGTAGGCAGGGGTATGGACCGATCAGGACATTGATTTAAAAACGATATCCTAAATCAAGTCCGATAGTGCGCGGTCTCAGCCGAAAACCTCTATTATCTGGGGCCTGAGATCCCACCCATGTAATACTATCGTCATTGGTGACATTAGTAGCAAAAAGTCCAATACTGAATTGATCAACGGCCACACCCAATTTCATATTTAACTGGCCGTAATCACCTGCCTCGGCACCCGTTTCTTGGAGGTTATTATAGAATCCACCTACATGGGCATAATCCAATTTAATAAAAGATGGATTATCTTTAATTGTGAAATCGTAATTAACTCCGAAGCTAATATTGTAGCCAGGCGATCCTGGTAGGGGATCTCCAGAAAATGCATTCAGATCTGTACTGTCTGTTTTCAATTCGGCGTCTGTATAAGAACCACCGAGACTTAATAGCAAATTTTCAGTCAGGCTGAATAACGCCTCAGCTTCAAACCCCTCCGACCTGGCCTCACCCGCATTGATAGACATGGTGAAAAAACATGTTGGAGATATTACATTTAAAGGAATACCTTCCCAATTCATTCTGAACAGAGAAGCATTTAATTGGACTCTGCTATCAAACATTGTGAGCTTGGCACCCAATTCAAAATTTTCTAAGGTGTCGGAGTCGAAATCGCTGGTGATAGTTGCTGAAGTTCCATCAAGAATTCCATTATTATCAACATCACAAAGCGAAAGAGGCAAAAGGTTCTGGGTATTGCCTAATCTAAACCCCTCCGACCATTGTGCATAAAAAAGTTGATCGTCGCTGGGTCGATAAGAAACATTAGCTTTGTAGGTTGTGCCTTTTTCATCTGTACTACTGGGGCTGTCTTCAGACCCTGAAAAAGCGCCTAAACCGATAGTCCTAGTATCTTTCTCGTAATCGAACCGACGAGCACCAAATGTTACCTCTACTTGCTCGGATAGTGCGTAAGACAACTCACCAAAGATCGCTTTTTGAGTCAGCTCTCTATCTATATATTGCTGGTTTATAAGAGAATTACCAACGCCAAAAGGCGCGCCAAACGGCTGCAGTGCTAAATCGCCAGAGGCATGTATGATATTTGTGTTACTGAGCTCAGCATCTTCGTAATAAAGCCCAACCACATATTGCCATGGACCATCATCCTGCGAAACCAGACGTAACTCTTCCACAAAGATACTGTTTTCGTAACCATACAACCTGACCAAAGGAATCCCTCCAACAAAAGCCGAATCGTCATGGAAAGACACACTGTCTTGCGACATATCGAAGGTTGACGAGATAACTGTAGCCCAGCCAAGATCGTATTCAATAACAAGATTTATGAAATCCAACTCCTCTGCAAGACTTTCGCCCGTTGATGTATCCTTGTTTGGGCGCAGCAACCCGTCGGTGTTGCTAAAAACATTTCCCATTTGAAGAGAGAGCTGATTATAACCGCCCACATCTAACTGAACCTTTGGCAAACCGTCTTGATCGGTTTCTTGGTTGGCATACTGTAAAGTAAGGTCTAGCTTATCTGTTGGCCTCCAGAGAATAGCAAGCCGACCTCCAGTTACTTCTGACGCTCCTATTTCTTCCTGGTCGATAGCTAGAGCATCTCCACCAAACAATGCCGGAACATCAGAAAAAGAGGGATGGCTCCCTGCTACATTTTTTATATAGCCGCTACTATTATGATTGTATGCAACGCCTCTTATCGCAAGAACATCCTCAATTAAAGGTATATTGATAACACCCTCAATTCGATCATTCCCGTCACCATTGTCCGACGTATGTGAGTATTGAGCCAGCACACTCCCTTCTATCTCCGATAAGTTCGGCTTATTTGGAATGTTCCTCACTGTTCCACTCAGCGATCCCGCACCAAAAAGAGTACCTTGAGGACCCCTAAGAATTTCAATCCGCTCCATATCAACTAGCTTGAGGTCCATACCACCACCGTCAGAGCCGAAGCCCGATATCGGAGCTTCACCAAAATATGCGCCTACTGTCGGTCCTGTCAATGATCTGCCAAATTCGAGATCAGCAGCAATCCCGCGGACAATTACGGCATTTCTTGATACCCCCCTGTCTACAAAGCTAACCCCGGGCGTCAAGCGCAAATAATCATCCATTCCTGAGAGGCCTTCACGGGCAATATCTTCCCCGCTTATCGCGGCAATACTGACTGCGGTATCATTTAATGAAGTCTCTCGACGAGTCGACGTGACAATAATTTCATCCAAAATCCCCTGAGCTTTGGCTGCATCACCAACCTGCTCTTGGGCTACAATCGTGCTGACTCCGCCAGTAGCAAATAAGCCCACCATAGTGGCCAATAAAGTTTTTCGTTTATTTGTATTCATTCTCTTCCCCTTACCATTTTGGTTAGTTTCGACATTGCTTCCAATTTGCGAAATTGTGATAACTCCGCTGTCGGTAAGGCCGCCGTGCAGGCCAGTGTTGTGCA
>Ga0115547_1000915_pt1 | contig 18106 bp, 10 predicted proteins | sample COGITO_mtgs_1004_3_FD_87185 | JGI IMG/M metagenome (GOLD analysis project Ga0115547, IMG submission 87185) | Pelagic marine microbial communities from North Sea - COGITO_mtgs_100420 | ecosystem: Environmental > Aquatic > Marine > Epipelagic | place: Germany:Helgoland, sampling site Kabeltonne...
AGGCGTGGATCGCCCAGAATAAAGGCGTGGATCGCCCAGAATAAAGGCGTGGATCGCCCAGAATAAAGGCGTGGATCACCCAGAATAAAGGCGTTGATCGCCCAGAATTGGATGCGGAATTGTGATAGTTTAACAACAATTAATTTCACTGGATTGGAGAAACTCGAGAAGGTTTAGGGTTTAGGTTTAGGTTTTATGAAAGATCATCATTATGTTCAAAATAGTCCTTAAAAATACTTTGAAACACTCTATCGATACCATCGATACCATCGATACCATAGGACAGCAATTTTATTTTTATTTCATTCTGATCATCTTCCGATATGTTGTTCTTTCGACGAAAATTATCGGATAAATAGGTAAATAAATCCCTTTTCTCAGTAATATTTCCCGACTTCTCAGTAATATTTTTCGACGATTCTTCCAAACGATGAATCGCATCGTACATTCTCATTAGGTATTTCGAGGCCTTGATGAGAATGTTTAGAACGGGAGTATTTTTATCGAAATAATGAAATGCCTTGGCAAAATTTTCAATCATCGAATGTTTGAACACAACTTTTGGTAGTGATATTGTTATTTTTTTTTGTAACAAAACAACAACATGCATAAACGCACCATACGTACAATACGAGTCGAAGGCATATAGATCACATTCAGATATCTTATTAATGATGGCATAAATATCCTCAATCTTATCGTTGGTTTGGGGCAATGATTTGATCATGGTATCAAGATTATTCAACTCCACCAAATACTGTTTGGTCGTGTCCTTGGTTGTGTTGATCTTAGATTGTAATTCTTCGATATCTTTAATATAATTTGGTGGAATGAGTTTATGATTGATTGATTCTTGATACAGACGAAGGTAGGAATATATTAATTGACGATTGTGTTTTTTCTCTAAATCTAAGACAATGTAAAAATCATAATAATAAATACCATCAACGTGGGTCGAGTAGGGAAATGGTGATCGGAAGTAAAAGGTGTGTCCGTAGATGTTGATGTCGAATAAAAGATTGGCCAGATTTGTCGATAGATTTAAATATTTGGGATCCACTTTAATCGTTTTTTTTATGATCCTGTTAAATTTGTCATTGATGTCATCGATAGCTTGTGTTGGGATGTATGTATCGATTTGTGCGGTCGCATCCAAATTTGTGGTTGTGTCTGTTATTTTTTTCGTGACCCCAACATCTAAATCACTTCTCACACTCTTCCCCCCACTCTCATTTATGAGACAATCAGGACATTGCTCTTTGATGATGGTTCTCAAGAAAAACATTCTACAATCGGAATATTCACGGAATATTTTGTACGCCTCATGTGTATCATCAATCGCTATCATCTGATCCCACGTACATAGTTTGTATGTATTACAAAGTATATTATAATTAGTAACTAAATTGTCTACAATAGTATTCCACTTTTTGTCGTTTACCACCATAATATAATAATATATAACATTTTTTTTTCACACAATAATAATTAACAATATGATCTTTTGGTTATTTGTAATTTGGTTTCAATTAGTTAGTACGACAACATTTCGTAATACCTACTTCATATCTCAACACGATTCGTACATTAAAGACGATACGATTTGCTACCAATACAATGACGATATATTTTATATCGCATACGACCACTCAGACAAAGAGTATTTTGTTGACCTAAATATTTTGAATACTACTTTTGTTGAGATGAATCAACACGAGTATGCCATCGAAGCAAGTAACCAATTCGCTGAATGTGATCTGTTGATCGACTTAGGAATTGTGGGTTATCCATATTATGCAGTCTACTCAGAACCTTCGTGTAACGTATCCAATACTGCCTACAATGTAGCTTGCAATATCAATGCATGTATCGATAACCCTTGTGAAGATGGAGGTCAATGTACGAACATCTTTGGTCTCGACAATACAGAAGTTGGACGTACTTGTGAGTGTACGTCGTATGAGTATTATGATACAATCATGGGATGTGTTGATATTGATGCATGTACGAATAATCCGTGCACCAGTAGTATGTGTGTTGATATTATTGGTGCGAATGATACTACGAGTGGAAGAGACTGTGTTTGTAATATTGGATCAGCCAATTATACCGAAGGTGTTGGGTGTGAGGATATCGATGCATGTGGTAACTACCCCTGTTCCTCGTACTCTACGTGTGTAGATATTGATGGTGGGTTGAATGCTCAAAGTGGACGTAGTTGTCGTTGTGAGGTTGGGTATGAAGATTATGTTGAGGGTATTGGCTGTGGTGATATCGACGCTTGTGTTAATAATCCATGCTCCGCTTTCTCCGAATGTGTGGATAAGGTTGGGGAGATGGATACAACGGATGGACGCGAATGTGTTTGTGAGATTGGGTATGAAGATTATGTTGAGGGGGTTGGCTGTGGTGAGATCGATGCTTGTGTCGATTATCCATGCGCTGAGTTCTCCGAATGTGTGGATACTAAGGGTGCGAATGCTCAGAGTGGACGCGAATGTCGTTGTGAGGTTGGGTACGAGGATTATGTTGAGGGGGTTGGCTGTAGTGATATCGATGCTTGTGTGGATTATCCATGCTCCGCTTTCTCTGAGTGTGTGGATAAGGTAGGTATGGCTGATATCATGGATGGACGCGAATGTGTTTGTGAGGTTGGGTACGAAGCATATGTTGAGGGTGTTGGTTGTGGTGATATTGATGCCTGTGCCGACTATCCATGCTCTGCATTCTCCGAATGTGTTGATATTGATGGTGGGTTGAATGCTCAGAGTGGACGCGAATGTCGTTGTGAGGTGGGGTACGAGGATTATGTTGATGGGGTTGGTTGTGGTGATATTGATGCTTGTGTTAATAATCCATGCTCCGCTTTCTCTGAGTGTGTGGATAAGGTAGGTATGGCTGATACCATGGATGGACGCGAATGTGTTTGTGATTTTGGATATGGTGATTATGTTGAGGGTGTTGGTTGTAGTGATATTGATGCTTGTGTTGATTATCCATGCGCCGCTTTCGCCGAATGTATCGATATAGCGATTGCTATGGATGACATTAGTGGTCGTAGTTGTGTTTGTGAGGTGGGGTACGAATCCTATGTTGAGGGAGTTGGATGTAGTGACATAAACTCATGTGTCGACTATCCATGCGCAGAGCATAGTCGCTGTGAAGACATCCCGGCTGTAGACGATCTTCCTATTGGTCGTAGTTGTGTTTGTGATTTTGGTTTCAGTGATTATATTGATGGTGTGGGGTGTGGTGAGATTGATGCTTGCGCTAACAATCCATGCGCGGCTTTCGCTAAATGTGAGGATAAGATTGGGGCAGGTGATACGACGGATGGACGCGAGTGTCGTTGTGTGATTGGATACGAAGATTATGTGGAGGGGGTTGGTTGTACTGATATTGATGCTTGTGTCGACTATCCATGCGCTTCATTCTCTGAATGTGTGGATGAGGTAGGGGGGGTGAATACTCAAGATGGACGCGAGTGTCTTTGTGAGATTGGGTATGAAGCATATGTTGAGGGGGTTGGCTGTGGTGAGATCGATGCTTGTGTCGACTATCCATGCGCTGCATTCTCCGAATGTGTGGATACTAAGGGTGCGAATGCTCAGAGTGGACGCGAGTGTCGTTGTGAGGTTGGGTACGAGGACTATGTGGAGGGGGTTGGTTGTGCTGATATTGATGCTTGTGTCGACTATCCATGCGCTGCATTCTCTGAATGCGTGGATGAGGTAGGGGGAGCGAATGCTCAAAGTGGACGCGAGTGTCGTTGTGAGGTTGGGTACGAGGATTATGTTGAGGGGGTTGGATGTGGTGAGATCGATGCTTGTGTCGACTATCCATGCGCTGCATTCTCTGAATGTGTGGATACTAAGGGTGCGAATGCCCAAAGTGGACGCGAGTGTCGTTGTGAGGTTGGGTACGAGGATTATGTTGAGGGGGTTGGATGTTTTGATATCGATGCTTGTGTCGACTATCCATGCTCTGAATTCGCTGAATGTGTGGATACTAAGGGAGCGAATGCTCAAAGTGGTCGTAGTTGTGTTTGTGAGATTGGGTACGAAGATTATGTTGAGGGGGTTGGGTGTGGTGAGATCGATGCTTGTGTCGATTATCCATGCGCTGCTTTCTCCGAATGTGTGGATACTCAGGGTGGTGCGAATGCTCAAAGTGGACGCGAATGTCGTTGTGAGGTTGGGTACGAAGATTATGTTGAGGGGGTTGGGTGTGGTGAGATCGATGCTTGTCCGGACAATCCATGTTACGGTTCTCATAGCAAATGTTACGATAGAATAGGTGGTTGGAATAACGAAAAGGGGCGGGAGTGTGTGTGTGATCCAGGATTCTATTCATACACCGAAGAATTTGGTTGTGCGGACATCAATGCTTGTGTCGACTATCCATGTGCTTCAAATTCAACATGTAGTGATATATATGGTGGTGTTAATGGAATGAATGGTCGTAAATGCACATGTATAGACAACTATTCTGATTATAAAGAAGACGTAGGTTGTATTAATAATAATGGAGCCTCAACGCTCACAGTTAATTTTGTATTGTTGGTACTGACAACACTATGTTGTATGTTGTTTGTATGAATACCCAGCTCGTATTGAAAATGAAAAAAGAAACTGGTTGTACGTAAGAACCGAAGAACCGAAGAACCGAAGAACCGAAGAACCGAAGAACCTAACAACCATTCGATACACATTTGTATTTGCTGGTTTTCGGTATTGCGAATCCAGATAGTAGAATGGTTTGATCGACTTCCGTATCATTCGTACCCATTGTGTGTTCTGTAATCGATGTAAGATTATCGAACATACAATCCACGAATAAGTGGTTCACAGATTCTAAGTTTGTTGCGGACAATTGGATGTAGCTGTATTTTTTTTTAAGATCATTTAACAAAATATCGGTATTGATTTGTTCTTGTTTATCCATCTTATTCCCGACAAGTATAATGTTTTCGGTATACGTCGTGATAATCTGCATCCAAGTATCAACACTTAGGATCGAGGATGGATCCGAGGTATCGAAAACCAAAATGGCTACATCTGAGTTGCGATAATACAATGGCATGATCGTACTATATTTCTCACTCCCCGCAGTGTCCCAGATATTTACCGAACATCTATCGTCGATATGAAGATTTGTATATTCTGCTCCAATCGTGGCTGTTGTGAATTCATCATACTCCTGAGTCTTAAAGGTACGAACCAATGATGTTTTTCCAGATCCGTGTGGACCGACCATCACACATTTGAATATTCGCTTCGCACTCATTCTGTTACAATAAGGAAGGATAATCTTTCTTAGAACGTTATGATATTTTGTATTTTCCAAACCCCAATGCCTATCATTTCGGCTTGACCAAATTCATCATTTTTAGTTGTTCCAACAAGCTTCTTCGTCTTTGCATCATAACAATACCCCTTGTCCTCGTCTAACAATAAACTAACAACCTTCGACAGTACCTTCCCTTTAATAACCTTAACACGAATCTTAACAACCTCTGCATTCTCTGACCCGTAGCCTTTGTTTTCTAGTAAAATATCTTCTTCTAAATTATTTCGATAAGCATACCCTTTATCTGGGCGTAGTTTCGTTTCATCACTGAAATCAAAACAACGATACGCCTCGATATCTGGATGCATTGAATTGGATTCATGGAACAACCTACAATCAACAGCAGTTTCACGCATTGCTCCAAGAAAATCGTCAATCCCTGATTGTTTCTTCCGTGCAGATTCGTAGATGATTTGATCCATCGTGTCGGTTAAGTTATTGATCGTACTTAGGTACCTATATACGGCCACATTGTGATCCGACTTGGGTAATGCCTTGTGTGACCCTTGCCGGATACCTCGACCAACGACTTGTTGTGACCGAACCTCGTGCCAATACGGTTCCATGAGATGGACTTCTCTACAATTCATGATCGATATTCCTTCGGCCCCCGCGGCACTGAGGAGCAGAATCTTCACCCCATCCCCACGCTTGTTCGATGGTTTGTTGACAATTTCTTGGGCTTTGAATCGTTTGGTGTTGTCTAATTCACCTGTAAATTTTAAGTAACGAATCCCCCCATTTGTTGGGTTTGGGGTATCCAAACTCCCTAAACGAATATTCATTTGTTGTAAGTAGATTTCAAAAAGCTGTAACCCCTCACCTCTAACCCAGGATGAGTAGACGATCGTAATACCAATCGAAATACAACACATCAGGGCGATGTGGGTCATCTTCCGCGAACATTCGATCATACTCTTTAGCTTGGCACTCGTAACATGATTGTTGATAAAATCTTCGACAATCTCTTGATGCTTGTCATTGGGTCGACTTGCCACGATCTCGTGTAACGAATCGATATCCTTCTCTATGGACGTTCGGTTCGTGGTTTCTAATTCATCCCAGTATCGTAGCAAATACTCAACAAACGTATTGATCAACTTCTCATTCAATTTCAGCCTCTTTTGATCCTTAGACTTTAATCGTTTCGTTTGTCCATCGTACTTAGATATTTCCTCATTCTTAATAAATTCCTCTTTTTGTCGTACGCTTAATTTACTCATAACCTCTACGTTGTACTTCGTCCCCGCAGCTCTTCGTGATTGGGCATTATACTTTTCATTCATGTTGGGGAATACAAAATTACATGCTTGGCGGGTGTAAATATTAAACGTACCCTCTCCGTACTGAGTATCCCCCATCCATTCCTTCCTCTTCTTTTCAATTTTGTGATATTTTGTATAGTGTTTCTGTTGATACGGACTCATGGGGATAAGCACGGGTGGGTAGTCTAACCGCGTTGCGAAATCATCAGGATTAGACGGCATTACGAACGATACTTTGTCCAAAATCCTACGCTGAAACACATTGCGGTGCTTCTTCTTCAAACCACCGGCTGGGTCGACGAAGGTTTCGTAGAATGTATCGTAGTTTTCGGGAAACAACGATGGGTGGAGTAGGTTGAAGAGAATACCTAACTCATAAGGGTCGTTAATCGCTGGAGTTGCTGTGATACACAGCATCCGTGATTGTGAATTAGTACGAAGTGTTTCTTGGATTTTACGATACACATTTAGGGCCGGGGTTCGAGCCTTGTGTTTAGCGTGGTGGATATTACTAACCACATTGGAAATAAAATTATGAGTTTCATCAATGATAAACAAACAACGTACCCCATTGTTTGGTTCATCGTTAAGTAGACTCTCAAACTTATCGGCCACATTATACGCATCATAGATAACAAAATGTATATTATCAACAGCCTTCTGATCCTTGGTAGTCAAACACGAGGCAAAAGCGGATTTCCACGTCCCCTCGAGTGACTTCTTGATCAAAATATATACCCGCCACTCTTTATTCATACTAAACAGAGAATCGTAATTGAATAGAGAGGTACATGTTTTACCCGTACCCAATCCATGGTACAGTAGCATAGATTGATACGGATTAGATGGATGAAAGAATGCTTTTATAAATTTCTGATGAACTAATGGTTGATAGACTGTATTTTTTGAATTATATTTTTTCGTTGTACGTGCATCGGTTTCAAATTTGTCAATAAAATTGGCCAAATAAGATGGAAACAGTATACCCAAACGTGAGTTCGGCAATGGGATTGATGTCATCGTATCTTCACAATAAACAAGTTAAAGAAAAAAATCTTTGTGTTTAGTACAACTTCGACTGAATCTTTTTGGAATGCTTCAATCGAAAAATCATTTATATTCGAATTAGTCATCTTATTATAGTAATCCGTTAACTCATAAAACCATCGAATTTGGCCATTGTAAAACTCAATACTACCAAATCCTTTCTTAACAACTAGTTCTAGTAGTTTCATAAATTCATTCCTTTCTATATTGATATCCAAGTCGTTGATTATTCGATGTCCCCGTAGAGCATAGGAGCCTAAGATAAAGTATTTCTTGGGATCAATCTTTGCTATCTTAATAAACAGATAGTGCAAAATAGTATCAACTCAACCAAATATTGTTATTTTTTTATTTTAAAATATAAAAACAGATGTTACTTAATCTTTTTTCTAAAACAAAACCCCCTACCTCATCTCCAATCATCGAAACGGTCGACCGTTTCGCAAAGAAGGTGCTCAAGCCTCAAATTCGGGATCATTACCTAAACCCAAGTCCATCGAAGGATAGGGAGATTATATCCGAGATGGGTAAGATTGGTTGCTTAGGTCCTATGATTCCAAAATATGGTATAGGAGCAGATTACCTAACCTATGGTTTGATGGCCAAATCGATCGAGAAGGTGGATAGTGGATATCGGTCTATGTTTTCCGTTCAATCCTCCCTGGTCATGACCCCGATCGATTTATTCGGGTCCGATACTCAGAAGTTGAAATATTTACCCGAACTAGCGAAGGGTTCGATGGTTGGTTGCTTTGGACTAACGGAGCCAAACCATGGCTCAGATCCCGGTAGTATGTTGACGACCGCTACCGAAACATACACATCTTCTGGACCTTGCTACGCACTCAATGGATCAAAGACGTGGATCACCAACGCCCCATTGGCCGATTTATTCGTAATTTGGGCAAAACTGGATGGTGAGGTTCGTGGGTTCTTGGTTGAAAAAAACACTCCGGGTCTCGAAACTACAGTAATCGATGGTAAGTTATCGTTGTGTGCCTCAACCACTGGTTCGATCACCCTTTCCGACGTAACGATCTCAAAAGATGCCATTTTACCAAAATCTAAAGGCTTGGGGTCCCCTTTTAAATGTCTTTTCTCTGCTCGGCTCGGCATCGCCTTCGGAGCGTTGGGTGCGGCCGAGGATTGTATTGAGACGGTTGTTGAGTATGTTGGGGATCGGTATCAATTTGGAAAGTCGTTGTCCGAAAATCAACTCGTACAACATAAGATAACGGATATGGTAACCAAGTACAACACAGCTTTGGCCACGTGTTATGCGGTAGCCGAGAATCCATCAAATGTTGGGGTATCGTTGGTAAAAAGAAATTCATGTCTAATGGCTCTCGACATTGCCAGAACGGCAAGAGATTGTTTGGGAGGGTATGGTATATCGATTGATTACAACATCATGCGTCATTTGATCAACCTAGAAACCGTCAACACCTATGAGGGCACGGCGGATATTCATGCTCTTATTATTGGGAAGCATATCACGGGTAAGGATTCATTCTAAGATACGTTCGGGGATATGTAGCTCCTTAGATAAGTAGTAGATATTACCATTATGACCCTTCTCCATATTCTTTTCACTCAACACAAATTTATTCTTCCCATCCTTTAACACGTAGGACCCACAATCGATTTGAAACGTGACATCGGTCATTGTTCCTAAGGTCAACTCCACGATTCCTTGCTCTTGTTGTTTCTTACAATATTTAGCTATCGATTCGATGTTAAAATTACGCTTCCCAAAATGACTCCGGAGATAGTGTGTTGCCTTCTCCACATCCTTCGGAATCTTAAGTTTAGGCGGCACAAAAACCGTGTAGTCGTTACGACGGTTGTTTCGTTTGTCGAAATATTTGCAACACAACATTGAGGCAATTCCATACTTCGCACAGGCCATCACAAAAGGTTGGTAGGCCTTCTTAGCGTACAATAAATCCAAGATAGCCGGCTTCGGTTCCTTAGACTCCTTTTTCAAAACCTCCAATTCTACGGGCAGCGCACCATCTATGAAGAAAAAGATTCCATTGCTGCAATCTACTTCTTTCTTTAAAGATACGTCGGTATTCCCAACTGTCAGTACCTTTTGCTTAGAGCTACAACTCACCATCAATCGGAGTCCGCCCAAAGAGGACAAGGTAATTTCATTATTCCCATACTTTTCACACATTTTTTCAATACTCTCCTCATCGTACTTATTCTTGAAAACATGACATTTAAGCAATTGTATGGCTTCCTCCGGGGATTTGGGTAATTTTAGTTTCTTCGGTACAAACACCGTGTAGGGCATCTGTTTCGTCGTCTTATCGGGCATGCGTTTGGTATAGGTTGAGCCTAGAATAGAAAGAAGATTGTATTTCGCAAGTGCTTTGATGAATGGTTGAGCCTTCTTATCCAGAAGTAGATGGTCGATAATCGATTTATTATTATGTTTCGACATGATTCGTACGTACGTATGGTTATATATATATACACACAATAATAAAAAAAAAACTTACGAATTACGAATTACGAATTACGAATTACGAATTACGAATTACGAATTACGAATTACGAATTACAAATTATTCACCAATTCAGCCCTGCTAATGTTTCGTAAAAGATATATGTCGGGTAAGATACTACCTGTATCACTCTTATACTGTCTATCTATCTCCCGCATTAACGAAGAGGTCATTTTTTTCGTCGAATTCATCCTAGTTCGGAACAAAATCGGTTACAACGCAACCATCTGGATCCGAATCCCTGCGTTTAATCAACGGGGATCCTTCGATCCCCACCAACAATCGGTTCCCCTGGATGATGCCACGTATTAATGAAAGAAAGCTGGATGAATTGAGAGCAGTGGATATGGAGAGCACAAACAAAATCAAGGCAGCGAAGGAAGCGACTTGTTTTACTAAATTCAAATCTACATTAACAAAAAAAAAACAGTGACACGAATTCGGCTCAACCTTTTAAAATCCTCCGTACTCCACAAAATAAGGGAATGAAGGAGCCGATCGACCACAACATGCTTGAAATAAGTGCAACAATATCAATCTCATCACAACGTAGTATACCATATATTGCGACCAAGCTACTAGTGAAAAATAGGCTATCCGAAATCATACGTGGGTAGATACGTAGGTAGATACGTGGGTAGATACGTGGGTAGATACGTGGGTAGAAATTAAAAAAAATGAAATTGTGCTTACGTTTATTTACATTCCCTACTTAGTACCAAGCATACATCTATGACACGAACTTTAGCAAAGCGAATATCGACCAATCCTTTGGTTGTTAGGGAACTTAGCCTGAAGGAAACGGTTTGTGTGATTGAATATCTGAACATAGAGTACTACAATAATTATGAATCCCACGTAAGTGATGAATCGTACGATGCATTGAAAGATCATCTCCAAACCTTCGACCCATCACATAAGCTGCTTAGTCTGATCGATGCCCCAATGATGAGTCGAAAGAAGGTTCGACTCCCGTTTCATATGGGGAGTATGGATAAGATAAAGCCATCGGATGGGGTGAAGAAACTACAGAGCTGGGTTGAGCGTAATGGGGATGCGGACTTGGTTTGGAGTATGAAGTTGGATGGGATTAGTGGAGCGCTTGTAATCGATACTTCGTTACAACGATATCGGCTCTACACAAGAGGATCGGAGGGTAGGTATGGGCTTGAGGTAACGGCTCTGGCTAAGTTTATCCGACTCCCCGATCCAAAGCACATGGATCCAACCTTATGTTTACGAGGGGAATTTATTATTTCCAAGAAAGCATTCAATAAATACAAGGCAAAGCATCCCGAGACAAAGAATGTCCGTAATCTTGTAGGTGGGGTGATTAATTCGAAGCAACCAAATCCCGAGGTAGCAAAACTCATACGTTTTGTGATCTACGAAGTAATTGGAGGTGGTCGGCGATTTACCGAGCAAATGGAAATGGTAAGGAGTTTGGGTTTTGATTGTGTTGAATTTGGTACAGTCAATATCTTGTCGTTCGAAACATTGAGTAAGATTTTGGTAAAGGAACGGGTTCGGTCGGTGTATGGAATGGATGGTATCATCATTACTCATAATCATACGTATATTCGGAATACAACTAAGAACCCGGAGTATGCGTTTGCCTTTAAGGATGTGTTGGACGACCAGAAAGCAATTGCGACGATACTGGATGTAGAATGGAATGTTTCGAAGGATAATTATTTGAAACCAAAGTTGATCGTTTCACCAACACAAGTAGGAGAGGTGGTGGTTCGTTGTGTGACGGCTCATAATGCAAAGTATGTTGTTGAACACCAGCTTGGTAAGGGTTCGGTAATTGAGATCATACGAAGTGGAGATGTGATCCCCAAGGTCCATCGTGTCGTCGAGCCCGCCAAACCTCCATATCTCCCTAAACATATTCCGTATGAATGGAATACGACCAATGTTGATATTATTGCAATTGGGAAATCCATCGATTTGGTTGTGAAACAAATCCACTACTTTTTCAGTAAACTTAATGTCCCAAACTTTGGTGAGGCGACGGTTCGTAGGATTGTACTTCATAATAACAATACATCGATTCGGTCCATCATCAACCTAGGTTACGATGATTTGTTAGAGATTGAAGGTTTTTCTAATAAGAAGGCGAATATTGTTGTTGATGGTATAGGTCGGGGTATTGAGACAGCTGATTTGGTTGCGATGATGGTCGGTTCGAATGTGTTTGGTCGAAGTTTGGGTAGTACGAAGCTTCGACTCATCGTTGAGGCCGAGCCTGATACAATGAGTCGAATCCTCCGTATAAAGCATGCGGAGATCGAAGCATTGAACCGGCGTATCGTAGGTATGAAGGGGTTTGATACGAAGAGTGCCGATTTGTTTACAGAAAACATAGAACGATTCCAGGAATTTATGAACCAGACGTTCGACTCGGGTGTTTTGTGTCGTTTGTTTGCTTCGATGAAGAAAGAAAAGAAAAAAACAAGAGGGACATCGGGTCAAATTGTTGTTTGTAGTGGATTTCGGGATAAGGAGTTTGAGGCATGGATAGTAGAGCAGGGTGGTGAGGTACGTAGTACGATTAGCAAGAAGACAACTCTGCTTGTTGTTTCGGATCTTGATGTGACGAAATCAAGTAAAATTCGCAAAGCAATAGAGCTTGGGATTGAGATAAGGAGTCGGGATTCATTTATTTTTTAAACCATATTGTTATAAAAAAATGAAAAACACTTAGTAGATTTAAATGAATCAACAACACAATTACTAAATAGAAATAAAACAAAAATGAGTAAGAAACAATCGTATCAAAAATTATCCCACCGTGAACATGTTCTTAAACGACCCGATACCGTGATTGGGAGTATTCGTCCAGTTGAAACCGAACAATACATCGTGCGGAATAAAGAGATTGTTGGTCGTACGTTGAAACTTTCACATGGATTTCTTAAAATTTTCGATGAAATCTTGGTAAATGCTGCGGATCAAGTAGCTCGAACGATTAAACGTAAGAACCCAGATGATGTTGTTTCGGAAATACGAGTCACGGTCGACAAGACATCTGGTGAGATATCGGTTTGGAACGACGGATTGGGTATTCCCGTGGAGATGCATAAGAAAGAAAAAATGTGGATTGCTGAATTAATCTTCGGGGTTATGTTGACGGGTCAAAATTTTGATGACTCGGAGAAACGCACGACTGGGGGTAAGAACGGGTATGGTGCAAAATTGGCAAACATTTTTAGTAAATATTTTATACTGGAAACGGCGGATCAAAAGAAGAAAAAGAGATTCCGTATGAAATGGGTGGATAACATGGCATCGCATGAAGCAGCAGAGGTGACTGAATTCAATAAGGATGAGTTTGTTGGAACTAAAATTACCTTCCTACCTGATTATGAAAAATTCCTTATGAAGGGATTGAGTAATGATTTGATCGGGTTATTAAAACGACGTACGTACGATATCGCTGCATGTACCCCAAGCAATATACGTGTCTACTTTAACGACACATTTGTTCCTATCAAGAGTCTATCTGATTACGCCAAGTTGGTTATTTCTGGACAAACGGTTGCAATTACGAAACCTAGATGGGATCTTATCCTTGGTTTGAGTGATGGTAATGGAATGCAGCAGATTAGTTTCGTGAACACGATCCACACTCTCCATGGGGGGACGCATGTTGATAGTGTTGTGAATCAGATCACAAAGTATGTCCAAACCACAATGGAGAAGATGCCAGAGTTTAAGGATAAGGGTACGAAACACACAGTTAAGGTATCGGACATCAAAAAACATATCAACTTAGTGTTGAGCGCGGTGATTGAAAATCCAGATTTTGATAGTCAATCAAAAGAAACGTTGAAAACACCTCCCGAGTTATTCGGAAGTACGTTGAGTCTCTCAACATCTGTCTTGAAGGGTTTGGTCGATAAACTTGGATTGATCGAGCGCATCAAGGATGTGTTGTTGGCTCGTAATCTAAAATCACTCCAAAAGGGAAATAATACCAAAAAGAATCGTTTGTTTGGTATCCCGAAGTTAGAGGATGCTAATTTTGCTGGTACGAGGAAGTCAGACCAGACGATGTTGTTTGTAACGGAGGGGGATAGTGCGGCCTCTATGGTTCGCGCGGGTCTAAGTGTACTTGGTCGAGATAAGTATGGCATCTTCCCTCTTCGGGGTAAGTTACTGAATGTGCGCAGTGCGTCGACGAAGGATGCGGGAAAGAATGAGGAGATTCAGAATTTGATCAAGATTTTGGGACTGCGTATCGATATGGCAAAGAAGTACACGGCTGATAATATCACTACCCTACGCTACGGTGGGTTGTGTATTCTCACAGATCAGGATCACGATGGTTCACACATCAAAGGTTTGGTCCTCAACTTCCTTCACGTCTTCTTCCCCTCTCTCTTAGAGGTCGAAGGATTCTTAAAGTTCTTCATCACCCCCATAAGTAAGGTATCGAAAGGATCGGTCGTACGATCCTTCTACACCTACAACGACATGGAACAATGGTTTAAACAAAACAACCAAGGTGCTGGTTGGAGGACCAAATTTTACAAGGGTCTCGGTACATCGACTAGTAAGGAGGCGAAGGAGTACTTCTCCGACCTGCCCAAACATTTGATCGACTTTAAATTCACCACCGAGAAGACTACTAAGAATTGTTTAGAATTAGCCTTCAAGAAAGAATTTGCGGACAAACGGAAGGTTTGGGTCAATCGAATGAATGCCTTGGAGGAACCTAGGTTAGAATATGATCCAAATTTAGGTATGACGTACGATGATTTCATAGATGATGAGTTGATTCTATTCAGTGTGGCGGACAACATTCGTTCACTCCCTAGTGTGATTGATGGGATGAAACCATCCCAGCGTAAGGTATTGTACGGTTCGATGACCCGATCGAAGAAGTATGAGGATATTAAGGTTAGTCAACTGGCTGGAGATATCTCCCTCCGAACAGCGTATCATCACGGGGAGGCTAGTTTAATTGGTACGATCATCGGGATGGCCCAGGATTTTACTGGATCGAACAACATCAATCAGCTCATACCCTCGGGTCAATTTGGTTCCCGTGTCATGGGTGGTAAGGATCACGCAAGTGCGCGTTATATCTTCACCAGGTTGAACGATATCGTCGACACCATCTATCACTCCGACGATCTCCCCCTCCTAACCTACAATGTTGATGATGGTCAGTCGGTCGAACCCACGGTCTTTGTGCCCATCCTACCCATGTTATTGGTCAACGGTAGTAGTGGTATTGGTACTGGTTACTCCTGTAACATCCCCTCCTATAACCCGATCGATATAGTGGAGAACATTCGTCGTAAGATGAAGAACGAGAAGATGAAGAGTATGAAGCCTTGGTACCACGACCATGTGGGCGAGGTTACGAAGAAGGATACGAAGTACCTAAGTTATGGTAAGTTTGAGCGTAAGGATGATTGTACGGTATACGTGAGTGAACTCCCGGTTGGTGTCTGGACCCAAACCTTTAAGGAGAAGTTGATGAAACACATGGAGAAGAAGGATACGATATTGAAGAATATTAACGAATACTCGACCGAACGTATTGTTGGGTTTGAGCTAGAGTTTACTTCCAAAAAGTACCTCGACGATCTACTGGCTATGGAGGATGTGGATAAGCAGTTGGATCTCCAAAGCACGATCAAAAACCTACTCTACGGTTTCGGATCGGATGGTAGGATTAAGAATTTTAAAAACGCGAATGAAATCATTGATGAATTCTACGGTGTTCGATTTACCCTCTACACCAAACGCCGTCTCTACCTACTGATTAAGTACGGACGTACGATACGTATTCTGGAAAACAAGCTACGTTATCTTCGGGAAGTTATTGATGGGAAGTTGGTGGTATTCCGGAAGAGTAAGGCGTTTAGAGAACAGCAGTTGGTAGACCAATCTTTCGATATGTTTGATATGCAGGCTGATTTGACCAAGGAAAATTACGACGCTAATGGGTCGTACAACTACTTAACCTCGATGTCAATCGATTCCTTTGGGTTGGAGACGATCGAGCGACTAGAGAAGGAGTTGGAGAAATTCAAATCATTCTATACGGCTACGGAGAAGTTGGACGAGATGATGATGTGGAATCGTGATTTGGATGCCTTCATGGAACGCTATGAAGTATTCCGCCAAGAACAAATCCAGGTTGTGGAGACCGAGCGATTGGGTAGAATGGAGGTTACGAAGAAGAAACGTAAGAGAAGTACGAAGAAGAATAAAACGAAAAAATAATAACCCAGAGCTTTGTGGTGTCACATTAAGATAATCATTGATTTATTGTTTATTGTATTTATATAGTGCAAGATAAAGATGCAACGAATCCTCGTACAAGTAAGAATTAGAATACTTTTTTTATCTTTTTGATTCCATTACTAATATTTCGTAATCATTTATGATGTATAGAGCTATACCAGATAAACCACACAAAGCTAAGTTGAATAATTTAAATCATCTACAACAACATAACCCAAACATTAGTGATTAAGAATAAAACAAAATATGTAGGATGGTAATCATTTACAATTTTTAATTGCTTTAATTTTTTGTTTCTTACAAAGTACATAATTGATTGTAAAAGAAACTCAACAACATCTAAAGAATAGAAATGCGTTGATTTGTGTTGCTTGTGTTGCTTGTGTTGCTTGTGTTGCTTAGGTTGCTTGTGTTGCTTGTGTTGTTTGTTTGGATACTGATTGTTATTTCGGTGTTTACACGTTTGTAATACACAAACCAATAGAAAATGTTTAACAATGGTACTAAGATAAGGACCAATACACCAAACATCGATATTTTTGATCTACTATCCTCCACTCCTTGGCCCCAAGTAAAGGGCTCGTATAAAGGTACGTTTGAATTAGGGGCATAGCAAATTCCGATTTGTAGTTTGTGATGAACATATGTCCACAAAAAGTAAGATGTCGATACCAAGATTGGGTAGATACCGTGGAGTAAGGTAAACGGTTGTTTTGTATTATAAATATCCAGTATCATAAACACCAAGTTATAACCATGAACAATGATGGTGTATGGTTTTTGTTCTACATGACATTCACCTAATTCGACATTGAGTACTAAGCACCCGTACCATGTCAATACTGTGACGATTGCTGAGAGAGATAGTGCTGTATCTTGTATGGCCCAATGGATTCTAAGATACCACGGCATTTCTTCGTGGTTTGGTATTAGGTTGTCTTTCCGTAATCGTATCATCGTCATCACACCAGTTACTGAATAAAGTATTACAATAATTTGAGTCCAATTAGTTAGATACATAAACCAAAACTTCGTACAATCTACGGAGACACGTTCCCATAGAGTGTACGTAAGAGTACCGATAAATAATATGGCGTTCAGTACACGAAAAAGTAATGAGAATGTCATGCTCAATCGATTCGTTGTTGGACTGAATGCAAACTTCCAATTAAAATTACTGGATGTTGTATTTGAATCAAAGTTAATACTACTTGGCATTGTTTCTTACATATAGATTTAATTTCATTTTTTATAGAAAAAAATGAAATATATTTACAGAATTACAGGATTACAGAATTATGTTGATACGATGGATAACTCTTACAAAATCAATTATTCTAAGGTTGAGCAAATCGCCCCTCTCATCGGGGAGACGGTTGCCATGATGTGCAAAAATAATAAGATAGATTATGCCATCATGATAACGTTCTCTGATGATATCGAGATAACGATTATGAACAATACGGGATCCTTAATATCTAAAGAAGAATGGAAGCTAGTTGAGGATTATGTAAATACCAATTTGCATAAAAAGCATCTACCAGGTATATCCGAAGTACAGGTGATGAATAGGATTACCATAGGGTATGATAACCACCAGAAAAGTTCTTCGATTCATCATTTTATTGCTTGTGGGATAATCGATATTCCTATCTTAACCTACCC
>Ga0115547_1000916_pt1 | contig 18104 bp, 15 predicted proteins | sample COGITO_mtgs_1004_3_FD_87185 | JGI IMG/M metagenome (GOLD analysis project Ga0115547, IMG submission 87185) | Pelagic marine microbial communities from North Sea - COGITO_mtgs_100420 | ecosystem: Environmental > Aquatic > Marine > Epipelagic | place: Germany:Helgoland, sampling site Kabeltonne...
AATTCCTCAAATCAGTGAAATTCAAAGGCATGTCTAAAGAGCAGCGAGCAGTTCTGTTTGCTTTGACGGCCGATAATGACTTTGAAGATACCAAGTTTATCTTTGGATCAGCAGAAGATTTGACAAAAATCCGGGACAGCCAATACAAGAAATTGGATAAAAAACGTATTCAATACGGCCGATATTATCCTGGAGCAAAGCTTGCACTGATTACGAAAGCCTCTCCCGATACCGTCCTTCACGAGCTGATCCATGCTCGATTGGCTGACACATTACGAGCTTATTATCTGGATCCGGATAAGGCCCCTGAACATGTAAAAGCCGCGGTAAAACGTCTCGAACGGATGATGAGCACTTTCACCAAAATGGACTTTTCTTTGGAAACTCCTAAGACCAGAGAAGCTGGTCAGCATGTCCAACGCATTCTTGCAGGGTTTTCTCAAGCAGATAAAGAAAGCCGGGTGCATGAGTTTGTTGCCTATATGCTGACCACCCAAGATGTGGCTGACATTGGCAAACGTACCAGGATTTATAGCCCATTGGCGAAACTGGCCAAACAGGTCATTTATGAAATTCAGAAGCTCCTGAAAATCAGTCACCTGGTCAAACCAGGTAACGACATGTTCTCTAACGTCTTGTTCAATATGCAGGTGGCAACAGCCATTGCCCCAGATGTTGAGATAGCTCTTACGGAAACGCAGACCAAACTAATCCTGAATCAATCTTTTGGGCATAACGCCTCTTTGGATACTCTGGAAGAAAAGTTTCTAAACAAGCTCCAGACATTCCTGGCTGCCAGAACAACCACAAGTCAGGCAACCAGTGCCACTCTATTGGCAAGATCTGAAGCTGCAGCAAACAACGCTGTGGCCAATGGGTTTACGATGGATCCTCGGGAGATCGAAGTCTTCAAAGCGATCCACGCAACTCTATTCAGTGGCATGGTTCTTGATCCTACGGCTCTGAAGAAAGCCCAGGAAATCCATGGTCATGCTGTAAAGACTTTGACCTTGAAGGATTTCCTAGCGGATCAAACCACAGCAAGTCACACCGAACGAGTATTGGCTAAAAAACAACATGAGTTGTTGGCAAGCGGTCAAGGGGCTCTGGTGGGTGCTGATGGTAAGTCAGACCTGCTGGCGACATTCTTTGCGCTCAGCCAGATCAATCCGGATATGCAGGCTGCCCTTCGTAAAATGGATTTACCCAAAGCTGTGAAAGATAAAACCGGGGGTGTTGATGCATGGCTCACAGGTGCAGCCAATACATCCATTAACCATTTGGTTAATCTATCCCTTTCTGGGAAGAATTTAGGCAAAACAGCAGAAAGCCAATTAGCTGGATTGGCCCATGTTCTGACCGAAGTAGAAACCAAGCGTCGTTGGATTGGAACTGAGCAACTTGGCAAAAAAGTAGATGCTGGCAACGCCTATGTGAAAGATAAAATCACCGTGGGCGCTGAAGCGGCTGTCAAAAAGTTAAATGAGGTCCATGACAAGATCAAAACCAAACCAGAAAATCTACTGAACAATTCTGCTGCCTTGGGAGTCACGGCCGCAAGACTGTTGGCCAGTGTTGGATCAGCTAAAGAACTCGAAGCACAGGGGCATGCTCTAACTGGTATATTAAATCTCACCGATGGATATGCCACAGTGCGTGAAACGCTGGCAGATCTCCGTGGCATTACCAAATCTACTTTGGAAAGCTCTCGTTTGATCAACCGAGCAAAGGGGGCAATTGATAAGGTGCGTCAGAATTTCCGGGAAGACATTCCTAAAATTCTGCGAGGAGCCTTCTCACGTAAATTGACCAAAGCAGAATGGGCCAATCTGTTTGATGGGGTTGCTCGTTCAGATATCCTGGCTCTGGGAAGATCAGATGCAACTGACTTGTTGAAAGACCCTTCCAGATTGGCTGCTGCCATCTCTCAAGAAGAAGCAACTATGTCCTCGTTAGCTGGATCCACAGTGGCGCCAAAATATAAAGCCAAAGCACAAGCCCTGGCTGATTACATGATCACCCGTGAAAACAAATCTAATCGTCTATTGAGAAATGCAGATGCAATTGCTGATCTGACTGTTCCAGGGACTGATCCTCTGACACTTCCAGCAGGCTTGGTAAAATCGATTGATAAACTGATCAGCTTGTACGCTTTTCAGAAAACTGACGAAGCCACTCGTACAGCCATAGCTGAGTTGATGGACAGCGAACCTGAAGGCATGAAACTGTTGATCGGATATCAGCATGCTTCCAAACTTATGGAAGCCCAGAGACTGGGGGCAGGGGTTAGATCTACTTCTGCGCATTACAATGGCTGGAAAGGGTATGTCCCTTCTGCAGTCCAATCCGATGCAGCAATCAGAATTGCTGATGACAGTGAGAATGCGGACTTGGTTCTTCGTGGATATGTCCGGGTAGGGGATTACGAAGGAGATCCAAATGAGTCTTACTCTGGTAGGAGAGGTTTGTATTTTACCAACGTATCCCAACGCAATCAGTTCCGTCAGGGCGTCGCTCAGACCGTCCACGGCACTTATCAGGGGGTAGACACCAAAACAGGCTTTACCCACTCTCACGAGGTATCTGGGGCTGTTGTAGGCCGAGATATGCTAAAAGCTAAGAGAAATATCGCTCGAAACTACAATGGACAGGATGCAGATAACCTCCCAGTTGGTGAGCATTTGATGCCAGTGTTCAACGAAAAAGGTGAGATTGTTGCCTATGAGCGGCCAATTTCTCCTGAACACACCAGCACACTGAAAGCCAGCAAAGACCTCGCTTTGATGCTGGGAGTCTGGTCTGGGCGAAACGTCGAAGAGTCTCTTTCCACAGATTTGAACAAAGATCTGGTTGAGGTATTGTTCGATGTGCATGCAAACCATGTAGGTGATCCACGCGAATTTGTGAATCTTGCGGACCCAGGCCTGAAAGATCCAGTGTTGAAGGACATCTGGAATACTCTTGGTTGGCAGATCAAAGATGACATCGAAGAGAAGTTTGGGAGACCAGATTACTTTCCAGTTCGTCGAGATATGGTAAATGATATGGTGGGTGTTCGATCTGCCAGTTTCACTGATCCATGGACCGGTGTTTCCAGGCTTAGTCCAAAAGTTCAAAAAGCTATCCGAGATGTGGCCACGATCACTATGGGCAAAAACGCTTATAAATATTCATCAATAGCATACGCCGGGATCACCGAATATGTCAGCATTGCTAAGACCAATATCGTGGTTCGATCGGTTGTGGTGATCACTGGCAACGCTGTGTCCAACGTCCTGCATCTGGCAACCTGGGGAATTAACCCCCTTACAATTGCGAAGAAGTCGAAGGATAAATTCATTGAGCTGACAAACTATCAAAATAATCAGACTGAAATTACCAATCTGAATGTCAGACTATCTGCTGAATTTGCTGATCCAGTTAAAGTGAAACGCTTGCGTGCTCAGATACAGTTGCTTGAAGATGCCAATAAGAATATGTCAATTTCCCCTCTGATTGACGCTTATGAATTCACCACGATTTCAGAAGGTTTGACAGAGGATGATTTGGCCATTCGGGAAGGACGTATGGTTGAGCGGTTTGAACGTCTGATGGATAAAGCGCATATCCCCGAGGGGGTTCGGTCAGCTGGGAAGCAACTGGCTATCACCAAGGATACAGCCGTTTTCAAAGGTTTGAACCGGGCACTCCAATATGGGGATTTCCTGGCAAAAGGTGTTCTCTACGATCATCTGATCGAAAACAAGAATATGTCCAAACAGGCTGCCCTGGATATCATCGCAGAAGAGTTTGTGAATTATAACAAACAGGCTGGACGAGGGCGTGAATTCCTGGAGTCAGTTGGTTTGCTTTGGTTCTATAACTACAAGCTGCGGATCACCAAGATCGCCATGAATACGTTACGGGATCGACCTCTGACAGCCTTGTTCTATCTTGGGGGGGTTGGGCCAATGTTTGACATCGATACAGTGGTTTCCTCTTCATTGCCTGGATCGGCAATATCGGGAAGTGCATCTTTCAGTGTCGGTGCAGAAATGGGTCTGAATGCTTGGACTTTGCATCCTCTGCACAATTTACTAAATTAGATCATAAAAATCATATGATTGGTTGCGGTGTGGTGTGATTTGAGGTACTAGGATCTATCGGTTAGTTGTTCTCCAGTTTTCCCAAAAGACTCAAAACACGATTGATAAAAATAACCTCCCTGATTGTTACCTCCCCCCCAGTGAAAACCGGGGGGGGTTTTTATTTGTTTCGGTTTGAATAGATCCACAATCCAAACAGCAATACTGCCAATAGAAGCGACAATTGGATTGCCAGGATAAAGGCAGTGTTGATGGCGCTGATAGCAATTGCAAACAGCAAAAGCATATACAGCGCCACCCCAATTGCTCTTGGCATTTAGGCTGACTTACCGAAAATAGAAACTTTCGGTGCGACAGCTTCAGCAGCAATTGGCTCTTCTTCCTGCTCTTCCGGACCATCCGGTTCTTCCGCCACTTCGATAGGCCCAGCATCATTGTCATTAGGTTCTGAAGTGACTTCTGCAACAGGTCGAGGCTTGGTGGTCGTGGCTGGTTTCTCAGCTTTGTTTTTGCCAATACCTTTGGGCTTGGACTTAACATTTGCTGGAACAATGTCCAAAGTTGCAGAGAAGCCATGCTCTCCACGGCCGGCTTTGAGATCAAAGACGATCGTTTGATCTTCTGCCACTGTGATCTGAGAGCGTACATAGCTCTCCAGAGCAGCGAGGATCTCGTCCTGATTTAGTGTGATTTGCATTGTGATTTTCCTTCCGGGAAAGTTAAATTAACCAGCTACCTGTAAGCTGGCATAGAGTGCGATAAGGGCCGCTTCAGCACGGCCATCATCCTTGACACGAACGAATTCACTTGCGTTATTTGGAAACCTTTGGCTCGCCAGACCCCGGCTTACGCCTTTGTCTGAACTGAGCCCAAAATGCTTTTTCCATTTTGTAGGTGTCACATATTCGATCGGTATTTTGTGAGCTACGATTGCCATTTGAAGGGCGCCATATCCTTGTCCGAAACGGAACATGGCAGGAGCACCTTGGTTGGGTCTTGACGCCACATACTCCACCAATGCTTTTATTTTTACTCCAGCAGGAGGTGTCAGCATTGTGTGGAGAGCGTGCAAATTGAGCTCAGTACGGCCTTTGGGATTTTTCACCACTGGCATATCCATAATGGTCAGATCGCCAGTGGCAGGGTGGTACAAGGCCAATGCACCCGTAAATCCAGGGTCTGCCCCTAGAAAGTACATTTAACCGAAGAGTTTCTTGGCTGTGGATCCACCATTTGGGCTGCCACTTCCTGAAGCTCCGGCGCCATTGGATTGGGCACCTTTGGCACGATTGCGGTCTTTGCCATCATTCCGCTGTTTCCATGCAGCCAGGAATTCAGGCTCAGCAATCTCGTGACGGTATTCGTTCACGGTACGACCAGTTTCGGCATGGAAGACTTTGTTGATCGTATTGATGACACGGGTTTCCCCGGTTGCAACATACTGGCCAGAATCCGACTGCTTGGTTTTGTCCTGGATTTCCCGCAGAACACCCAGTTTGACGGTTTTACCAATCAATCCGGTCAGAACTTCCACAGCTTTGGGGATCTCTTTCCGAGCTTCGAAGTCATACAATTTGACCGTCTTCTCTTCAGTTGCCTGCTCAGCCAGCGAGTCTCCGGTGGCCAACAGGCACAGGTCATCGATCGTGGTGAAGCCAGGCAATGGCATTTTGGTGTTCTTGCCATCTTTGGAAAGATAGAAGTTTTCGCCTTTGCCATTGGTGATCCAAATGGTTTCACGCATTTCGCCACCATCGATCGTGCAATGCACGGTCACGCTTTGAGCGTTTGATTTGGTGGACTTGCCGGCATAGGCAAGAGTGATTTCGGCATCATATGCGGCCGTAGGTTTTGGATCAAAGGAGCCCCCGAGAGTATCGGCAGTTTCCTCCAATTTATCGGCAGTGAGTGTTGAGAAAATACCCATCTGGTATCCCTTCTATTTGGTTTGATTTGAGTTGGTTTGGTGTGGTTAGGCGTAATAGGCCTTCAAGTGATCCAATAAAGCCTGTGCATTGTTATCGGTGAAGGTTTGCTGTTGTGTGAACATGCCCATGGGTGCACGGATACGTTCTCCAACAGTCTCTTTGGTTGGTTGAGTCTGGAACACATGCTTGTATCCCAGAAGATTGTCTTGCTCAGAAATATTCAAAAGATCTGATTTGTAGTTTTCGAGGGCTTTCAGAGTCAATTTCTTGGTGCTCACGACGGTAGAGAAGTAAGCCTCAAGCCCGTTATTCTGGAGAGCACCTTTGACCGGTACTTTTGTCTCCATCGACATGGTTGCCTCATTCAGATCGGAACGGGTGTGGGCAAGAAAAATGATAGATTTGCTCGAAGAGGCCACATTCTTCTGCATCATATTTTTGAAGAATTGTGCGTATTGTGCCCAGCCTCGCATGGTGTCTGCAGATCCAATGACATAGATCGATTCAAACATGTCCATCAGGAAAGTCAGAGTATCGATGACGATAATATCATAATCGGAGTTACCTTCGGCATGCTCAAGAGCTTCCGTAATCTGGTAAGGATCTGTGATTGTGTACGATTTGAAGTTGTTCTTGAATGGCAGGCGTTTACCGGCCTCACAATTCAAGTACATGACCTTTTCTTGATTACGGAGACCAGCAAGTGAAGCTGATTTACCTGTGCCACTGGCTCCGGAAATGAGAACAAGTTGGTCGTTAATATCCTGCGACATAACGCATCCTTTGGTTTTTGAGGTGATTATTTCTGGGGCAAATACGACAGTAAACTCTGCAGAGAAAACCATCGTACCGCATCCCGCAACCCGAATTTGGAGAAAACGGTTACGGAGATCCTTGGATTTTCTTAGCAACTGTCACAAGAACTGTGCCGCGCAACTCTTCTGTGCTCAGACCATTAGGAAGCTTCTTGTTGAAGCCAATTACCCGGCTTTCCACGTCCACGTAGGACAAGCCCGAATCTACCAATGCGAGTGCGAACTTTATCATGCTGTTGTTGCGACTGCCACTTGCGAATTTTTGTGCAAACCAGCGTTCCAGATTATCCAGTGATTCCATGCTTATGATGGTTTTGCGATAATGCTCATTCTTGGACGTTTTGGGAACAAACGGTAAGACATCGATGAGATTGCCTCCCAGGTTGAACAGATATTTCCCATTTGGATTGGTCAACCATTTGCGAGAGCGTTGGTTGGCTTCTTCATCAGACTGGAATGGAAGCCACTCGGCAATCTGAGCCATGAAGTCTTTGTAATCATCCTGGTTCAATTTCAATCGATAATTGGTTGGCATGATCAATCTGAACCGCGGATCTGCATCAGTTGAGCGTTTGGTTGTGTAGAGCAGGAAGGTATATTCTTTCAGCAGCTTCTGCACTGTCTCAATACGAGTGCCCCCATCCACATCAATGACGACCATATTGAAGCCCTCGATGATGTTCTCTTCCAATCGGTAATCGTGGTGAAAGTGATGGTTTGCCCAATGCAACCCAGTTTCCTGGGTAAGTAAAGGCAGGTCCGAAAATTTGACAGATTCCGGGCTGTAATGCTCTGCGAAATCATTTGAGTAAGAGAGCGTCAATTCATCCAGGGATGTTTCTTTCAGGGTCTCCCCTGAAAATAACTCAATCCCAAATTCATTGAAGCTCTGTTTGAGCATGATGTGGTGCTTATATCCCCAGGCTGTTGCCATTGTGAGGAGCTCATTCCGAGCAGCTGTACCGCTCTTATAGAAAGGCAGGGCGTCCAGCAGGTCAGCATGTGTAACCTCCGAGCCAACTGCAGCGATGTAACGAGCCAGCTTCATATAGGTCTTCTCACGGTTCAGGACCGATTTGAAAGCAACCCCCGACTCTTCCACCAATTTGATTGCAGCATGCAATTGGAACATGCTCAAAGTTGAGACCTCATCTATGAAGGCAAATGCGCCAGCCAATTTAAGGGCTTTGAAATACCGATGAGACATCTCTGCCTTCTGGATTTCATCATGCTCTGGCATTGCTTCAGCCAGCTTCTCACAATCCATCCGATAAGCCAGAAGCTCTATCGCGACAGCATCTGGCACATCAATGAGCCAATCATGCTTTGAAATGTCAGCAAGGTTTGTGAACAAGGTAGCCCATTTGGTAGCTTTGGTTGAGTTGGTTGGATCCACCAATGCAGCATATTCTTCTGCAGGTGTCCGGCTACCAATATTCTGAATAGGATGGCCCATTCCAAAGAAACAACGACGGGCATAGCCGGTTTCCAGAAAGTCGTAGAATTCCTGTTCTGTCTTAGATCCATTAAGCAATTTAGAGGGAGTCCCGAACAGCAGGGTATTTGCCGGGGTCTTCCCGTGAATTTCCTCTGTACGCTTATTGTCATTGGTGTTCTTTGTGATCTTGGCTTTGATCATCCCTTGGTCATATAGCTCCAGATAAGCATTCAGAGCCTCTGTTGATCCAACCAGGTTAGATCCGATTTCGTCGATCTGAAGATTGATGGATCCACAATTGGCCAGCAAGAGTTTCTGACGGATCTGTTTAATGGCGACATCTGAGCCTTTGTCAAAGACGAAAGGATAGGCGCCGGTTTGTTGGTACTCTTTATTCAATCCATCATATTCGTCGTCTTCCGTACTGTTGTTTCTGGCAGCCCGTTGATTGGCCAGTTTGCGTAAATTACATTCCGCCAAAACTGGTAGAGTATTTTCCACGAAATTGCTTCGGAAGCCTGACAGAATATCATTTTCCATGATGCTGACAGAGAAGCCTTTACCAGTCCCAGATGGAGAAAGTGCGACTGCAAATGCATTGACTGGAATTTCGCCTCTGTCTTGTGTGGAGAGCTTGGCTCGCATTGTGGACGCTACGACTGCAGCGAAATAAGCAACAATCACCCGGAAGAATGGTAGATCTTGATTACGAGTGCGAGTGGCTAATAGGTTTGAAATTTCTGTGATGACCGGGTGGTGATCAACAGTTGTGAGATCAATCGAAGTCATAGCTGTCTTTCTGAGTACAGGAGTCAAAGGCTGCGCAGTAAAGGCAGGCCTTAACTTTTCCAGGAATGGTGAGGACCACGCCTTTACCTTTTTCGGCACAGAACGCATTAGCCTCATGAAGTGTCTTGAAATTCCGTGTGGATCGGCCGGCTGTTTTAGCCGGATCTCCGTAATATTTGAATGCTGGTTCACTGCGCCACAGCTCTTTGTCTGTACAAGGAGGTATATCTGCCTCTTTGAGCGCATGGGCTTTTTCAATGGAATCAAGTTTACGCATGATCCAATTGTCTGTTTCCGAAATGGAGAGCAGATCTACCCGATGTTCCTTCACACGTTGCTGCGGATATTTATCCGGTTGCTGACGGGCCTGCATCGAGGACCAATCTGTGAAAATGAACTGAATATTGATGTGATCTTCTGTGATTTTATCACGATGCAGCCACCTGTAGATGGATCCCTGCAGCTGATAATCCTCATCCTTATTGCCCATGATCCATGAATAAACGGAGGTGGATTTGAAATCCTGAAGAACACCACCAAGCACTAAATCGAATTTGCCCGAGATCACGTAGCCTTTGATTTCACGTTGAGCACGTTGTTCGACCCAGACAGGCAAAGTTTCGTCTGTCATCTCTTCGGGCTTGGGATTGATCCGAATGCGTTCAATAATGTGCTGGGGGTATCCAAGTTTCGCCAAGCACTTTTTGTAGGCGAATTTCCAGGTCTGCTCTATCCCGTCATGGATGCTGTGTCCAAGGCGGGAAGCAACGAAGTCGGCCACATCGGGTGCCACTCTGCTTGCAGCCTCTATACGGCTTCCCAGGACGATCTGACGAACAGGCTTCATCAAGGATGTTGCGGAGATTGACTTATCTCCTGGAATGAAATCGTAGGAATCGTTTGCAAGCCAGAGAGCCAATGGCAAGCTGATGCCGGTTACATTGGAAAGTTGCATCCAGTTTTCCCTTTTTATGAACTGCTACGCTATGGTGTGGTGTGCCTCATTTCAATAAAAAGATTGAAGAGACCAGACCAGAAAAAGCTTTACAGGGTTTCTTTAGCGTCTGGCGCAGTACCAGTGAACTCGGCCGCAGTCATAAGACCAAGGGGACTGATGCTCAGAATGATCACATCCACAACATCTTCTGCAGGGATCTTCATAGTTTCGGACGAACGGTGAATCACATTCTGAATCACTTTATCGATATCGTCTCGGCGTACCATCGGGGCCTGTGTCGCCAAAGTTGCATTGAAATGCCGTTGATTCACAGTGCCATCTTTTTTGAAAAACACCAACATGGTTGTGAGAGAGTGATGCAAAGGAATACCAGGTTTGGCCACTGGTTGAGGTGCTGTGCTATTCTTTGCTTTGGTGTGCTTTGTCATTGGATCGCCTTTTGGGATTGTTGAGATTCTTCAGTGATGGTGTAAATTTGAGCTTCTGTCGCCCCATTGGGTATTTTAATTTCAGTTGCCCAGTTGGGGTAGAACACTACGAGCTTTCCACCAAGCTTAACGGATGGGTGCGCAATATCAGGATGTTCCTGCCATTCCACAGCAGCGACAAGGTGCTCATTTACATAGCGCAAGATGTGGATGTTGTCAGGTATTAAAAAATACTGAGCATCGTGGATATGTGCAATTGGTCGGATAACATTCCGATATTTGCTTTTCCGAACTTTACGCATGAACTCCACACTTGCGCGAGAATTCAACAAGCACCAGGACTGGCCCAAGGCATTACCAGCGGTTCTGCCTTCAGCTTCTGCTTCATAAGGTGTGCCGCTATTACCTCGGATAACCTGCTTGAGCAGGGGAGTACGGACTCTCAATCCAAAGGCTGCAGTTATATAGCCTGTCTTGCTGGCTTCATCCAACCGGTCAGCAACCCACTTGTCTGAGTGTGCGTAAAGCTGGTGATACCTTGCCTCGATCGACTTGGCACTGCTTTCTGTGAAACCACATTTAGCCATCAGGCCAATATATGTTCCCTGGTAGGTGAGCAGGAAAGTAGGGACTTTAGATTCCTGTCGTTCATCTGGATACAGATCAGGGATCTTATTGATGCTTTCAACCGTATCCATGATGTCGGGCATTCTCTCAGGAAAATATGAGAAAGCTCTCAAACTATGCCCATCATACCCATCGGTGTAGACCTTCAGACGATTGGGATCTTTGGAAGTGAGGCCGGATATTTTATCTTCTAGTGAGAAGAAATCCAATCCGACCATCAGAAAACCAGGCGGAGAGTAGAAACACATCTTGATGATCTTAGCGTATTTAGTCCCACCGGAAGGGATGGTCTGAAGATTTGGTTTTGAAGAACTAAGGCGCCCAGATACAGTGCCTCCCAAGTTGAAATTTCCAAATAGGTAATAAACACCATCTGGACCAAGAACTGCACCTTCCAGAGCTGGGATGAAAGTCGAGTAGATCTTCTCAACTGCTTTGTAATCCAGTATCGCTTTCAACAGTAGTTTAACTTCTGGATCATCTGTATGGATTGTTAACTTTTCCAGTACCTCACCAGAAGTCTTTGGCTGCTTAGTTTTGGTTTTCTCCAATACCGGCAGGTCAAGTTGATCGAACAGGAGCTTGATCAATTGGGGACCACTACCTGGATTGAAGCTCTCTTTTGCATCCGCCATAGAAACTCGTTTGACTTTGAGCTCTGTGTTACGTTTTTCCACCCACGCTACATTAGCATTGTAAGTGTACTCGCGAATGAGAGTATGAGCCTGGATCCTGGTGATCGCATCATCCAGATCAGTTTTGAGAATGATTTTTGCTTTGGCAACTTCATCCATATTGACCGGCATACCGGTGAGCTGCATTTGAATAATATCTACGATCGCTGGTTTAAACAGATCAGTGTAGATTTCGAGCTGGTCATCAGCGACAAGCGTATCCCAGTGTTTCTCTTTCACAAACCAAGTGGAGAGACTGTCCACCAGATTGTATTCCAGAAGTTCCGGCAATGGGATCAAGGTGATATCCTTGATATCCTCCACTGCATAATTGCCGGCAAACTCTTGAGCTTGTTCTTTCAATCCAAGTTTGTTGCCAGCACAAGAGTTTGTGGCCAGGTAGGAAATGAGTTTGGTATCATCCCAGTTTCGAAGCATGATCTCCAGACCAGACAGAAGACCTTCCGTATCTGTCAGGTTTTCCATGAAGAGTTGGTAGATCAGCACTGTCACGTCATAGCTGATGTGGTGGTAAGTCATCTTCTGCCAGAACCGCATGAAGAAATTCACAAGCAGTTCACGCACCTCTACACCATCAGGTCCGAGATCCACGGCAAAAGCTATGCCTTCATGTTTTGACCAGGCAAAGGAGATTGTACCTATACCAGCAGTAACGTGCTTCAAGGAAAAACCTTCGATGTCGCATGCCAGAGGACAATCCATTTCAATCAAGCGATCCAACCAATTCCCGATGTCTTCGACAGTAGAAGGGTATTCAGCAAAATGGATGATGTGCTGTCCTGGATCTGCGTATTTCGCAGTGCTGTGATCCAGGTGAGCTTGCATGGCCTGTAGGATCTTCGCACGGACCTTGTGAGGGTCATAGAAGACCTGCCGGTAGTTTGGGGCAAAGAGTACGTTGAACTGCCCTGCAGCATCCTCTGGATAGGCATTGGGAAGAACATATCCAAGATAGCTGTCAGCTTTGTTCACACCGGTAAGGGTTTTGAAGTAATCCCCATCCGTCACAATAAGGTATTTCACTTCCAACTGTGAGAGAATTGGGAGCAGCTCATCCAGGTATTCTTTCTGGATCGCCACCTTGGTTTTTTTGTCAGGCATGTGCAGCGTGTAAGCAATCACATCTGCTGGATCCAAGAGGGTTGGCTCGATGTACTCACGCTCCATCTCATCCCTTGAAAGCTTTCCTGCAAGAATAGCGATTGAGAATGTATCCGCGGTATTTTCAGCGAAGGTTTGATACTGCATCAGTTAAGCATCCGATCTGCAAAATAGTAATATATCTTGGATTTGGTCTGCTCATACTGCTCCATCCGCATAGGATCATCTTTGAATGGCCAAGCTTCTTCCTGAGTCCTAGGCAATGCTTTCATCCAAGGAACAGCATTTTGAAGAATATCGGGTAAGGCATTCCGGATATCTTGTTGGGTCAGACATTTGCCGACAAGTATACCAAGATTTTGCTCGACACTTCTACGGTCTGACTTCAGACGATCATCCATCTTTTGGAAATCCCTGCCTTCATCTAGTAACACTAGGTGGAGAGCGGGTATCCTACGATCGGATTTGTTGTACCCTTCTAAGGCATATCTTGTTGTCCCGATGACTACACCTATAAAGCCATAGGGACTCCCTGCTGCTACATTTTTCTCAGCTAATCCCGACAGGCTACGCTCACGTTTCTCCACAGCGACTTCAAAAATATGCTTTACAATATCGTCTACCCAGAGTTGGCGTTCTTTTTTCAAAGTGATCATATCTAGGTCCATCCTGTATACCTCCCAGGCAATGATCCATAAAGGAATATGCGAGTGGATGCTCTTGAAGCCCCAACAAACAACATCCTGGCTGTCCGCTTGGCGTCGAAAGAGATTCCGATATTACCGATATCCATGAAGATGGTTTCATAGGTGCCGCCCTGTGCTTTGTAGACGGTACAGGCATCTTTGATCCGGATATCGGCATAGGTATTTTTCAACTGAAAATAGGCAGGCCAGTTCTCCTTCCCAGCAAAATGCTTGATTGCCTGTTGTAGCCTGTCAGGATCAGTCGCGATACGTACTGTTATATTTCCCGCAATGCCCATATTAATTTCACACACATGATACGTAATTGGCTTCCGGTCTGAGAAAATGTTTTCATAATCCAGATCTGCTTCCAAAGGGCCGACACTGGTGATGCAACCTTCTCGATCTGCCGAGATGACAGTTCCAGTCTTTGTTGCGAAAGCTCTGGCGAAAATGATTTCTTCATCCACAACAAATTCTTCAGGCAGTTTCCGAAGTTCCCGAATATGCTGGTTGAAAGACTGAACCCGAGAATTCGTGTAGCAAAGCACCCGAGCCTTATCTGTTGGTTTTGTAAAGTAATGTGCAAGTGCATCCTGCATCTGTGAATCATCCACGTACTCGATGACGCCTGGTACTTCCTGGATCGGTGCAAATATACCCGTCTCCACAGTCTCTCTGAGCTGCTTGCACAATGCCATGAGGGCAGGGGATTCAGCATTGCGGATAGGTACTCCCAGAAATATGAAGTTTTCGGGAGCCACATCTTTGTAAACAGGGGAAACCTCTTCATGGATTGGCGCCATTTGAGCATGATCACCTACAAAGACAATTTTGCATCCAGGCAAAGTTTCCAGAATGATTTTATAAAGCGTAGTATCGACCATCGATGATTCATCAATGAAGACGATCTTTTTGGAATGCTGCTTCCATAATCCATTTTTTTCTAAAGTGGTTTCACCGGTCGTGTGGTTCTCAGTCACTTTCAAATTAAGGTAGCTGTGGATGGTGGACACCCGTTTACCGATGACCTCTTCCAATACCCCGGCCGCACGATTGGTCGTGGCTGTGAAAACAACCTCGTCATAAGCCTGATGGATCCCAGCCAGCTTGCAAGCCGCCTCATAGGTCTTCATTGTATTTTGATGGATATGCTCCATCATGTAGGTTTTACCTACGCCGGCCCCTCCTGACAGAACGAAAATACTATCGCCTTTCATCAGGAAGGTGAAAAACGCTTGCGCTGCTTTTTCCTGGTCTGTGGTGAGCGTACTCATGCGAAATCCCCATAAAGGATTCGCGCAATATTTGAGAGTTTCATTTTTGGGCCTTTCTACAAGAGTTGTCAAAAAAAGAGAGTATTGTTCCCAAAATCCCCTCAAAACGTGTGTTTTGTACGAATTATTACCAATTTAATACAATTTAATACCATTCGGTGTGGTTTGCTTTGCATTTTATTAATGACATTTCCTGATAAAGGGTAGAGGTTGAAGTCGGGAAAATTGGAGAACGACTATGCCAGTTATATGTTTCGCTTCCACCAAAGGTGGGGCGGGGAAAACAACGTCAGCTGTGATCCTTGCAGGATCTTTATCAAAAGATGAGAAGGTCACTCTGATCGATGCTGATCCAGCAGAGAGAATGATGTCCTGGGCAAACAAAGCTGCCTTGCCTAAAAATCTCAAGGTGTTTGCTTCGGAAGGTGAACACCACATCCATGATGAAATTTCAAATTCTCTGAGACACTCAGCCTATGTGCTCGTGGATCTCGAAGGGGCTGCCACCCGTTTGAATGCCTACATTATGGGGGAGAGCGATTTGGTGATTATTCCGATGGGGGATGAGCAACCAGATGCTGAAGGAGCAATCGAGACCTTAGCCCAATTGGCTCTGGAAGCTCGCTCAATGAGGCGAGAGATACCTGTCCGTATTCTCTTTGCCAGAACCAAGGTTGCCGTCAAATCACGCCTGGAGAAATCTCTGAATGCCCAGGTACGTGATAAGATCGGTAGCTTCACCGTGGAGCTGCATCGTCGAATGGCGTTCTCAGCTTTGCACAATTACGGAGGTACGCTTTATGACTTGGATCAAGCTGAAGTCTCGGGAGTAGATAAAGCAATCCACAACGCACAAGCATTTGCAGAAGAAGTGAAAGGTCTGCTGCAAAAAATCAATCAACTCTAATTTGGGAAAACTGGAATGACACGTAAACTGAACTTTGAGCCCCTTGAGCATCCTGAAGATACTTTGGATGACGATGAAACAGCAGTGCCAGTAATGCCTCAACGTCGCTGGCCAAGACGCCAACAGAATTCAAAGGTGCAGATGTCACTTAGGATGAACGAGGATGTCTACGATCGCTTTCGCAGTCTCTGTGTATCAGAACGTCGGACCAATGGTGGTATGCTTGAGGTTATGATGTCCGCTTACATGAAGAAATCCTGACCAATCTGGGTATTCTATATTCTTAGATTCAAGATTCATCGCTGAATCTCACAATGATCCCAAAGGCTTAATCAGTTAATTATGAAGCCTTTGGGGATACCGATGTGGAATCTGGGAACAAGTATGAAAGATTTGGGAGATACTATGAGAGATTCGGGAGGCACTGAGGATGGCTAAACCAACCTTGGTCATCAATATACGGCCGACTGGTCAAGAGGCTATAAAGCCTTCTGAATTGATCCAGATCACTGGTCACCATTCTTTGGGTTTGGCGTCCAGAAGGATGATCACAATCCTTTGGCACAGTGCACATCAGCAAGGTATCGAAGAGAATAAGGATTACCGAATTCCTCTCAGTGATCTCAGGAGTGATGGGCATCATGGATCGGAGCAAATAAGAGAGACTATCCGGGCATTGATGACAACGCTGATCGAAGTCAGAGATCATCAAGGCAACACGGAAACCACAGTACAAATCCTGGGGGGCAATGACATGTTCAAGAAGGATCGTGCAGAGGGAGTGCTCACTTATTCTTTTGATAAGCGATTGATTTGGATACTAAAAGACAGTGCAATATGGGGAAAAATCTCCATGCCTGTATTGATGGCCTTCTCAACAAAATATGCTGTGAGCCTTTATGAAAACGTGGCTCAGCGTTTCAATCTTGAATACAAACACACGGAGACATTTACCATCGAAGAATTTCGTCGAGTGCTTGGGGTAGAGGAAGGCAAGTATGGTAGTTTTGGGGAACTTAATAAGCATGTGATCCGTCGAGCTCTGGATGAAGTAAGTGCTCTGGCGCCATTCAATATACAGATCCAGCCTATCAAGACAGGTAAGAGGGTAACCCATCTTGTTTTAGGTTGGTGGGGTAAAACAGAAGAGGAAATGAAGGCAGCTTACCAGGAGCTTGCACGTCCAAGAGTAGGGCGGAGATCCAGGATTGAAGGTACTACGGAGAAGGTGGTTCCCACTACCCGAGTAGAGGAACAATTGCGAAAAGAACGTGTTATTCGCAAACGGCTCCCAAATCCTTCATAATTAGAATCAGCATTGCTAAACGATACTCCGCATATGCAGGGTATCCTTCTATTTGGAGTCATTATGAAACTTGCTTATCCGCTTACAATTGCTTCGTTAGCCTTGGTTGGGTGTATGTCGTCAACCCCTGAAGATCTCTATAAGGCAGGCAAGCCTTTAAGTAATGAGATGTATAAAGTTGGTGCCACCAAAAGTTCATATGCAAAAGATACAACTGAGTGTGAGCTTGCAGCACTTCAGAGAGTGCCGCCACAGATTCAAGTTAAGACAACGCCTGCATACACGATTCCGATAACGACTTACTGCAATACGATCGGAACGCAGACATTCTGTGACACGTCTGGTGGAAATACCATTGGTGGAGAAGTCTATTCTGAGGATGCCAATATTCAATTGAGATACAAAGTTCGTAATCAGTGTTTAGCTGCCAGGAATTGGCGATGGGTCGATATTCCTGCATGCCCTAAAGGTATAAAATTTAGTGATTTACGTGGAGGCCAGAGTGGGGGCTATCCAAAATGGACCCAGCAAACTTGCCACATATGGGCTAATGAAATGAGCTATATTGGTAACCCAAAATAATGGCTTTCTTGTTTATGGATGCTGAATTTCACACAAATTCCGTTGTGTAACAAAAGCGGCGTGATTTAATCCACAACGGCCCCTTATTGTTGATGTAAATCGCTGCGAAATCGCGTATTCCAGCCCGCGCTTGCCTCAGCTAACGTGAAATATATCACCCCGTCTGAATGGCCCGAATCGCAAAGAACCTGGAAAATCCCCTGGCCAGTGATTAGGTCTGGCTCAATGTCGCTACTAGCCGCTGCCGCCGCCCCGCAGAACGGGCAGGGCATGAATTTTGGTTTGGTCATTGCACCCTCCTCAATCTTCGTTTGCAGTTTTCGACAACCAGGGCCAGAGGCTTGCGGCAGAAAGATTGTTCGCCTTGGCCACACGTTTTAACGAAGCCATTGTGATCGGAAACGGAATGTCTAGCTGGCTTGCCAACTTCATGCCGCTTTCAGAGTGACCGCCTTGGTGGTGGGGAGCCTTTAATAGCGCTG
>Ga0115547_1000930_pt1 | contig 17897 bp, 14 predicted proteins | sample COGITO_mtgs_1004_3_FD_87185 | JGI IMG/M metagenome (GOLD analysis project Ga0115547, IMG submission 87185) | Pelagic marine microbial communities from North Sea - COGITO_mtgs_100420 | ecosystem: Environmental > Aquatic > Marine > Epipelagic | place: Germany:Helgoland, sampling site Kabeltonne...
CACTGCAACTACATTCGCCGCTTCATTGGCAGCCTACTATCAGAAAATTAAAGTCGGCCATGTTGAGGCAGGGCTCAGAACAGGCAACATATATTCACCATGGCCTGAAGAAGCTAACAGAAAGCTTACCAGCGCGATTACTAATTATCATTTTGCGCCAACAGTAGGTTCGAGGGAGAATCTGCTCAATGAGGGTGTGTCAGAAGATGATATTACCGTAACCGGCAACACAGTGATTGATGCCCTATTTTGGGTGAGAGCAAAGCTAAAGCAAGACAAGTCTCTTTCTGGAGCCCTGTCCTCCACATTTGATTATCTTGATCCAAATAAAAAATTAATATTAGTTACGGGTCATCGACGAGAAAGTTTTGGTGGTGGTTTTGAGAGAATTTGTGAGGCTCTGCGCCAGATCGCAACCAAGTATCCAGAGGCTCAAGTTTTATACCCTGTCCACCTTAATCCAAATGTTCAAGAGCCAGTGAATCGGCTCTTGAAGGGCTTGGATAACGTATTTTTGATCGAGCCGCAGCAGTATCTTACATTTTGTTACTTAATGGATAGAGCGTCGATTATATTGACTGACTCTGGTGGTATTCAAGAAGAGGCGCCATCATTAGGTAAGCCGGTACTTGTTATGCGAGAGACAACAGAGCGCCCTGAGGCGGTTGACGCTGGCACTGTAAGATTGGTTGGAACAGATGTCGAGTTAATAGTTAGTCAGGTTGATCTGCTATTAACCAATTCTAATGAATATCAAAAAATGAGCAAAGCTCATAATCCCTATGGTGATGGTTTGGCTTGTGGGCGTATCCTAAAGTTTTTAGTTTAAGGAAAATATAAAAATGCCTTTTAATACTATTTCCGTGATTGGTCTTGGATATATAGGATTGCCTACTGCGGCAATGTTTGCATCAAGAAGAAAAAATGTAGTTGGTGTAGAGATTAACCAAAAAACTGTGGACATAATTAACGCCGGAAATATACATATAGTAGAGCCGGAGTTAGATATTCTTGTGGGGGCTGCAGTATCTCAAGGTTACTTGCGAGCGGTAACGCAACCGGAATCAGCAGATGCATTTCTTATCGCTGTTCCTACCCCGTTTTTCCCTGTCACTAACGAGGGAGAAATCCCTCAGCCTGATTTGAGATTTGTTGAGTCCGCGTCGAAAGCTATTGCGCCTGTTCTAAAAAAAGGCGATTTAGTGATTTTGGAATCAACATCTCCCGTTGGCGCAACAGAGCAAATGGCTGAATGGCTTGCTGACAGTAGGCCTGATCTAACGTTCCCTCAAAACCATGGGGTTGAATCCGATATTAGGGTTGCCCACTGCCCCGAGCGGGTATTGCCGGGACACGTGGTACGAGAGTTGGTGGAAAATGATCGGATTATTGGGGGAATGACTGAAAGGTGTTCTGAAGCGGCGATCCAGCTTTACAAGATATTTGTCGAGGGTGAGTGCGTTGTCACTAATGCCCGTACTGCTGAAATGGCTAAGTTAACAGAAAATGCCTCTCGAGACGTGAGTATAGCGTTCGCCAATGAACTCTCTATTGTCTGTGATAAGCTGGAAATAAATGTTTGGGAGCTGATTAGGTTGGCGAACAGGCATCCTAGAGTTAATATTCTGCAGCCAGGTCCTGGGGTTGGCGGTCACTGTATAGCAGTTGACCCATGGTTTATTGTCAGTAGCGCGCCACGTGAAGCTAAGCTGATAAGTACAGCCAGAAAAGTGAATAACTTTAAGCCAAAGTGGGTGGTTGAGAAAGTAAAAATAGCAATAGCTGACTTCTTGCAGTCTAATCCCCAGCTGTGCGTCAAAGATGTTGTCATTGCTTGTTATGGCTTGTCATTTAAGGCAGATATTGATGATCTAAGAGAAAGCCCGTCGATGTCAATCGCACAAAATATCGCCGAGTTCCATAAAGGGCAGGTCTTGGCAGTCGAGCCTAATATTAACGAGTTACCCGCCTCTCTAAATATTGACCTAGTCTCATTTGATGTTGCGGCGACTCGAGCGGATATCGCCGTGCTGCTAGTTGATCATCAAGAATTCAAGGTCTCTGGCGCGCCAGATATTAAAATCATTCTCGACACCAAAGGGATTTGGCAATGAAGTTTTTTACCCTAATGCATTCGGATTCATAGCAGAGTCATTTTTTATCTCAAAGCGCTTGTCTTAACGTAAGGAATTTGACAATATTTAATGTTTTAAGAAATCAAGAGTTCAAGTATTATTTTATAGCTAACTATTTTATAAAGTGAGATATTTCATGCAAAAAATTCCTCAATCTCTATTTTTAACCCCAAACCAGAGTATTAATGATGCCCTGATTGCAATTAACTCGGAACCAAGACTAAAAATAGCTATTGTGGTGGATGTTAATAAAAATTTGTTAGGGACCGTTACTGATGGTGATGTCAGGAGAGGATTGTTAGCTAACGAAATCCCGAAAAATTCAGTCGTCAATATTATGAATCCTAACCCAATAACTGCACTGGTTGGAGCCACTAGAGCAGAGTTAGCTCAAGAGATGAAAGTAAATGGAATAGACGTAATTCTTCTAACAAATGAAGGGTCGTTGGTTGGGCTAGAGTCGCGCCGAGAATTTAGTAAAACAAGATCATATGATAACCCTGTATTTATTATGGCCGGTGGTTTTGGAACTAGGTTACGACCATTGACCGATGATTGCCCTAAGCCAATGCTAAAGGTTGGTGATAAACCAATTTTAGAGACGCAAATTGATAGATTTATTTCGCTAGGATTTAGTGATTTTTATATCTCAACGCACTATTTGCCAGAGATAATTAAAGACTTCTTTGGCGATGGGTCAAGCAAAGGGGTCAAAATTACTTATGTCCATGAAGAATCTCCGTTAGGTACGGGAGGTGCGTTAGGGTTACTTCCCAAAAAAAATATGTCAATATCTCCTGTGATTGTAATCAATGGCGATATACTTACTAAAATAGATTACAGAGAAATGGTGGATTTTCATCTTGAACGAAAATCGGATGCCACAATGTGTGTTAGAGAGTACGAATACCAAGTCCCGTTTGGGGTAGTCAATGGAGGAGGTTACGAAATTACTAGTATGACTGAAAAACCCGTCCAAAGATTTTTCATAAATGCGGGAATATATATAATTAACCATTCCGTTATTGAAGCTGTTGCAGAAAATATTTATTTAGATCTCCCAACATTGTTGGAGATGCAAATAGCAGCAGGTAAAAAAATATTAAAGTTTCCAGTCTATGAGTATTGGTTAGATATCGGGCGAAAGGATGACTTTGACCGCGCTCAAGTAGATTACTCAACCTTAGGTTTCTGATGTGACAAAAAAAAAGTTTATAGTAGTAGCTATAATTCCCGCTCGAGGCGGCTCAAAAGGTGTGCCAAGAAAAAACATAAAGGAGCTGAATGGTAAGCCCTTAATTAGTTACACAATTGAGTCCGCCATTGCTTCTGATATGTTTGACAGGATAATTGTATCTACTGATGATGATGAGATCGCAGAGATTGCTGCTCGCTATAGCGAAGTTTTGGTCTGTTTGCGGCCGGCGGAGTTATCGACGGATACTGCAACGACTGAGAGCGCGTTGATTCACGCTTGCGATTATTTAGCTTCAACTGAAAAAATCAATGCAGACTTTGTATTGACGCTGGAACCTACATCTCCGTTTCGAACTCCTGCCACTATAAAAAAAGCAGTTGAATTACTGTCAAGAGATTGCTTTGACTCTGTTGTTGCTGTAACCGATGTTACAAGTGTTTTAGCGCGAGTTAAAGAGGAGCGGTTTAGTCATGTATTTCCAAATCAACCGAGAAGAAGACAAGAACGAGAAGCGCTCTACGAAGAGTCGAGTACAATTTACGCTACCGCTTTGCAGGCACTACGGAAAAATAAGTTGGTGATTGGTGAATCTCCTGCGGCTCTTGTGGTTGCAAAAAACGAGGCATTTGACATAAATGATGAGTTTGATTTCCAGCTTGCGGACTTAATAATGCAATTTAGAGACCAATGAGATGAAAAAAATATGTGTTTTTACCGGTGGGCGGGCGGAATATGGTCTGTTGAGACCGTTGCTTTTTGAATTAAAGAACAATCAAGATATTGAGCTGCAAATATTGGTTGCTGGTATGCATCTTTCTCCAGAGTTTGGGATGACCTATAAGCTAATTGAGAGCGATGGATTTGTATGTGACGAGAAAGTCGAAATGTTACTGAGTTCTGATACTCCTATTGCTACCAGTAAATCCATGGCATTAGGTATCATTGGTTTTTCTGAGGCATTGTATCGCTTAAGCCCCGATATTCTCATAACTCTTGGCGACCGTTACGAAAATATGGCTGTAGTGACTACCGCTTGGGTATGTCGTATTCCGGTGGCTCATATCCAGGGTGGCGAAAAAACGCTGGGCGCTATCGACGACCAGTTCCGCCATTGTATAACTAAAATGAGTGGGCTGCACTTTGTAGCGACAGAAGAATATAGGACTCGAGTTATTCAGTTAGGAGAGCACCCTGAAAGAGTTTTTAATGTGGGTGCTCTTAATGTGGATGCTTTAAAGAAAATAGAAACGTTATCGCAGGCGCAGCTTGAAAAAGAGATAAATTTTAAATTTGGAGGAAAGACTGCTCTAGTGACCTTTCATCCAGTCACAATCGAAAAAGATAAATCTGCTAAATATTTCAAGCAGATTTTGGATGTTATCGATACGATCGATGAGCTGACTATTATTTTCACGAAAACACTGGCTGATACAGAAGGGCGGGTTATTAATCAAATGATTGATAACTATGTAAATAAAAATCCACATAAGGCGGTAGCATTTAAGTCAATGGGGCAGCTCCGTTATATCAATGCATTGAAATATATAGACGTAGTTGCTGGAAATTCGTCAAGTGGCGTAATTGAGACTCCAAGCTTTAAATTACCAACTTTAAACATTGGAATTCGAGAAAAAGGACGAATAATGGCGGATAATGTAATATGTGTTGACCAAAATAATGATGCGATTAAGGCTGGGTTTAATAAAGCTCTATCCTCATCATTTAGAGCGTCGTTGAAGAATATGGTTAATCCATATGAAAAGGCAGATACCGCAATAAATATTGCAGCCATCTTGCGAGAATATAACCTCCCTGCTTCAACTGCGAAAGAGTTTTATGATGTTTAATTGGGTTTTTAATGGTGGCCTGCTGTGAGTACACTTATTACTGGCGCTCTCGGCTTTACTGGTAGTCATTTAGTTACTTGCATTGCAGAAAAAACGCTACGTGTAACCAGACCCCTGAAGGATTCTGGCGGTATAGAAGACGTCATTGAATGCGATCTACTAGATTCTGCAAAGGTAAACAAACTTATCGAAAAACACCGGCCTCATAGGATATATCATCTGGCGGGCTCTTTTACGCAAAACTACGAGACGGACTTTGTTGGAAATGTAAGGACGACTAAAAATATTTTGAGTGCCGTTAAAGAGTTTTCTCCGACGACAAGGGTGCTTTTGGTGGGAAGTGCAGCAGAATATGGTGTACTTACATATAGTGACTGTCCCGTCAGCGAAGATACCGTAACGCGTCCTTTTAATAACTATGGGTTGACTAAGATATATCAAAAATCCTTGATGGATTATTATGTTAATGCGTTCTCGCTTGATATTGTCATGGTAAGGCCTTTCAATTTATACGGTAAGGGTATATCCCCGCTTTTGTTTATTGGTAAAGTGTACGAGCAAATAGCGGCGCTTAAAAATTGCGAAATCACTGAAATATCTTTAGGTAACTTAGACTCTCAGCGCGATTATATTTGCATCGAAGATGCTGTTAAACACTATATGACGGTTATGAAAAAAGGTAGTACAGGTGAGGTTTACAATGTAGCGACAGGGGAGCCTACTCGAACCAGAGATCTGTTGCGTAACATTTTGGTTGATGAAGGTTTTGATTTAAGTGTTGTAAAGTCGAATACTAGGACCGCACAAGCTAACGATTCGGATATGATATTTGCAGATATTACTAAACTAAAGGCGCTATATAATGATTAAAGATATTAAATTAGGCGATATTCTAATAAGTTCGGAAAGTGATACCGTTGTTATAGCTGAGGCGGCAGTAGAGCATTTGGGCAGTCTCCCTGTTGCATTAAGAATGGCTGATGCAGCCAAGGCATTAGGGGTAGATATTATCAAATACCAGATGCATATCCCTTCATCAGAGATGCTGCCAAATAAAATAAAATTTTGGGGTGGGTCGCTTGACGAGATACTAGAAAACTACAACCTTACTGTCTCAGACCATGAGAAGCTTATAGCGTACTGCGATAAAATAGGGATTCAGTATCTATGTACGCCTTTTTGTGAAGAAGCTGTTGGCGTGTTGAATGAGCTAGGGGTGGTTGGTTTCAAGACTGGATCCGGTGAATTAGGTAATTTGTCTATGATGAGTGCAATAGCCAATACAAAGAAACCTGTAATAATTTCGACAGGAATGTCTACTTATGAGGAAATAGCCCAAACAGTAAATTTCATGAGAAATCTCGATGCTGAGTTTATGCTAACTAACTGCACATCTATATATCCTGCACCTTATAACCAACTCAATTTAAAGTTGATTGAAAGACTACATTCAGATTTTGACGTTTGGGTTGGTCACTCTGACCATACTCCGGATATCTGGAGCTCTCTGGGTGCTGTGGGGATGGGAGCAAAATTGATCGAAAAGCATTTTACGTTGAGTCGATTCATGCAGGGGCCTGATGCTGCTGTATCGCTTGAGCCATGTGAAATGGAAGAAATGATAAAGGCGATACGTATCATAGATCAAGCCAAAGGGTCTGGAGTTAAAGAGATTCAACCCGAGGAGAGGCAAGTTAGGGATTGGGCTCATCATTCTGTGGTGTCTACTTTGGACATACCTATCGGCACACTGATAACCGCAAAGCACGTTACTGTTAAAAGACCTGGAACGGGTATCCCGGCTGCCAAGCTGGACGAAGTCATAGGCAAATTAACAACCAAAGGTATCGAAGCAAACGCGCTATTAAGCTGGGACGATTTCAAAACACAATAGAATACAATTTGCTATACATAGAAGGCAACTCAAAATTAAACGATGTATAAAGGCCAGGATATGGTGACGATTAAACCTGAACTTTACGCTAATTGTATTATCTATTATCTGGCCTTTGCATTGTTGATTATGCCTTTGCGGTTACTAGGGGTATTTAATACTGTTTATATTGTCCTACCTATAAGCCTAGCTGTCTCTCTTGCTATAGGCGTGCACTATTTTTTTATAACTGGCCGGAAGAGCATTAGTCTTGGCGAGTTCTTTATCGGGTTTTTCCCGATACTCTTAATTCCTCTGGGCCTGGTAAATGAACACCCCTTAAATTATATTATCACCGATACCCTGAAACCTATCTTGTGGGTAGCGATCATATGCTATTTTAAAAATACACATATTAATAACACCCAGTTCATGGTCGCGATTCATAAACCATTAATACTATTATCTTTTTGCGCTTTTACCACCGTAGTATTTGTAAATTATATAGTACAAACATCTGGCGGAGTTCGTTTGTCGGCAAGTGATATTGCAATGCTATTTCCTCTGCTCTATTTTTTTGTTCAGCAACGTCACTTTCCTGTGTTATTAATATTTTTACTATTAGTTCTAGGTGGAAAAGTAGGCCCTCTATTATCGGTCTTGGTTGTCTGGGGAGTATTCTATTTACTTAGGTTTAGCGTTAGTGCTGTGTTCTATTCATCGGTTATTTGTTGTCTAATATTTTGGCTCATAGTTAATTTTTCGTATGATACATGGAGTGGTTTTTTACCTATTCTTACTAAGTTTAGAATATTTTTTACAGAAGAATTCACATTGGCCGATCTAGATATCCTTGATAAATATTTATTAGGAGGCCGCCTAGCTGAAATTTTCGGGTCTATGAGCATATACAAAGAAGATCTTGTTTTGTTGTTCAGTGGTCCAGGTGTTGGTTATACCTATGATTTATATCGTGACGGTGTTTTAGAGCAGTCTAATAGACACGGCGTACATATGTCGCCAGTGTCACTTCTTACCATTTATGGTGCCTTCTATACTGTAATCTTCTACGGGTATATGTCTTATATAATTTTTAAATGTTTAAGAGTTATGAAAGAAAATAGGTCGAAGTTTCAGGTCATGGCGGCAATGTTTGTAATCGGAAACCTTGTTAACTCGTTTACTGTTTACTCCATTTGGTCGGTCCTTCTGTTTCCAATGAGTATCGGTTTGGTGCTAAATAAATTCAATGAGCAGGGTGACGTCAAATAAATGAAAATTTATATAGTGGTTGATGAATCTTCATTTAAAAAAATATCAAGAGATGAAAAAGATTTAAGCAAAATAACAATTATCGTAGATAACGTCATACCAATACCCGCTGTGATTGCAGAACGTTGCAAGATAGTTCCGTTGATTAAAAGCCCAGAACCGCTAGACAGACGCTCGTGTGACATATTTACTCGCGAATTTCAAAGAAATGGCGATTTCCGTAGATATTCGGTTGATATTGAGCCGCATATTAATGGGATTTATGAGTATGTTGTGTCTTCAATTAACGATATCCTTTTTACATTGGAAAGCGTTGTTGAGCTGAACGATGAAATTTTCTTGTCTGGAGGAAATAGAAATTTAAAGATTAGCGCTTGTTATGCAGTCAAATCTCCCGAGTTTAATAAAAATGTTTTCTTTAATAGGGCGGACGTTATAAACCCATTATTATATGAGGCATTAGCACGGAATAACAAAAATGTTTTTTATTATGAGAGTGCTTTCATCTACTCATTTTCAAAATATCTACTGAGAATAGTTGCCCTTTTTGGCTACTCGTATTTAGCCACATTAATAAAGTACATTGTAGGCTGCTGTAAGACCAGAGATCATATAGCCCCGTTAACTAATGAGGAAGAGTCGAATTATATAATCTTTCCGGTCAGATCGAATCCGCAAGTAGACTATGCAGACTCAGTCGCACGTAAAATGGAGGCGTCAGAAGGTATACTTAAACCTATTATTTTTTATTATGAGATGCTCTTAGGGAAATCGTTTAACCACCGATTTATTAATTGTAATTATTCATTTGTGACACTTTTTAAGTATAAATACATTGGAATGCTGATTTTATTGCCAATATTAACTGCCTGCAATATGGTCCTTTGTTATTCATTTCTTAAGCGAAAGCCGCCTTTGTCATTAGTCTCTGGGCCTTATGTTTATAAGATGCCCCTGAGTTTTCTGGCTTTTGAAAATTTTGCCGCACCCCACATATATTTTTATGAGGTCGTACTTAAAAAATGTATAGCCAAATTCGGTAGTAAAAAAGATACAAATATCTCTGGGGTATGTTCCACAGAAATGATCGGCCAGCAGGTATTCGTAGAAAGGTCAGTGGCGCAATCTCAATCGCTAAGATTCAACAATATACAAACCTCAGTTGTTCACCGACAAAATTATCCCATAAAAGCTGTTGGTGATCATACTTTATGTTTGTCCAAAAATTATGCAGACAACTTTACTCAAGCAGGTATTGCTAATAAGGGCCGGACAATTTATATAGGCGAGCTCAAGTATTTGTCATCAGAATCGATCAATAATAAGGGCAATAACTCGCTGAAAATTATCCTTTATGCAAGTCAGCCTTATGAGCCGAGCTTGTCTCAGGATTTTCTAAGGGAACTCTCATCTTGGCTTAGGGATAATATGCCATTAGTAAGGCTTCGTTTAAGGATACACCCGAGAGATAATGTGAGTAATTATTCTCTCCTCAAAGACGTCGAAATAGTTCCGAACAAAGAGACTGTTGCCGAAAGTGTAAATAACGCTTCTCTAGTACTGACTCGTACCTCTAGTGTGATAATTGATGCGATTGGGTTTAGGGTACCATATATACTATGTAAATTATCAAACATTGATTTACAGGTTGATCAATATATGAGAATTCCAGAATTATCAGTTTTTAATTGCCAAGAGCTTGTAAATAAATTAGGGCAGTTCAAGGTTCTCGCTGATTGGTATAATTTGCACCTGCTTGAGAAAGATGTAGAAACTGACTCTGTTTTAGACGATAAGAATGAAAGTATTCGTTGTTTTATGGGGCTGTTTGGAATAGAAGAGCGCTGACTTGAATAGATCCCAGGTTATAATTTATAGCTTAGTCAAGTATTTTGAGCTGGCTTTGATGGCGCTAGTTCTATTGCATTTCGCAAAAAATTCTGGGCCACTAAAATTTGGTGAGCTGTCGTTTTATTTGGTTCTTATATCGTACTCAGCTTTTGCAGTTTTTGGCATTAATGCGTCTTACGTCAAGCATTTTTCAATAAGCCAAATAGAGAGTGATAGAGAAAAGTTTACCATTTTAAATTTCTGGTATAACTTGATTTTGGGTGTAATCGTGCTCATTTTTATTTTGGCCCTCGTTCGAGGAAACCAATCATATTCACTCGCAGCAATTTGTTTCCTCAACTTGATTAGGGGAAGTATTCAGTCGATTTTTAGGGCTGAGATCAATGTGTGGCGGCTATGTTTATTTAATGCCATCTTCTCGTTGATGTATCTATCTTGCTATATTATTGGGGTTGTAAACCATTCGTCATATGATGCTCAGACTTTTCTAGATTTCTGGGCTTTAGCCTTAATAGTCAGCATTGTTTTTGGCGTGTGTCTAATTTTTTCGAAACTCACTCGGCTTAAGAATTATGATGTAGGATTTGTTCGAGATAAGTTCCACGTTTTCTTCAAAAATGGCGTTTCTCTTTTTTTAATCGGATTTGGCAACACGGCTTTGCTATCAGCAGATCGACTTCTTCTTAATCTTTTTAGTGCTCCTTTAGATGTGGTCGGTTATTACCAGTTTGCAGATAGTATTTCTCTTGTCTTTTATTTAGGTTCTAACTCGATTTTATTTCTGATTGCGCCGATGTATATGAGACAGATATCTGATGGCGTCATTGGTCCTGATGAATTCATGTCCAAATCTTTACGAGTAGGAGTTTTGTGGTTTATTCCACTAATTGTATTTAGTTTGTTAGGGTTTCTGAGTATTGAGTTCTATTTTGTTGATTTCCAGGCGTCGCAATTATTGGTGTTGTTACTTAGTCTTAGTAAATTCTTTTGCTTGTTTCTATTTATTCCTGTGACATTATTTTCGGTACTTCATTATGAATCGGTATTGATGAAGACTTACTGCCTAATAATACTCCCGATGATATTTTTACAAGCAGTATTTATCATATTCGTAAAAACCTATTGGATATTACCCATTATATCGATTATTGCGGTGCTGACTATTCTGTTTATATTGTGCAAGTTAAAGTCAAGTCAACTTAAGACAGTTGATGGTTTGTGAAAACATTAATATCTTATTTAGGAAATGAGTGATATGGCTAGAAGCGCTGTAATATTGACATCGGATCAAGGAACTGACATAAGTGATCAACTTGTTTCGGTCAAATCAATCATAAGCCACAGAAGTCGCGATCTTCATGGTATGTCCTATTATAATAAAGGTAAGTTGCGTCTCGGGTCAGTGAATCGAAGGTTGTCCTGTTTAGATTTTTACGACTTTGGGATTCCACCAATGGTGGGTCTTTGTTTCTGCAATTCTTGCTTGTCAGCCGATCAGATAAGCGAATTTTCTCGCGTCACCATTAAAGAAAACGGCATATTATTACACCAGCAAGCGAGTTTGATGTAATGCAGCTTTTGAAAGCTAGGATAAAAACTGCGTTTAATTTGGGTCTTTTTGAGGTCGCAACTGTAATTTTATATAGGCTGCTGATCCGGTTCTCCCTTCATCCAGTATGTTTTTTAAAGGAAAAGGTCCCCTCTGGGCCCTTTTTTGCTCAATCTAGACTGCCAGCTTCAACGCTGTCAACCGTTTCAACGTGGGATAATTCTGCCAACCTTTTTAGTTATCTAAATATATGCGTAGATGAGCCGCCAAATTGGCTGAGTAATCCTGTTTTAGGTAATAGGGATGTTCCTAAATTAGTACCTTGGTGGAAGATATCCGATTTTGATGAATCGGTCGGGGATATTAAATTAATTTGGGAGCTGTCCCGAATGAATTGGGTGCTAGCTTTTGCTCAGCGCGCACGTAATGGGGATGAAGGTTCATTAAAAAGGCTAAATATTTGGTTATCCGATTGGGTCGAGAATAATCCGCCATATTTGGGGCCTAATTGGAAATGCGGTCAGGAGGTCTCAATACGGTTAATTCATTTATGCAGTGCTGCTTTGATACTGGAACAAGAGCGGGTTCCATTATTAGGTCTCCAAGAATTAATCAGATTACATCTCCGTAGAGTCGCGCCGACAATTCATTACGCAATTGCCCAGAATAATAATCATGGCACGTCAGAAGCTTCGGCGCTCTTTATAGGAGGTAGTTGGTTGGTTGCTTCTGGAGCGCCAGACGGCGAGAAGTATGAAAAACTTGGTCGCCGATGGCTAAATAACAGGGCGAGTGAGTTAATTGAGGAAGACGGTAGTTTTAGTCAGTACTCATTAAACTACCATCGAATGGTACTAGACACTCTTTCAGTTGCCGAGATTTGGCGTATGAGACTCGGTCGAGAAAGGTTTTTGCCCATGTTTTACCATAGAGCCGGTCTGGCAGCGTCATGGCTTAAGCAAATGGTCTGTCCTCTCAGTGGCGATGGCCCCAACCTTGGCGCTAATGATGGCTCGCAGTTATTGCAACTGACGGATAGCGGCTATAGGGACTTTAGGCCCAGTGTCCAGCTAGCATCGAATCTTTTTGAGGGTCTTCGAGCCTACTCAAACAGTGGCCTTTGGGACACCCATCTAGCTTGGATGGGGATAGTCAACAAGGAAACGAAGCCGTCACAATACGTAAACTGCGATTATGATTGTGGTGGCTATAAGATTCTGCGTGCAACCGGTGTTTATGTGATTTTTCGCTACGCTAAATTTCGTTATAGGCCCAGTCAAGCTGATGCAATGCACATAGATCTTTGGGTAAACGGGGCTAACTTGCTAGGCGACGCGGGTTCGTATAGTTACTATTCGATTCCTGATTTGTCGGGCTATTTTAACGGTACGGCTAGCCATAACACTGTTCAATTTGATGGTCGAGATCAAATGCCCAAACTAGGAAGATTTTTATTTGGAAATTGGTTAAAGACTAAGCGAGCTACCCCGGTAGCTGTTTCTGACTCGCATGTGAGCTCTTCTGCCAGCTATTGTGACTTTAGAGGTGCCGAACATTTTAGACAGGTAAATTTAAACCGTAGCAGTCTCACTATCATTGACAAAGTCAAAGGATTTAGGGAAAGAGCAGTTATTCGCTGGCGCTTAGCGGATGGTCAATGGATCCTGGAAAATTCTAAAAATGGTGTTGAGGTGTCAGATGGGTTGAATACCCTGACGGTTACTTCTGATGTGACCATAGTGAGTGCTAAAATAGTTGACGGTTGGAAGTCCCTTTTTTACATGCAAAAAAAATTAGTGCCGGTTTTAGAGGTTGAAATTCGATCGGCGGGTATAATTTCCACTAAATTTAGTTGGGTATCATGAGAATTCTTTATTGCCATCAACACTTTTCTACCCCTAAAGGTTCAACCGGTATTCGCTCATATGCGATGGCACAGCAAGCCATCACGAAAGGCCATGAAGTAACAATGGTTTGTGGGAGTTATCACGGTGGAAGTACCGGTATCTCAGGTCCCTTTTCGAACGGGAAAAGGCAAGCTTTTGTGGATGGAATTAACGTCATCGAATTTGATTTAGGCTACTCAAATTCGGATGGTTTATTGAGGCGTTCGCTGACATTTTGTAAATTTGCTGTAAAAAGTGTCATTTTGGCTTTGACGTACAATTATGACCTTGTATTTGCAACCTCTACACCCTTAACCGCTGGAATTCCTGGAATTTTTGCTCGCTGGCTTAGAGGGAAACCCTTTATATTTGAAGTGAGGGATCTTTGGCCGGAACTGCCTAAGACAATGGGAGTTATTAAAAATCCGTTTATTCTTTGGACGTTGGCATTGTTAGAGTGGTGCTCTTACCGCAGTGCTCATCTATGTATTGGCTTATCACCGGGTATTGTCGAAGGCATTGTCGCTTCTGGTGTTAATAAACAAAAGGTGGTTTTGATACCTAACGGCTGTGACCTTAATATTTTTGCGAATAAAAATGATGTAATCGAGAATGTTCAGAAAAACCAATTAAATGGTATTAGTGATTCTAATTTAGTGGCGGTTTATGCCGGCACTCATGGTTTGGCTAATGGACTAGATGCTGTTTTGCATACAGCAGTTGTGCTAAAAAATCGCGATCGGCGAGATATTAAGTTAGTGCTAATTGGGCAAGGCAAGCTTAAGCCTTCTTTGGAATTGCGCGCTAAGAATTTGGGACTGGATAATATTATTTTTCACAAGCCAGTGAACAAGGAAGCTTTGGTAAAAATAATGAGCGAATCGGATGTAGGCATGCAGTTGCTTGCAAATATACCAAGCTTTTATTACGGGACTTCTCCAAATAAATTTTTCGATTATATTTCGATTGGGTTACCCGTTCTAAATAATTATCCGGGATGGTTAGCAGGTCTTATTGATGAGTATGATTGCGGTTTTACTGTTCCTCCTGATGATGCGGAAGCGTTTGCAGATGCTTTGGAGCAGGCGGCGGATAATCGGGATGCTTTAAGGCTTAAAGGCTGTAATGCTCGGGATCTAGCGGTTTCTGATTTTGATAGAGAGAAACTATCCCATACCTGGGTTTGTGTACTTGAAGGTTTGTTGGAGAAGAGCAAAAGTATTTGATCAAGAAGATTTAGGTTACAACCTAAATAATTAGTGCTTTAGATCCCATGATCATTTGTAATACTTGTGGGACATAGCGATACTCTGTCTAGGCATTATTAGTCAAAATGGTGTTTTGACTGTTGAGGTGTATGGATTTATAACCGTCGGCGAGATGGTAAGGAAAGCAACCAGTGCGAATGAATGATAAAAAAGCTATGTTCAAGGCTTTCGTTGATGAAGCAAGAGAGATTTATGGTCCTGATTTTGTTCCGCTTCACAGACCTGTTTTCGAGGGTAATGAAATGGACTATCTTAGAGAATGTGTTGAGTCCAATTTCGTTTCATCTATGGGTAGTTTTGTTACAAGATTTGAAGAGGAAATTGCTACATTTACCGGGGCTAAATTTGCCGTAGCTACAGTGAATGGCACTTCAGCACTTCATATCGCCATAATTCTTGCGGGGGTTAATTCGGGCGATGAGGTGATTAGCCAACCGTTAACTTTTATAGCGACATGTAACGCCATTAGTTATGTTGGAGCTTATCCAGTGTTTGTAGATGTGGACCGTGACACGATGGGACTGAGTCCTATCGCGTTAAGATTATTTCTTGAAAATAACACTTTCAGTAAAGGCGGGGAGTTATATAACAAAAGTTCGCTTCGGCGTGTAGCAGCCTGCGTGCCTATGCATACTTATGGTAATCCTTGCAGAATAAAGGAGATCGAGTCAATCTGCACCGAATGGGGGATTCCTCTTATCGAAGATGCTGCTGAATCTTTAGGAAGCTATGCTGGTCATCAGCATACTGGGACAGTCGGCGCCATGGGCATTTTCAGTTTTAACGGTAATAAAATCATTACTTCGGGTGGAGGAGGTATGATTGTGACTAATGATGCAGAGCTGGCTAAACGAGCTAAGCATTTAACTACCACAGCAAAATTATCGCATTCCACTGAATTTGTTCATGATGAAATTGGATATAATTATCGAATGCCTGGGCTTTGTGCTGCTCTTGGTTTAGCGCAGATGGAGAAGTTAGGAGATTTCTTAATAATCAAATCTGCGGTAGCAAAAAAGTGGCATGACTTTTTCAGTAGTCATGGTGTTCTAACTAACAATGCACTAAAAGGAGATATAAGTAATCACTGGTTCAATTCGGTGACCTTAGACTCGAAGACAGTAAGGGACGAGTTCTTAGAATATTCCAATAGTGAAGGTATAATGACTCGACCTTTTTGGGAGCTTATGCCGCGCTTAAAAATGTTTAAAAATTGTCAAAGTGATAGTTTGGAAAACTCAAAATGGCTTTTGGATCATGTTGTGGCAATATCGTCGAGTGTTCCCGATGGAGCATTAAATAATTTAAAAATGGTAGAAAAAAAATGAATTACTTAGATTTAATAGGAAGAACAGCTCCCCTCTTTGATCAAGATATTCGCAATCGTAAGGCTGAATTAGCAGCTATGGTGTCGAATAGCCGTTTCCTAGTCATTGGTGGCGCTGGCTCAATTGGTCAAGCTGTAACTCGAGAAATCTTTAAGCGAAACCCACTGACACTTCACGTTGTTGATATTAGTGAAAACAATATGGTCGAGCTTGTCCGCGATATAAGAAGTACGCTAGGGTATATTGAAGGTGACTTTCGCACGTTTGCGATTGATTGCGGAAGTATAGAGTTTGAAGCACTTATGAATACCAGTGAGGGCTACGATTATGTATTAAATCTGTCGGCGCTTAAGCATGTGCGCAGTGAAAAAGACCCATTTACATTAATGCGCCTGATTCATGTAAATATTTTGAATACCATTAAGACAGTTCAGATGGCTAGAGACCAAGGAGCTAAAAAATATTTTTGTGTCTCTACAGATAAAGCAGCAAATCCTGTGAATATGATGGGGGCCAGTAAGAGGATCATGGAAATGTTTCTGATGCGTGAAAGCGAATCTTTGGAAATTTCAACTGCCCGGTTTGCTAACGTGGCTTTTTCTGACGGTTCCCTACTGCATGGGTTTAATCAACGTTTTGCCAAACGGCAGCCTATTGCAGCCCCCAACGATGTTAGACGTTATTTTGTAACTCCCCAGGAATCTGGAGAACTATGTCTAATGTCATGCCTCCTTGGTGAAAATAGGGACATCTTCTTCCCAAAATTAAGTGAGCAGCTTCATTTGACCACTTTTTCTGACATTGCTGAGCGCTATATAGAGAACCTTGGGTATGAACCTTATCATTGCTCAACTGAGGAGGAAGCAAGAGACCGATCTGATGAATTAATCGCTTCCAAGCGTTGGCCGTGTTATTTCTTCAAATCAGACACCTCAGGTGAAAAAGATTTTGAAGAATTCTTTACAGACAACGAAATTCTTGACATGGATCGTTTTCAGAATTTAGGGGTGATTAAAAACGATGCTAACTTCAGTTCCGCTATGCTGGATAAATTTTTAGAAGTGATCTATGAGCTCCGCGCTCAAACAGTCTGGGAAAAGGCACCAATAGTTGATCTATTCAATGAAATGATCCCTGACTTTGATCACAAAGAGACAGGCAAATATTTAGATGGGAGAATGTAAGTATGCAGCGGTTCTTTGATATTTTTTTTTCGGGCATTGCGCTGGTTTTGCTTTCACCTCTTTTACTGCCTCTGATGTTCATATTACGAGTGACAGGAGAGGGCGAAATTTTTTTCCCACAGAGTCGTGTCGGGCGAGGAGGTAACCATTTTATGCTCTATAAATTTGCTACTATGGTCAAAGATAGTCCTAACATGGGCACAGGCACTGTCACTGTCAAAAATGACCCACGTGTGCTTCCGATGGGTAGATTTCTTCGTAAAACAAAAATCAATGAGCTGCCGCAACTTATCAATATATTTAACGGTGATATGAGTGTTATTGGGCCGCGACCTCAGACTCAGCGTTGCTTTGACGCATTTCCACTATCATCGCAGAATGAAATAATCAAAGTCCGCCCAGGCTTGTCTGGTATTGGATCCATCATATTTCGGGATGAGGAAGATATGATGTATGCAAATAATGATCCGGACAAGTTCTATGATGAGATTGTTATGCCCTATAAA
>Ga0115547_1000931_pt1 | contig 17886 bp, 17 predicted proteins | sample COGITO_mtgs_1004_3_FD_87185 | JGI IMG/M metagenome (GOLD analysis project Ga0115547, IMG submission 87185) | Pelagic marine microbial communities from North Sea - COGITO_mtgs_100420 | ecosystem: Environmental > Aquatic > Marine > Epipelagic | place: Germany:Helgoland, sampling site Kabeltonne...
GGTGACAATTGGGCAGAAAATAGAAACAGCTCGTTTGCTATACTTTCAGAGTATCAATACACTGCATATAGTATAAACACCACGGGGCTAATTACTCCACATATAGAGCAGGATTCCTACGAGTACGACAACCTACTGTTCATACCAAATGAACGCCGTGAAGATATCCAGATAACAAGCATGCGTATATGATTATCATAAATTTAAAAGGTGGAATCGGAAACCAAATGTTTCAGTATGCATTTGGAAAAAAAATGGCATTAAAAAATGACGATACTCTAAAGCTCGAAACTGCTGGTTTAGCTCGGGCGAATGACGTCGGGGATATCTATCGACCATTTTCACTTGATGCATTTCAAATTCAAAAAAATATTGCTACACCAGACGAAGTTAGGAAGTTAAAATATCCATATGGAATCATCTCAAAAGGTTTACGCTGGTTCAACTTTAAAATTCTAAAAAAGAGGCACACTATCTTTGAGCAGGAGGCCCTAAGCTGGACGGGAGATCTCTTTCTCGATGGATACTGGCAGTCTCCATTATATTTTGATGACATCCGTAAACCCATAGTGGCAGAGTTCCAGTTACGAACTCCCCTTTCTACTTCTGTCATGAAGTACAAAACGCGCATGGAAAGTACCAATAGTATTTCTGTACATATTCGCCGAGGTGATTATGTTAAAAATCCACAAGTACTCAAAGAATTCGGAATCTGCGAAGCATCCTATTATCAGGCTGCAATTGACCAAATAAATGCATCCACTGACAATCCTACTTTCTTCGTTTTTTCTGATGACATTGCGTGGGTGAAGGAAAATCTTCCGTTGCCAGCGACTTCAGTATTCGTACAAGATCCTGACTTACGTGATGTTGAGGAACTTGCACTTATGAGCATGTGTAAGCACAACATCATCGCCAACAGCACCTTTAGTTGGTGGGGTGCGTATCTCAATAACAATGATGAAAAAATAGTTATCGCACCTACCCCCTGGTTTAATGAGAGCAAATCAGACCCCCATTTAATTCCTGAGACATGGACACAACTACCAAAAGCCTAGAGAAGGAACCACTGGTAAGCATTCTCATGCTCACCTACAATCGAGCCAAATACATTGGTGCCGCTATTGAGAGTGTCCTCAACCAAACCTACCAAAACTTTGAACTCGTCATTATTGATGATGGTTCAACTGACAACACTCAGGAGATACTCGACAGATACGATGATCCGCGGATTGCCGTTATTACCTACCCTGCCAACGCCGGTTTGCTCACGAGAAGAAAAGAGTCTTTGACGTACGCACAAGGCACCTACACCGCAATACTCGATAGCGATGATGTTTGGACGTCTCCAGACAAACTGGCAACACAGGTTGCTTATATGGAAGATAATCCAGAATGCGATGTTCTAGGTACCTATATTGCCCTCATCGATGCCCAAGGGGCTGAAATAGGTCACACTCGCTACCACACAAATGACAGCGATATTAGGAAGAACATCTTACGCAGAAATCAATTTGCTCATTCAAGTATCCTCATGCGGACTGCTGCCGTTGCTCAAACCAACGGGTATCAAGACACTGCGCTCGCAGAAGATTATGACTTATTCCTACAGCTCGGACTCCACGGGAGATTTGCAAATATTCCAGAAGAAATGACTGCCTACCGAATACATACTGAAAGTTTTAATTCTCAAAAGGTAAAAATGGCTACAGCAGTTTTGAATATTATTACGCAATATAAAAATCAGTACCCACACTACTACCGAGCGCTGTTTAAAGCGTATATACGGATACTTCTGGCAAAGGTGCGTACATAGAAAAATATAATATCTAGGTCACATCGCGGTCCTTTACACTTGTGGCTACCACAACCAATATTCCGATACCTATAATTGCCAGCAGTCCTAGGTACGGAAGTGAGTTCTTGGGGATAGTACCAGATGCCTCGATGGCTGCTGCAGCTTGGGGTGCAATAGGTACAACCTCCTCTTCCTTTTGAATTTGCTGTGCTTCCACTGGTATCTCTTCTGATTCCTGTTCAACAGCAAAAGAAAAGGTATCCTCCTTTGGAGCAGTATATGCAGTTTTTATAATCGGACTACTTGTGTCAACTGACTGCACAGCAGTTGCTACAAACACTTTATCATCCTTCTGCACCTCCCTCTCTTGATCAGCAACATGTAGAGCAAGCGTTGAACCTATATCATCTGAAAAGACTACTGGTATCTGTGCGACATACGACAGTTGTTTCTTCGGGATGGTGATGGTGGCATTCGGCAAAAGAATTGTTCCATCAGGGAACACGAGTGTCTGTGTACCTGCAGCAATAGTGTACCCAGAAACGTCTATCTCGTACCGAGCATCATTATGTATCTGTACATCACCGAATGAGTTCGTACTCAAGGAAAATGAAACAGGAAGTACGGTTATTGTTTTTCGAGCATATGCTTCATACTCCCCATACACACTGTGAGCAGTAATCACGTACTGTCCAGGATATGCATATCGATGTCTTACTTCTTCAGTTTTGTCGGTATTAAAATCGCCAAAATTCCAATCGTGTGTAAGTGAACTTAGTATTGAGTCTGCTAAACCTGATGAGGTAACTGAGTACTCAATTTCTTGTTGCACGTAGACCGTCTTCGGTGCAAGAATAGTTGTCTTAAGTGCTCGAGGTACTTTATATAAAGATATACTTTCTGACTCATTACTTTTTTCATTGAGCTCTTCATCTGCAGTATCGTCTACACTCGTGTCTTCATCTTCTTCTGAGACGGAATTTTGTTGAGCGTTTACTCTTCCAGGTGTACCCACTGCGGTAATCCACCCCATAGTTGTATATTGTGCAGTTTCTTTTGTGCTGTTGTCGCCACCAATGTTTTCCCAGCCTTCACCACCGACTACTCGATCTACCAATGAAGCCGTATCTGAATACAATGACAATGTGGCACCAGTATTAGGAAGTACCCCTACGTACACCATAAAGGCTTCTCCAGGGGCTGATGTGTCGTCTGTACGCTCTATAACCGCATATTGGCCGGAAGCTATGCTTCCGGCCAATACAACTTCAAAATTCAAGCCATCAGCTATTTTCCAGCCAGTGATATCGACTGATGCAGAACCATCGTTATACAACTCAATCCATTCATCATTCGCAGAAGTGTCCGTCCCCATCCAGGCAACTTCATTTATGACTACGGCGGCCTTCGTCACTCCGGGAAGCGTGAAAAAGAGAAAGGATATTATTAGAAATAACCCTAAAAGATATCTTTTTTTACCATGGGTATTTTTGAGTACACTTCGGAATATTCGTGGAAATTTTTGTAAGGCGTACATAGGGTACGGCGCACAAATAATTTCTGAAGGAAATTGAAGATGTGTACCAAAAATACCCATATGGTTATTTGATTGGAGGCTTATCTGATGTCGTAACCCGCATCATCCGCTCAAGCTTCTTTGGAGCAAGGGGGTCATCAATGTTCTTCATCTGAGCGTACGTTCCTGAATCAGTCAGCGTGTCTCCAGGGGTAGCCTGCGTGTGTTCTTTTGTATCTAGCGACACAGATTTTGTGTGTTGAGACTTTTCTGAAATTTCTTGCTGAGGTTTTTTTTCTGAAGACGGTGTATTGGGTGTATTCCCCTGTGTATTTTTACTCTTATCAGTCTGACGGTTTTGCGGTACAGAATCTTCTTTATCCTCTTGAGAGTGACTGTTGTTATTTCGATGATTACCAGAGGACTGTTGTTTAATTCTGTCAGCATTATTATGCTGATTCTGATTACGATTCTCTGAAACTTTTTTATTTACCTTTTCCTGATGACCCTGTTCTTGTGTCTGCCCTCTTTCTCTTTTATGAGAACGTTCCTGTAATTCTGTCTGGGAGGTTTTTGTATGCTCTGGTGAGTTCTTGCTGACATCCTGTACCTCTGATGGCTGGATATCCGTACGTTTACCTTCTGCATTACCTAAAGCTGCTGCCAACGCATCTTTCAATGAAGGCTCTTGTTTTGCATGTGTGTCGTTTTTTTGAGAATCATTCTTCTGCTTCGAATCAACTTTTTTTTCAACTTCACTTGATTTATGCGCATCACCTGTAAGATTCCTTAGAACAGCTCGTAGGTCGTCTAAACTTTTTTCGTTTTTTACCTCACGTCTTTGCGGAGTTTTAGCTGGAGCACCCTCGCGATCTTTTTTAAATTCGTCATTTCTTACAGGACGAGAATCCTTCACCTTTTCACGCGGTGTTTCGTCTGACTTAGAATAGTCATTTCTATTTCTTGCGGACGACGCTTCGGTCGGCTTGGCGTGGTCATTTCTATTTCCAGAGGGCGACGTTTCCTGATTACGAGAATGAGGTCTTTGGTTATACTCTTTTCGTGGAGAGGCTGAGGTTCGATCAGAGTTTGTTGCAACAGGTTTTCCTGCAGCATTGTTACTCCGTTGAGGGGCTGAGGCACGAGCAGGATCCCCTGATGCAGGTTTTCCTGTAGAGGCATTAGTTCGTGGATATGCATTATTTCCAGAAGTTTTCGCCTCTGGTTTTTTATCATCTGCGGTATCCGCTCCTTCACGTAAGTGCTTCGGGATGTACGGTGGTTTATTATCAAATTTTTTATCATGCCACGCATGAATCGTAGTTTCGACACCCTCACGTTTTTGTGCGTACCGCATCTGGCTATTTTTAATAACTATGTTTTTGCACGACTCCCCTGATAATTCTATAGGTGGCAATGTAGACGCAGAAAAAGGCTGGCTCCCAATACCATCAATCATAAGTGTGAGATAAATCTGTGCGAAGCCCAGATTTACAATGTCTGGAGCAAGGAATGTTGGAGTGTATACCGTCTCAAGTACCTCAGCATCAAATGGTCCCACACGGAATGAGATAATTGTTCCCACGTTACCAAACACTGCATTGCGTACCTCCTCTTCCATTTGTTCAATGTACTGGTGAGCGATAGTAAGGTTCAGCTTGTACTTACGCGCCTCAGACAAAATGTCAGCAAACGTTGCGTTGGCAAACGACTGAAACTCATCCACATAGAAATAAAAGTTAGGAGTATCTTTCATTTCTGCGGCCGACCTGTCTGCACGACTCATGGCTGCAAGGTAGATTCGTGTAGTGAGCATTGAACCAAGAAGGTTTGCATTTTGCTCGCCTACAAGACCTTTCGAAAGATTCATGATTAAAATCTTTTTTTCATCCATTATTTTCCGGATATCAAAACTTGAATGGGGCTGCCCAATAATATTTCGAATCAATGGGTTTGAAGTAAATTGTCCAATTTTGTTTTTAATGGCATCTCCTGCCTCCTGCATATATCGCTCGTTATACTTAAGAAACTCATCAACCCAAAACGACTTTACTGCAGGGTCAGTAATATTTTCAATCACGCGCATTCGATAATCCTTATCAGAAAGCATCCGGTTTACTCCAAGGAGCGTAGAATCGGGATACTCTAAAAGGGCCAAAAGTGTATTAGAAAGAATATACTCCATACGCGCAGACCACGCGTCTACCCAAATCTTTTTAAAGACCGACATAAGCCCCGACACCACTAAGTGCCGTTTGTCAGCTCCCACGTCCTCCATCACGTTAAAAGAAATAGGATTCTCAGTATCAAACGGTGCAAAGTAAATCACATCATCTTTTCGTTCCTCGGGGATGTAGTCCAAGATGGTTTCAGCAGTCTGGCCATGAGGATCAATAAAGGCTAGTCCGTTACCATTTTTAATATCTTGTACTGCCATGTTTTCAAGCAATGTAGACTTCCCCATACCCGTCTTTCCAATGACATAGATATGGCGTGTTCGATCTTTTGCTTTAATACCAAAAGGCACCTCTTGCCCACGGGCATCTGTTTTGGCAAAAAAAGTAATCTGTTCTGGGTCGGACATTATGTAGTAAGTATACCAAAGCTCAAAAAGAAAAAAGCCGGAGTTTTGGTAAACTCCGACTTAGCAATCAAGGTGCGTTACGCATCACTTCAAGGCGCTCCATTTCAAGTTCCTTACTCTCTGCTGCACCGCCCAATGCGGATGCCACACCAAACAGCAGCAGGATACAAATAGACGCCACGAGCACCCTGCCATCCCAATCCCAGAATGTCAGCTCTTCATTCGATTTTTGATGCTTTGACATCTGTATATTCCTTTCAATAACTCAATCGGCGCATATTAAAGCACCTTCATTAAGAATCTGCAATAGGTAAAGTTAGACCAATTTACTCAGAAACTTCCAGCACGCCTGGCCCCAGCAATGCAGCTTTTGTATAGATATTACTTGGTGCCCATATCATCCAACTCATCACTCCAGCATCGTACGAAGCCTGTATTTGAGCACGCACATCCGCAGCATCATAGTCACCTCCATAGTCAAAATCTTGTATCCAGGTGCGAAGTCTTGAAGCGTCATAGACTGGCTTACTATATTCACCGGTAGCGGTCACTGTTCCGCTAGCGTTCGTTACTGTAATTGGGGTATGTAAAAATCCTTCCATAGGAGTTGTAGAAGAACGCATCCTCTCCACCCCAGCTTTCATTGCGTGATGTACTACCTTGTACGGGAAATCATTTGGGTCACCAAGCCCTAGGTAATCATCAGGGTAATGCGATGGATATACCATCGGCGCAATAAAATCGAAGTACGGGGCTGCCCTATCCTGCACTTGTCCGATAGAGAGGTCGTCAAAGTTTGTAGTGGTCATACCAAACAAGTCTGCCGACGTCCACGGGGTACTTGAAGCACGACCTGTATTTTCATGACGAAACTCATCAAAAAGTTTTTCATCATCCAATTTCTCACTTAAATATTTAAAGAATGCTTCAAGATTGGCTTGTTTATCATTCCCATACTCTCCCGCCTCACTATGCGGAAACGATATGTCATTCATCGGACCATCTGAAGGATACCGCACATAATCAAAGTTAAGCTCATCAAATCCAATATTGTACGAATCAACCGAAAGCTCAACGATATGATCCCAATATTCAGTTGCCGCTACATCGATAAATGACAGTCCTTTATTATCTTTCCAGTTAGTGATGCCATCAGCTTTTTTAACCGCCAGGTCAGGACGTGCCAATGCAAAAAACGGATCTTGGAAAACGGTAATACGTGCCATTACAAAAATATCGTTATCATGAAGGATCTCAATGAGCTCCTTCATATCACGTGTCCCACAGCGTGCATCTTGCCACGCAGGCCCCCACGCGGTAGACGTTGCGGGAAACGATATAGTTCCCGAATAATCCTTCACATCAATGATGACACTGTTGATTTCTGTTTCCTGCATAAGGGTAATAAGTCTCTGTCTGAAACTTGGGGTACCCGCCACGCAAGACGTCATATAAATTGTTTTGGCCTGTGCTGGTAACGGTACATGCTTAACAACCTCGCGTGTATCGATAGTGGATTCTTTCGCAATGACTGGCTGCGTTACATTTTGTACCTCTTGTGTGATAGCTTCTTTCAGCTCATAAGTGACTGAAAAAAAATCAGGTCCTTGTACCAGTAACACTGCAAAGATAAAGAGGCCTGCTACCAAAAACCCCCCTGCTATCTTTACAAACATATCCATCAAATTTCATTCCGTAAATTTTCATCCGTACGTGACCCATCATTTTCCATAAATGAATCGGTGTCACGCTCACCTCCTTCTTTTTCTATACTTCGGATATACGCACGCTGTCGCAACATATATCCAACAATCATTAATACTGCCCCACAAATCGCGTATACGTATAACTTCCATGTATTTGGAATACCAATATGTGGCACTATAAATACTACAGCTCCCAATAAAAATACTAGTGATTCTCTACTCATGCTCAATAGTATAGCTATATTTCAACAACCTGTCACGGCAAACCAATACACACCCACACCTAGGACATCGATGACTTAGGTTGTACGTTACTTGTCTACAATCACAACGAATTCCCCTTTCTGTCTAACGGGCTCGGCTTCTAGTATGTCAATAATTTCTTTTGCGTTCCCGACAAGCATTTCTTCATGCATCTTTGTAAGTTCACGGCCAATATGTACAGTGGCTTCTGGGGACGATTCCATAAGACTTTCCAATGTCTTCATGATGCGATGGGTTGACTCAAAGAAAATGACGGGCAGCTCATAAGACGGAAGACTCTCAAAAAATGTCTTCCGTCCTTTCTTTTGTGGAATAAACCCCAAGAATGCAAATTGATTTCCTGAGATACCTGCAATAGAGAACGCTGCAGTAACTGCCGATGCTCCAGGGATAGCATCGATACGAACCTCAGGCAATGCAGCGCGAAGTTTTGCAATCAGGAATACACCGGGGTCGCTCACTCCAGGAGTCCCCGCATCAGAAACTAACGCAATATGCTTCCCTTCTTCTAGGTTAGCCATAATCTCTGCATGTACCTTCTCTGATGCATGTGCATCATAGCGCTTCATCTGAGCCTTGATTTCATGCCGTGCAAGAAGCTTTCCTGTCACCCGCGTATCTTCACACAGTACATAGTCTGCCTCAGCAAGCACACGAAGAGCCCGCAGCGTAATATCCTCCATGTTCCCAATCGGTGTTGCCACCACTGACAGTGTCCCAATATTTTCTTCTTCCATATACCCACAAAAGTAGCATTCATGCAGACAAAAGAAAAGCCTGATAGATTTAGTGCGATATATCGCACTAAATCTATCAGGCTTTTCTTAACTCAATCTGCAATATCATAATTGTTTTCATGATTGTGTTAGAGCGAGGAAGGCAAAGAAAAATATGCGAGGCGTACTTAACGTACGTTGAGTATATTTTTACTGCAGCCTGACACTGCTCTAGCGCAATCTGAGAACAATTAGCGCCAGGAGAAACCTCGTCCAAAGTGCCCCCACTCCGCTGTCTTTCCATACACCGGCTGATCTAACTGCAGGAATGAACGGATGCCTTTTGGTGTCAGGTCGTACCCTTCTACCTCTTGCGATACGCCGTCAACGACCGCTACTGCCATAAGTGCTTCTGGGTAGCCAATTGCGTATGCGAGTTTCACAAACACTGTCTGCGCGTTTGGATTTGCCTCAAGTGTATCAACCGCAATTCTTCGAGCCATATAGGCTCCTGAACGATCTACCTTACTTGGGTCTTTCCCAGAAAACGCTCCTCCTCCTACGGGAATCTCAGGACCATAATTATCAACGATAATCTTTCGCCCTGTTAATCCTGCATCTGCATCAAATCCACCTTGTGACCAATCTCCTGCTGGATTAATGTGGTATTCCTTGGCACCAGGGATCTCTTCCTGTACCAATGCAAGCAAATCATCATGTGGTGCATTTTGGAAACTTGCTACCACAGAAAAGATACTCCCATCTTCACCGAGTGTTACTTGAGTCTTCCCATCATATGGATACTTCGCATATGCCTTCTGACACAATCCTCGTGCGAGCTCATATTCTTTTGGCATGTACGTATCAGTCTCACGTGTTGCGTAGCCAGTCATAATTCCTTGGTCCCCTGCACCATCAGCGTCTACTCCTTGGGCAATCTCCCGACTCTGTTCAACCACATGTACTCTTGTACTGTACTCACCATCAACAATAGTGTCGACAATCGCGCAGATATCGATATCTTTCGCGTTTGAAGTCACTTCACCCGTGACAAATATCTGTCCGTGTGAACCCACAGATTCAACTGCTACACGACTCAATGGATCTTGTGCAAGGTATGCATCAAGTACTGCGTCTGAAATTCGGTCACACATCTTATCTGGATGCCCTGGAGACACGCATTCTGCTGTTTTCATCATATTGTTGTGTACTTAAATTAATATTTGTACAAATACAAAAGCAACGCTTGCGCGTTGCATCCGAGGAGTTTTGTGCATCTACCTAAACTTTCGTTTAGTTGAATGTCGCACCTTATTACCAAACGGCAAGAGGTTGCGGACGGATTTTCAAGCAAGTTGCTCTGCGGGTCAATTCCCTAATCCGTACTCTGGATACTTCTTTATGTAATTGTCAGAGTATTATACACGTTGAATCTGAAAGAAGTTACACTTTCCCCATTACAAAAGGGCAATCATATGATTGCCCTTTTCTGCTCACTATGCAGCACGCAACAATTCTGGCTTATGGAAGTCAAAACGGTGCATGTTTGAACCAACTGCTGTTGCCATACGCTGAATGCGCTGATAGAACACATGTTCCATCAATAAAATACATGACGGAAAGCGTTTGAAGGTCTCAACGTCATCCTCAAATGTTTCAGCTTCATTCCAGCCGCCACCAATACCACTTGAGACATTGTGCCAAACATTGTACCCATATCCACCACGTTCATCATCACGAAAAATGTGTCCCGTGACAGAATGGTCAACATCTTCAAATTTACCGTCAAGCATCCCCTTCCGAATTTCTTCAAAAACAGCATACTTTACATCAAACTGAAACCCCAATAAAGTAATCGGGACTGGCACAGTAACTGCCACGATTGAGACGGGATAATAGTTAGTTGAAATACTCGGACCTGCACCTGCAAAAACATCGATACTCATTCTGACTCTCCTTTTTATAGTCTATTTCTATTTTGTACAATATGCTAAAGACTGACCTGAGTCAAGATGCGAGCCACTTTCGTCACATCCCCTGCCCCCATTACCACTACCACATCATCAGATGAAACAGTCTCATTTATCTCGAGCGCAGCCGCATCGAGTGTGTGGAAGAATTTAGATTCAGTTCCTTTTTCTGTGATTGCTTCTGAAAGTTTTTCAGCTGATACTCCTGATTCATTTTCTTCACGTGCTGCATATATAGGTGTCATCAGTACTCGATCTGCTTTAGCAAGTGCCTCTGTAAACTCAGCAAAAAGTTCATGGGTTCGTGAGTACGTATGACTCTGGAATACGACAGTCACCTTCTTATCTGGATACAACTCTCGTGCGCCTGCAATTGCCAAGGTAATTGCGGTTGGGTGATGTGCGTAGTCATCATAAACCTTCGCTCCATTACAATCACCTTTATATTCAAAACGTCGTGCAGTCCCCGCAAAATTCTCCAATGCTTCTTCGATAATATTTTTATCAGCCCCCAACACAAGCGCAGCTGCGCGTGCAGCGCCTGCATTCATACGATTGTGCAATCCTGGCTGCTTTAACGCCAATGAACGAAACACCTCAATTTTGTAATCAAATACTTTTGCGTGTGCAGATGCAAGCACCGGACGCACGTTTGGATCAGTGGCAAGTGTGATAATTGCACCATCCTCAGGAACACGTGCCACAAGCTCAGAAAACGCATTCTGCACGTCTTCTAGGTCTTTATAGTAGTCAACGTGGTCATGCTCAATGTTGGTAATGACAAGCACGTCAGGGGTGAGTGTCAGGAAATCACGCTTATACTCGCATGCCTCAACTACAAAATACTGACTCTTCCCCGCACGGAAATTACTCCCCGTTTTCGTCCGTAGTGACCCCACAATCGCCGTTGGATCGAAACTAGCTTCTTCGAGGATATCGATAAGCATTGCAGTAGTAGTAGTCTTGCCGTGAGTTCCTGCAACCGCAATCAAGTAATATTCATTCGCCACTTCCGCCAATGCTTCAAAGTAATTTATGGTCCGAATCCCCGCTTCTCGCGCCGCCAGCAGCTCAGGGTGATCAGCAGCCATAGCTTCCGTATACACCACCAGTTCAAGGTCCGGCCGTGAACTGAGATTTTCGGCGATTTGTTTGTATGAAATGTCTACACCTTCTGCTTCAAGTTTTTTTGTTAACTCACTTTCTATAGAATCAGAGCCACTTACGGTCGCCCCCTCATGCAAATACAGCCGAGCTAAGCCCGACATTCCAATTCCTCCGATTCCTATGAAGTGTATTTTTATATTAGCCATCACGCTAGTGTACCGCAAAATATCAAGCGACGACAGTATAGGTGCTTACACCAGCTGCACTTTTGTAGTCTTTGATATCTTATATAACAAATATATAAAACTCACATCATAGGCGACATAATAGGTAGCAATTAAGTTTACTGCCATAACCGACTCTGGGGTTTGGAATGCAAATGTAGCAACAATAGACACAGCTAACGCAAAAACCATGAGAATGAATGTGAGTCGAAATACTTGTTTTCTTATACTCGAAAAATGTACCATGACCACAGGAAAAAGGTACAGAAGACTGTGGAACGCTAGCATTGAAAATTGTGTGACAGGGTGTGCCGCGGAGGGATTAAATGGGTGGTTGCCTACGAGTATCCACTCATTTATAACCAACCCAATTATTACCCCAAATACAAGCATGTATTTTAAAACTGACCAAAAATGTCCTGGTCTTATCCACCGAGCCTGCAGAGGATACGCTACAAAACACAGCACTGTGGCATAAAAAACCATTGCAAACATAAAATTGCCGATTGGCTGAGTGTGTTCAATACCAATAATAAAATTATTTACAAACTCCCCTACAGAAGCCACTGCTAAACCTGGAACTATAAATAGTATTCTTGAAACCATAGTTTGAGTAATCATACTATCCCACATTTACTACCAGCTCGCACATTTACTATTGCGCTTATTTTTAATCTCCCTCATATACATCTCTTAAAATGAGACGATCTTCTCTATACGCTAAGTGTTTTTCTTTTTGAACTCCCTGTGGAATATAATCAACCCAGGCTGATAGTTCATCGTAGGTAAAGCCTGCTAATTTTAAAATGCTAAACAGCCAACGGGTACTTTCCTCATGCGCTTCTTTTTCATCGTCATACTCCGAAAAATATTCACCGAGCACCGGATGGGTCACAACACCAGGGAGGGTTTTTTCAGCATAATCTAAATAACCAAACATTTGGTTAATCACATCAATCGCCATCTCCTCCGCATCTTCGGGGTTTTCATCCAGATAATCCAATCGTACCCAGTTCATGTAGGCGACAGGGTCAACTATAAACTTCGCAAAACGAATTTCAAACTCTTCCTTTTCAATCAAATGTTCCTTCTCGTTGCTTTCTAAGTGCTGAAATTGTTCTCCCATATTACAATTCTGAAACTAAACTCATAAACTCATCGTTTCGTTCGTACTCATTAGCATACACTCCAAATGACGCGAATGCTGGTGAGAAAAGAATAATGTCTCCATTTTCAGCTGCCAGGCGTGCTTCCTCAACCGCCTGCGTTAGACTCTCAGTCACAATAGTACAGTTAACTGTACTATTGTCAGCAAGTTTTTCTAAGAGCATATCGGTGCCGGTACCTGGAATGAGTATTACCTTTTTACAATGTTTTTCGATCTCTTCAACTAATGGTGCAGGGTCAACTTCCTTATATGCCCCACCAGCAATAAGCACAATGTTTTTATTTCCTAAATCAAGTGCCTCAAGTGCTGCAATGGTTGCCTGGGGTGTGGTGGCGTTATTGTCGTTGTAGATTCGCACATTATCGATTGTCTTCACATACTGCAGTCGCCCCTCTACCCCACCGAAACTTGCAAGGCCTTCAAAAATCATTTCATCAGACAAGCTAATGGCTTTGAGCGCCTCATATGCCAAAGCAGCATTGAGTCGGTTATGTTCTCCCGGCATCGCGAGCAGGCAGTCTTCTGGAAGTACCGAGCTATCTGCAAGGACTACTTCTTGAGAAATCTTAATGTCTGTTTTCTGAGCACGTTTAAATACTTCAGGTGTAGTGATGAACACCCCCGTTCCCTCTTGGTTTTTAAAGATACTCGCCTTGTCCATGAAATACGCATCCATGTCCCCTTTATAGTAGTTCATGTGATCTTCCATGAAGTTCGTAAAGACCGCAATTTGTGGTGAAATAGTAGCCCAGTCAAAACCCTGCAGTTGCCATGAATCGAGCTCCATAACTGCCAAAGAATCCTCAGTAGCTTCATTCAGCAACTGCAGGTTTGACACCCCGCGAATATTTCCTCCAAGGATAATGTGCTCACCTGTTGCAACGCTGAGCACATGATGAATCATTTGTGACACCGTGCTCTTCCCTCGTGTGCCCGTCACTCCAACAATCGGCACCCCTGAGAGTTCGGCAAAAAGTGCTGCGGACTGCTTCAGAGGAATTCCCGCTTCATGAGCGTACGCTAAGTACTCAGAGTTCTGAGGTACCCCAGCGGCGACAAGAATCAGATCACGGTTTTGAAAATCTTCTTTGCGATGCTCCCCCAGTACAAACGTGATGTTGTTGTATTCTTTGAGTTGCTCTACTGAAGAAGCAAGCTCTGCTTCAGACTTCAGGTCAGTTACAATCACTTCAGAAGCTCCCGCTTGTGCAATATATGCAGCATCACCAACCCCTCGGCCAAGTAAGCCCAGGCCCATTACTGTAATTTTTTTACCTTTAAAATAGTCTGTGTGTGTCATGGTGGTAGTGTAATGAATTATAGAGGAAAAGGAAAGGGGTACGCATATAATGCATACCCCGTAGCTTAATCTTGTTTGGTTAAACGAATTTTGGCCGTGAGCGTTTGAATCACTTTCTTGTTCCGCTTGCGCTTAATTGGCTTCCCTTGAGAAACATCAAAGTACACGACACTCCCTTCGCCCACACAACGCATCCGGTTGTACGGAACATCTTCCATTGAAAAATGAATTCGTGCCGCCCCGTTGTCGGGCTGGATGAATCCTAGGTTTTGGCTGGAAATAAAGCGGACGACTGTTCCCTTGACCTGTGTGTCGCCAGCGTTGAGTTTCGGTCGGTTTTTACGCCTGTTGCGCTTACTGACAAAGTCAGGACTGTGCTGGGCTGTATTCCGAATTTTCTGCTTAGTGTGCATGTGCATTCTCCCTTTACAAGCTACAGGTATATAAACATATCTGTAGAGTGCGTCAACTACGGACTTATAGTTTGAGTGACTGTTAGGAATTTTGGTCATTATTTGGACAAATGAAGAACACTAAAGGAGTTTACTCATTTAGTGTTTCTGAGTGCAGTTCAAGAAAGCTATGCTTGCATGACTGGCACAGCTTCTGTAAGAAGTCAGGGGTTGCTCCAAAAAAATAAAAACGAAAGTGCGGCTGCTAGGATTTGAACCTAGGACCTTTCGCGTATCAGGCGACTGCTCTACCAACTGAGCTACAGCCGCACTTTTGTTTCTATTTTATTCCACTCACATCTGTAAGTGACCGCTACTATACCAAATTATAATAGAAAATGTAAGGGTAAAAGTGACTTAACGTCACTTCGCAGAAGGTGAATGAAGAAATAGCTGAAAGCTATGTTCTGAATTTATGTCCGAATTTTTCCTCCAAAGGAAAATTCTTGGACGAAGACGAACAAGTATTGTTTTGCAAAGAATAATAGTCAACCTGAACAGCTTCTGTAGGGTGTAGGAGGAATAAAAAAGTGGTGCGAACTAGAGATATGTAATCTCACATGTTCGCACCACTGTCCGTGAATGGACTTTTGCATTCACTGGAACCTGATGGAGTGATGTGCTGTGATGCAGGCCATCACTCCCAACAATACCCATGCCCACCATGGTACCGACCAAACAGTTTGATCGATAGCTTGCTTGATGGGAATATCTTTGTTTTGACCCATGGGAGTTCTATCGATAAGATCATATTTCATGGTCTACTCCTCAACGTTCAAGTCACTCTAGGATGACTATCTTAGGGATCATTCCCTCTTTAAGATCTAATATTATACAGATAAATGTTCCTTTGTCAATATGGGGTTTAGACACCGTAATACCCTGTGCAGTGCGGTATTATAGTGGTATGAAATTCAACACAATGAAAACTATGTACTGGGCGGTAATTGCGTTTATGGTGCCTGCATTTACCTATGCAGCGCCAGGGAAAGACACGCTCCAAGAACTTTTGGTAACCCTCAGTGGTTTCCTAAAAGATATCCTCATCCCTTTCTTGTTTGGAATTGCGTTTCTCTTTTTCCTTATCAATATGGTTCGGTACTTCATCATTGGTGGAGCGAATCAAGCGGCCCGAGAAAAAGCAAAACGAAGTGCCACCTATGGACTTGCGGCCTTTGTGTTCCTTTTTACCCTCTGGGGGATCGTCGCAATCATAGTTGATGGTGTTGATATCGAAGAAAGCACTTCGATTTGTCCAGACTATATGGGGGACATTTGTAATGGTGAAGGTAGTGATTTCGATGGTGGGAGTACGTTCCCTGCTGCATCACCTAATGGTGGAGGTGCCAGTACTGACCCCGATATCACAGGTGGTGGCGGTACAGATTTCTTCCCTTCTGCGGACGGTGCTGATAATTTATCAACTGATACAGACAATGCTGGAAATGCTGGAAATGCTGGAAATGCTGGAAATGCTGGAAATGCTGGAAATGCTGGAAATGCTGGAAATGCTCCTAACGATACCCCGTGCTATAACGCCTTTGGTGATATTTATCAATGTGGCACAGACCCAGGTGACGGAACAACAGGTAATGCACAACTCGGCTGTACTGATGCACAAAAGCAGGCACAGGCGTGTACGAGTCAATATGCACCCGTGTGTGGCTATCAAAATGTCCAATGTGTCTCAGCCCCATGTGACCCTATTCAAGTCAACCAGTACAGCAACAGCTGTGGGGCATGTTCATCGGGAGAAATTGATTCATACGTCATAGGAGCATGTCCTGCAGGAGATGACACCGACAGTGGAGCAGTAGATGGAAACAGTACTACGGATGGTAGTTCTGGGGGTGATGGCTCTAACGGCGGGACAACTACTAGTTCTGACCCTGAAGAGAATGATCCTGAAACATCAGCACTCGCTGAACTCATTTTTGGAAATGGAAAAGACTCTGCTGCATTCCTTAATGTACCCGGTGGTCCACGTGTTGAAATATCTGAAGTTTCTGAAACTGCATCATGTATCAGTGGAGTTAACACCCTTAAAACTCAAAGTACTACAAATCTGAAACAGGTTTCGTATGCGTTGTATAAAGACGCAAGTAATCAGACGCGATGGAAAAATATAACTGACAGCAACTCGTTGACATCTATCGGTCACGACAGAGACGTCTTGGCAGACCTGGTTGCAAACGGCGCTCAAAAAGTACATGTGGTACACACGCATCCTAAAGGTAGAATTGACGCTGATAAACTGAGCATGAACGGCCATGGTCCAAGTGCAGCAGACATGCGCGCAATGTGTAGCTACAACTTAAATGCTATTGATGTCACTCACGCAGTAGTGGACTGGGCAGGTGTTTGGACCGTTACACAAGAGCTCGACGCATGCCCCTACAGCAACAAAGCTCTCGCGGTACTCCCCATCATCGAGACATACTCTACACTTGCAGTACTCAGCTCAGGTCAACGTAAAGTAAAACTCACCGAATACATTGAAGTCGATACTGCACCATCAACCTATCGCGAATACTTTCAAAACAACGTGAATATCAACACATTATCATCATATTCAGGAGCTAGTCTCCTTGGACTCAGTAATGGGCATCAGACTTTTGCAAGTACCACCATCTCATTCCAAAAAACAACAAACGATTTCTGTAGCAGCTTTTAAAACTTGATGTAACCCAAAATACGTATAAGCCATAATACTGCTATGTAAAGAAATGTAAACTCCAGTGATTTAAACAAAGAATAAAGCCCATGCAGAGCATGGGCTTTATTCTTTCATCAATATTAAATACGTTATTTTGCATCAAGCAAAAGAGTTACATCCCTCTTTTGTCTTATCCTTTTTCCTAGTCTCTTCCTAGTGTCAAATACCAGTTATGGTTGTTGAGTATTATTACCAATTCTGTGCTCAATTGAGGCACAGAACATCGACCAATTAGTCGTTATTGATTTTGGGTCACCCCGAGTCAACGACGTTTCCAATTGGAATTAATCCACGACCAGCTTCCGCTAGCCGTGCCTTGTTACGACTTAGTCCTTGTTATCGAGCTTACCGTCGGCCGTGATAAA
>Ga0115547_1000938_pt1 | contig 17834 bp, 17 predicted proteins | sample COGITO_mtgs_1004_3_FD_87185 | JGI IMG/M metagenome (GOLD analysis project Ga0115547, IMG submission 87185) | Pelagic marine microbial communities from North Sea - COGITO_mtgs_100420 | ecosystem: Environmental > Aquatic > Marine > Epipelagic | place: Germany:Helgoland, sampling site Kabeltonne...
ATTTACACTGGCATTGCGTTGATTTTTTTCTTAATCAATTCAATCCTCTGGTTGTCTTTTAAACAACGCATATACCTTTATTACAGCGCCTATATCCTGAGTTTTATTGCTTCAACCTTGGTCATCAATTCGTTTGATCTATTTTTCAATTGGATTGAAATAGAGGATCGAAGTGTTTTATTTTTAGCCTATAACAGTATGATTTTTTTTCTTGCCTTATTTACCAGTGAGGTCTTGGACGCAAAACAAGATATGCCCAGGGTCTATATCATATTAAAGACTTGTTGCTGGTTAGCGATTGCCACAGCCTTAGCTACCTTAGTTGATGGCAGTTATTTTTCTTATACTATTTTAGCCTTTGTGCCTGTGTCTTTTTTGTTTTTAGGTATTTTAATTTACGCGGGCGTTCTTGGCAAAACCAGTGCTAGGTTTTTAGCTATGGGTGTAGCCGCCTTTCTCAGTGGAATTGTCTGCGTATATCTGGTCACTTTTGGGTTTGTTACTGCCAACGTATTGACTGAGCATGGGGCTTTGGTTGGGTCCCTTGTAGAGATGGTTTTTTTCTCTATGGCCTTATTTAGTCGATTAATGAGCATTAACGCCAAAATTAATAACGCTAACGCTACACTACTAAAAATAAGCCAAAGCTCAAATGTTCTGCTTGAAAAGACCGTTATGGAGCGCACTCTAGAATTGAGCAAAGCCAAAGAAACAGCTGAGCGCGCTAATGAGGCTAGGGGACAGTTTCTGAGCACTATAAGCCACGAAGTCCGAACACCCTTGAACGGTATTTTAGGCATGATTGAAGTACTTCAAGGCCACCCGCTACCCAGCTTAGCAAAAGATCAATTAGCCACTCTAGATAGTGCTAGTAAGCAGTTAAATGGCCTAGTGAATAACGTTCTTGATTTCTCAAAAATAGATCAAGGCATGCTGGAATTACACACTGCTAAATTTGATCTTCACAGGCTTATAAATCAGCTTAAACGTAGTTTTGAGCATCAGGCATTAGCTAAGTCAATTACTTTAAAAGTCACGGTAAACCCTAAGGTCACATTGTATTGGCAAGGCGATGAACTTCGTATTCAGCAAATCCTGAGCAACCTTGTAAGTAATGCGATTAAATTCACAGCCAAAGGTGGCGTGCATATCAAGGTAACACTAGAGAACACCGAAGCCGAAAATCCCAACAAAAGTAATGCTAAAGGGCTATTTTTTAGCGTGTCTGATACGGGGGCAGGTATAAATGAAACAGATCTATCGCTAGTATTTAATGCTTATCATCAAGTGGGTCAGCGCTATCAAAAACACACTTCAGGTAGTGGTTTGGGCTTAGCCATATCACAACAGTTAGCTCATGCAATGGGTGGCAATATCAGTGTCACATCAAAACTAAACCAGGGTTCCACGTTTGAGTTAAGGTTAATATTAGAGGAAGGGGAATCGACTAATGAGCCGATTAAATTGCCTAGTTTTGATTCTTCCAGTTACCCTAATCTGAGCCAAAAAAGCATACTTGTTGTTGATGATTCAGATATTAACCGCAAAGTAGTAGAGGCCTACTTACAACTGGCACAAGCACACCTCATTCTATGTAGTAGTGGCCATCAGGCCTTAGAATATTTTAAAACCCATGACGTAGACATCGTGCTTATGGATTTACAAATACCAGATTTAGATGGTTTTGAGGTCTGTCGGAGAATGCGCTTAATAGAACAAAATCTTCAACGTCCAAGAAGTAGTATAATATTACACACGGCAGATGCTCGCTCTGAGCTCATCGTTACTGCCAGCGCAGCAGGCATAGACCATTGTTTATTTAAGCCGTATAGCCAAGCTCAGCTGATGCATACCATGAAACTATCTTTAGCTATTAACTCTTCTAAGTCCAGTTTACCCTCTAGCTCTAACACCAGTATTAAACTCAACAACGATCCAAGTTTGGATGGTTTAACAGCGCTGTTTTTTCAACAAGCCACTGTCACTCTAAACGCGTGCGCGAAACATATCGAAGCAGGTGATTACAGCAATATTAAAGCACTTTTACATCAGTTGGCAGGAAGCACCAGTTTATTTGGCGCTCACGAAATGAATACAACACTCACAAAAATGAATGCTCTATTGAGCTTCGATGAAAAAGATAAGATTGATTATGCAGACCTGAAAACACTTTTAATATTGGCGCAGCAACAACTAAAAGCCTACCAAAAAAAACCTAAAGCGGGTTAATTGTGGGTTAATCCAAGCTCCATAGCAATTGAACTGAGCTCAGTAGGACTAGGATTTTTGAGCTTAAACAACACTTGCGCTCTGTGCTTTTCGACAGTTCGCGCGCTAATACCCAAACAATGAGCAATCGCCTTATTATTATTGCCTTGAGATAATAGTTTAAGCACCTGACGTTGACGACGAGTAAGGCCATAATCTTTAGCTGTTGAAAGCAATTCTTCTTTACTTACGCTACTTACAAAAGGCTCTTTACCTACCATTACTTTTATAATGATAGCCATTAACACGTCGATAGACTCACTCTTAAAAGCATAACCATCAGCACCTGCATTTTTAGCTAGGGCTACTTCTTGCAAACTTTCAAAACTACTAAGCATGAGGATTTTTAGATTAGGCGAATGCTTTTTCAGTTTGTACGCCACTTCACTTCCATTAACCTCGGGCATGTGCATGTCTAGTAACACAAGGTGTGGTTGATGTTGCTGTACAGCTTGCAATACCTGATGATAATTTTCAGAACAAGCCACCACTTTAATGCCATGTTCCACGCCATGTGCACCCAATAAAGCCGAAATAGCTTCCAGTATCAGCACCTGATCATCCATCAACACAACTTTTATATCAGCTTTCACACCACTCCCTTTAAGTCTTAACGTATGTGTATCAATGCATATTACATTGATGGAGCGATAACACCAATAAGCCAATCCTAATACTTAGGGTGTTTGTTACTTAAAAAACTGAAGGGAGCCGCTGTTAGAGAGTAATCAGACATCAAAAAACCGGAGCATGCTAGGCATGTTCCGGTTTTTTTTAGGCAACTAGGTTAAAATTGGTTTTACTGCTCTACACCATGAATCACTTTTAAAATAGCAGCGGGCTTATCACCCCAAAGCAGGTTAGCTGCGGGAGCCTCCGATATCTCATAGGACCCTAGCGCGGCAGGAGCACCAGATAACGCTAAAAGTGAGTTATTAGTGCAAACTGAAGTAGCTTGCATTGCAAGATCACGATATGAGTCCGACGCTTTGATGAAGTATTTAGTAGTACCATCACTTTTAAGAGTGAACTCAGTGCCATCCGCTATGTTATATTTAGGTCGGAACTTTCTAGCGTTATCGCAATTATTACCCAATCTTGTGGTCCAAGTCGTCCCCAACAAACATTCTTCAATAATTCCCAGACCAGAACCCGACCCATGGTATTGACCAAAACCATTTCCACCATTGGAGCCCCAGGCATTCGCTGCTGTAACCACTGTTGTCATATCACTGCCAACAATAGTTCGTGCAGTCAGGTCAATTGGATCCGCAAATGGTTTTGCAGTGCCCGCAATATTTAGATGCCATCTAACGTCGTCACCGCCTGCACCACAAGACCCTGACCCATCATCGTTGTCGTCCCAACACACCGAGTAAGCCTGTCCGTCAGTCTCGCGAGTGATGGTAAGAGGCTTATCAGCTTCTAATTCATTTCCCTCAAGCCAAGCAGCCCACTTCTCAGCATAACCCCGCTTAGTCTTACCGTCGACAGTAGATGTGTATGTAAAGTTAAAGGGTTCAAGGTTAGTAAATGTTACCAAGGCACCATCTTCAGTAAACATATTATAATTACGCGTATACTTGAGCATGTTTGCAGGAGTGCGATCAAGACAGACTGTGTCGGTATCGGAAGTCCCATCCCAAGTCGCATAATGAACGTCGCTTGCATCAAACACATATCGATATACTGTGTCCGTGTGATCATCACCGGCATACACTTGAGTTTTAACTCTCAAATTACCGCCAGAAGCACCATTAAGAGTACCGTGCACATAGCTGTACATCATCGTAGGCGGACTCTGATCGACATTAGGCATTTCCTCGATGTACTCTATGGTATTGTCACTCTTTGCGTTTAAAATGCCTTTAGCAATAACAGTGGCGTCAGAGGTTGATGCCAACATATTCCAATTCATTGTAAATACACCACGAGGAAGGGCATCAGTAGGCGCTGACGTAATGGAGGACTCCACCACAATAGTTTCTCCATCACTCGTTGTGAACCAAGACTTCATTGTGTAAGGAGCAGTGTTAGAAATTCTTGACGTTGTCATCGTTTGCTGGGAAAAGTTTGGTGTTTTAGAGCCAACGACACCGTTACACCTGTTTTCATCAATAATGGATGCATAGGTTTCATTCACATGATTACCCGAATTAGAATTTGCCATGACACACATTAAAAAGTTCACCATACTAAGGCCGTCACTTGCAGGACCTGATTCAATGAAGTTTTCATCCACAGTGCCAGCATAGTCTGCGTGCGTTGTGTCCAAGGCAGCAAAGGCAGCCGATGGCATTAATAAAGCCAGAGAAAGTGCGATTTTTGTTAATAATTTCATAGTCATTTTCCTATAATACTTTTACTTTACTTGCCATACCAATGCCTTCAATGGCATCAGTACTCGTAGTGCTGGAACCGCAACTGGTGATTATAAAAACCGTACTAATGACTAATAAAAAAACTTTAAATCGACGCATACCAAACTCCGTCAGTGGATAACTAAATATATAAGACTTCCTTTCCATTGTAGTTTTATTAAATAAAAAGCACTATGGGTAGAAATACCCCTATATTAGTGTTTCTTTCAGCTAGTATACTAAGCTGATAACAACAGTTGTGATGTGCTATATTTTAGTTCTAAGAACGTAAAGCCATTCCACGTTTCCGAGGCTTAATCTGTCTACATACAAAAAGGTCAGCATATCGCTATTCACATCTCTAATATCAGAGCTAAAAGCAATGTCGTCAGCACTACCCAAACTAAAGCCAGACCATTAATCACGGCCTTGTCTGCGCTATTATTAGTGCCGCTAGGGTTAATTGCCGCACAAGTGTTCTGGAAAGCCTACGGCCTTTGGCCGCTAACCACGGATAACCAGACTGTGCCATTCATCCAGCCGATGGCAGCCTCGAAAGTACCCAATGTGTTTGATTATGCCACCTATATTGGCAGTGCTCATCTATTTGGCCAACCTTTAGCCATCAAAAAGCTAGATTTAGTGACCACAACAGAGCTCCCTGAATCTTTGCTTAAAGTCGTTATTAAGGGTATTTTGGCCTTGGATGATGCTCAGAAATCTGTGGCCATCTTAAGTGTGCAAAATGCGCAGGATAAAGTGTTTAAGGTAGGGGCTGAAATAACTCCTGAATATAAAATACGCCAAATTGTTGCCGATGGGGTGGTGGTAGATCACCTGGGTAGGTTGGAAATGATCCGCCTGCCCCGTGTTTCAATGGCAGATTTAACTGCAAAAAATGGCACAGTCAATGCAAACTCAACCGTGGGTTTAAGACAATTGAGGGACCAACTATTAAGCAATCCTTTAGCCTTAGAGCAGCACATTGCGTTTGTACCTTATACTGACAATGGTGCATTTACAGGCTATCGTGTTAATCCTGGCAGCAAGCCTGCCATGTTTGAAAAATTAGGCTTGCAGGCGAATGACATTATAAAAAGCATTGACGGCGTGGGCATTGGCCAACTAGCTGGGCGCATGGATATACTCACTAACCTGTCGATTGCTAACAGCCTGAATCTAGGCATTATTAGAAACAATAAAGAACAACAACTTTTGGTGGATTTTAGTCAATGAAACATGGATTTTCGCTCACATTAACTACGTCGATGCGCTTTATTATACGCACCTGTTTGATTTTTTCCTTCGCCCTAGTAAGCGCATCCAACTGCTATGCTCAAGGCGCCAGCCTTAATTTAAAAAATGCAGACATTCATAGCCTCATTGAAACTGTATCCATAGCCACCGGGAAAAACTTCATTATAGATCCTCGCGTGCAAGGTAACGTCACTGTTATTTCTTCAGGCACTGTGTCTTCAGAAGAGTTATACCAGGTGTTTTTATCGGTGCTTGATGTGCATGGTTTTATAGCTGCCCCTAGTGGCACTAGCATTAAAATTGTGCCCAAAATTAACGCCCGTGTGAGTGGCACAGTGACCGAGGTGTCTAATAGCGCTGCCGCAGGTGATGCCATTGTGACTCAAATCATGGCTTTAAAGCATGTGCCAGCAGTGCAAGTGGTGCCAGTTATTCGCCCCTTATTGCCTCAAGAGGCACATTTAGCTGCCTACTTGCCCAGCAACATGCTCATATTATCAGACACAGCGCGCAACGCTAAACGCGTATGGGACATGGTTCGTCGCATTGATCAACCCCTAGAGCAAAATCTAGAAATTGTGCAACTTAAACACGCCACTGCGACAGAGGTAGTTGCCATCATTAACAACCTTGGCTTGAATCCAAATACATTAACTGGCGAAGGCACTGCTAAAAACCCCATCGTGATTGCCGATCAGCGTACCAATACTATTATTATTAATGCAGCAAGCGACCTATTACCCCGCTTGCGGGCTCTCATTGCTCACCTAGATGCACCTGTTGCACAGATGACAGGCAACACCAAAGTGGTTTATCTACATTACTCACAAGCCGAATTACTGGCGCCTATTATTAGAGAAATGGCTGCAGCCCATACATCAACTGATGAGGTCGATAAAGCAGATAACACTCCCCAAGTATTAATTAGTGTGCAAGCAGAACCAGACATTAACGCCCTGGTGATTACCGCACCGGATGCTGCCTTGCAATCGATGTTGGCGGTGATTAAACAGCTGGACGTACGTCGTGCACAAGTGCTGGTAGAAGCTATTATCGCTGAAATCTCGTCCAGTAAAGCCGCCGAACTAGGAGTGCAATGGGCTTTGGGCACTAATAATATTGTAGGTGCCACAAGCTTTGGTGCCAGTGGTTCTAACCTCATCCAGCTTAAAGCCAACCCTTTATCTTTGGGCAGTGGCTTAAGTTTAGGAGTAGGCCAATTTGCTGCAGACCAGCTAGGTATTGGTGCCCTGCTTCGCGCTCTATCCAGCGATGCTTCCACCAACATTATCTCTACTCCATCCCTTTTGACTATGGATAACCAACAAGCAGAAATTGTGGTGGGTCAAAATGTACCCTTTATTACTGGGCAATATGCCAGCGCTGGCAGCGGTGAAACACCCAGCTCGCCGTTTCAAACCATTAAACGCCAAGACATTGGTGTGCGCTTACAAATCAAACCTCAAATTAACCAAGGTGATGCCATCAGTTTGGAAATTTTACAAGAAATTTCAAGCTTAGCTCCCTCAACAACTTCTGCTGCCGACATTATTACTAACAAACGTTCTATCCAAACCACGGTTATTGCCAATGATGGCGATTTGATTATTTTAGGTGGACTCATTGATGACAACCTACAAGAAAGCTCTGAAAAGGTGCCTTTATTGGGTGACCTTCCCATACTTGGGGCAGCCTTTCGCTACAAAAAATCAGCCATGGTTAAGCGCAACCTGATGGTCTTTATAAGGCCTACGATCGTGCGTGATGCGGCGGTTTTAGAAGCGGCCAGCCATGGTAAATATACCTTATTGCGCACTCAGCAATTGTTACAAAGTAACGATGAGGTGATGTTAATGCCTGGGGTCAAGCGACCTGTTTTAGAAGAGCTCAACAAGCCTATAACTTTGCCAGAAGTTAATAATAAAGAGCCCGAGTCTGAAGTAAAAAACACGGTAAACTGGTAACCCATGGCCTCTACTCACAGTATTCACCAACTACCTTACGGATTTGCCAAACAGCATAGCTTAGTGTTTGATGGCGTCAATCTATACCAAACTGAACACACTACTTTGGCCGCTTTATTAGAGGCTCAGCGGGTTTTAAGCTCATTTAACCTTATTGAAGTGAGCACTGAGGAATTAGACAAGCAATTACAATTGCGCTACCAAGCAGGCTCAGACAGTGCTTTGGATATTGTTTCAAGCCTTGATAATGGGGATGAATTTTTACCTTTAGAGCAGGCCCTCCCCCAAGCTGAGGAGCTGCTTGACAGCGAAGACAATGCTCCGGTTATTCGCTTGCTCAATGCCATTATTGCCGAAGCTATTCGTGAGCAAGCTTCAGATATTCATATAGAACCCAGTGACACTTGTGTGCGCGTACGAATGCGTAAAGACGGTGTATTACAAACTGTGATTGAGCCCAAGCGTGAGCTTGCGCCATTATTGTCTTCACGTATTAAAATCATGGCTAAGCTTGACATTGCCGAACGCCGATTACCACAAGATGGGCGCATGGGTATTCAATATGCCGGACGACCTGTCGATATTCGGGTCTCTATTATCCCTTCTGGTTTAGGCGAGCGTGTCGTATTGCGTATCCTTGATCGTCAATCTGGGCGCCTAAATTTAGATTACCTAGGCATGCCTGAAGCCATACATACTGCTTTAAATCAGTTAATTAAGCGCCCTCATGGCATTATTTTGGTCACAGGCCCTACAGGCTCTGGCAAAACCACCACACTGTATGCCGCCTTGCAGCAAATCAACCAAGATAGTCGCAACATTATGACGATTGAAGACCCCATTGAATATGATCTCAATGGGATTAGCCAAACGGCCGTTAACACTCAAACAGGCATGACATTTCCTCACGGTTTAAGGTCTATTTTAAGGCAAGACCCAAACGTAATTATGGTGGGCGAGATACGTGATTTAGAAACCGCCAAAGTAGCAGTGCAAGCTAGTTTAACAGGGCATTTGGTCTTTTCTACAGTGCACACCAACACTGCCGCTGGCACCATCACCCGATTACAAGACATGGGAGTAGAACCTTTTTTATTGTCTTCTGGGGTGATCGGTGTATTGGCCCAGCGGCTAGTGCGCAGGCTGTGTAATGAATGTAAGCGTCCAGATCCGCAAACAGGGCCATCAGGCATTGGCTTTGAAGCCGTGGGTTGCGGCTCTTGCCAGCACACAGGTTATCAAGGGCGCGTAGGCCTTTACGAGCTGCTTGAAGTGACTGAAGACATTAAAAAAGCCATTCATGATGGCTGTGGCGAACAACAATTACAACAATTAGCCCGCCACCAGCATGACAGTTTGCACCAACATGGCTTACATCTGGTGGCCCAAGGGGTTACCAGTACCAATGAAGTATTACGCGTGAGCCAGGACAGCTAACCATGGCAAGCTATAGCTACCAGGCCCTAGATCAAAGTGGCCGCACAAAAAAGGGCTTCATGCAGGCAGAGACAGATCGGCAAATGGTAGATCAGTTGCAAGCTAGCGGCTTAGTGCCTTTGGCATTTGAACGCCAACAGTCTGTCGATAACATCCAAAGCAGCAATGCTAGAAGCATGGTTACGGGTTTATTTGCAAGACGCTTAAGTAATTCAGACCTGTGCCAAATTACCCAACAGCTATCCACCCTTTTGCAAGCTTCACTGCCCTTGGACGATGCGCTCAAAGCGGTGATTGAGCAATCTCACAAAAACGCCATTAAAACCATACTCAATCAGGTTTTAGCCCACGTCAATGAAGGTTTAGCCTTAGCCCAGGCTTTAGCTTGCCACCCTAAAAGTTTTTCAGCAGCTTATATAGCCACCGTAGCTGCTGGCGAACAAAGTGGCCATCTTGCTCAAGTGCTGGAACGTTTGGCCAGCTACACCGAACAAGTGCAAGCAACTCAATCACGCATTCAATTAGCCATGCTTTACCCTAGCATGATTATGCTAGTGGCTCTTTTAGTGTTGGTGCTGTTGCTCACCTATGTGGTGCCCCAAGTGATTGAGGTGATCGTAAATATGGACCAAGAGTTACCTGCCCTAACCATAGGGTTGATTAGCGTGAGTAATTTCATCAAAGCTAAAGGCATGTACACCCTGTTAGCAGGTTTACTAGCTTTAGTGATGATAAACATGGCTTTAAAAAAGCCTAATATACAACTTGTTGTGCACCGACTACTTCTTAAAACACCTTTTATTGGAGCTTACTTAGCTATTTTTAATGCAGCAAGGTTCAGCAAAACACTAGCCTTACTTACTGCTAGCCAAGTGCCTATTGTAGATGCCTTTAAAGGTGCACAAGCCGTGGTGGGGAATGTGTATTTAAGACAGCATATAAAGGCTGCAGGAGTTAGCATTAGGGAAGGATCTAGTATTTTTCAAGCTCTAAAAGAACGCCCTATTCTGCCCCCTATCGCCCTACACTTGGTCGCCAGTGGAGAAACCAGTGGTCGCTTACCGCAAATGTTAGATAAAGCTGCTGATCAACTAGACACACAACTTCAACGCAGCATAAGCGTCGCCCTTTCACTTATTGAACCACTAATGATGTTAGTCATGGGCGGCTTAGTACTGGTCATTGTTATGGCCATATTACTTCCTATTTTTGACATGAACCAAATGATTGGATGAACACTTAACCCAAAGGATGATCGACATGAAACACAGCTCTCAAAAAGGTTTCACCCTCATAGAAATAATGATTGTGGTGGTGATACTGAGCATTCTTGCCAGCCTTATTATTCCACGCATCATGAACCGGCCAGACCAAGCTCGTGTGGTTAAAGCCCAACAAGACATGCGTGCACTAGAAAGCGCCCTTAATATGTATCGCTTAGACAACTATCACTACCCCAATACTAACCAAGGCCTGCAGGCATTAGTGAGCAAGCCTGCAGGGCAACCGGCACCTGCCAACTGGCAACAAGCCTATTTAGACAGATTACCCAAAGACCCATGGGGGCAACCTTACCTTTACCTTATGCCAGGAAAAAATGGAGACTTTGATCTGTTTACCTACGGTGCAGACCAACGCAAAGGTGGAGAAGGCTCTGATGCAGACTTGGGTAATTGGGAACTGGAATAACTCGCCACAGACATAGACAATAAAGAGTACAAGCTATTGACGTTTAAATCATCAAGCAACAAAGGTTTCACCCTGTTAGAGGTAATGCTGGTGGTTTTAATCATTGGCATTATTACTAGCCTTGCGGTGTATTCCTTGTCACCTATAGGACCAAGTCGGCACGCTAAAAGAGAAGCTCAAGGCCTAATGAACGCCTTGGACTATGCACAACAGCAAGCCATACTCAACCACCAACCCTATGGATTAGTGATTAGTGAAGATGGTTATCAGTTCTATGCTTACCAAGGACAATGGCAGCCCACAAAAGACCTAGATTTCCAGCAGCAAACCACTTTAAGCCAAATTAAGTTGATCATGCCAAATAGGAATCTAGATGGTAGCCCCAGCGTTGTGTTGTTGCCTAGCAAAGAGCCCCAAATATACACCATAGCCGTCACTTTAGAAGGCTATACTTGGCAATTGAAAAGCCTGCCACCAAAGCCTTTAACACTCATAGCGGCTGCCTATGAGTAATAAAAGCGAAGGCTTCACACTCGTGGAGATATTAGTAGCATTAACTATTTTAGCCATTACCATGGGCGCATACTTGAGCCAGCTAGATACTCAAATCAGCCAAACTCATACCATTCGCAACCGCACCTTAGCCCATTGGGCAGGGCAAAATCATTTGGCCAATATGCGCCTGAAAAACCAGTGGCCCAAGACGGGCGACCAAAGTTTTAGTAGTGTTCAAGGTCAGCAAGAGTGGCTCATACAACAAAATGTTAGCACCACTGCTAACGCTCAGATTAAACGGGTTCAGCTACGCATGTTTGCAGCTGATGGGGAGTTTTCTGGTAGCTTAGTGGGGTATGTTAATAATGACTAACATGCATACATTAAGGCACCAAGGGTTTACATTATTAGAGGTTTTAATCGCTTTAAGCTTGTTCGCTGTCTTGTCTGCAATGGCCTTTGGCGGACTTAATCAATTATTGGGACAACATCAACAACTACAAACCAAACAGCAACGTTTTGTAGACCTTCAAAGCACCATACTTGTTTTAGAACGGGATTTTTCTCAAATTGTCCCACGCTCTATCCGAGATGCCTTTGGTGATACTCAAGCAGCATTAAAAGGTAGCTCAGCCCCCCAATTCACCTATGAATTGACCTCTAAAACGTGGTTTAACCCCCACCATGAGGCAGGTGTATTATTGCAGCGTGTGAGTTACCAACTACAAGACCAAAAACTCTGGCGCAGCTACTACACTCAACTTGATGCAGGCATAGGTAGCACTCCTGTACGCTATCCACTTTTTGATAGAGTGACTGATTTTAAAGTGCGCTTTTTATCTGATCAACAATCATGGATTAACTTTTGGCCGCCCATTAACCAACAAGGCAAAGACAACCAAAAGCTACTACCAAAGGCTATTGAGCTCCAAATCAAAACGCTCGACTTAGGCACTATTACGCGCATTTTAGAAGTCCCTCAATTTGGAGGATCATTATGACTTACCATACAAACCGTACAAAAGGTGTGGCCGTCATTATGGTGCTGCTGGTGCTAGCTATCGTTGCCATAACGACTGCAGCTTTAGTAAAACGTCACCAGTTTAACCAAGCTATGGCCAGCCAAGTCATTCATCTAGGCCAAGCCAAGGCCCATATCCAAGGTGCTGAACACTTTGCATATCAGCTTCTGCGCCAAGACCGACAAGACAATAACATTGATCACCAAGGTGAAACCTGGGCCCAATCAGCACCACCCACGCCTGTAGAGCAAGGTTTTTTGCATGGCAAAATGATTGACCTACAAGGCAAATTTAATCTTAATAGCTTAGTTATCGATGATCTGGTGCATAGTCCATCTTTAGCCGTATTTAAACGGCTTTTAGATCAGCATCAACTGAAACCACAACTTAGTGATTATCTTGTGGATTGGCTTGATACTAATTCAGAAACAACGCAAGGCACCTTAGAGGATGCCTATTATTTGGCACTCAAAGCGCCCTATCGTAGCGCTAATCAATACCTACTAGATGTTTCAGAACTAGGTTTAGTGCGTGGGTTTGACGCCAATGCAATGGCTCTATTAAAGCCTTATGTTACAACCCTGCCTTTGAGTTCCAATAAGGCTTCAAAGATCAACGTTAATAGTGCCAAAGCAGGCATGTTAATGGCCATGTCTGAGACTATCAGTCAAAACAAAGCGCAACAACTAATCACAAGTGGCAAGCTTAACTATTGGCCTAATGTGGCCAAATTTGTAGACGCAGCAGTAGGGCAAAAAAGCGTTACCAATAAGGCTCAGTGGCAAGAGCTTTCGGATATTTCCACAGTATCTAGTGCTTATTTTGGCCTTAACATTACTGCCCAGTTTGGTGTTTCAACAACACACCTTGAAAGCACATTACATCGCAGTAATAATGGCACTGTGAGCGTTATTTCAAGAATGTATACACCTTAATGAACACTAACAACATTCATAAAAACCTTTAAGAGCTTATTTATGGCGTCACCTAAGCAGTTTGGTTTTATTCATATCCAAAGCCCCGGATTAGTTTCCGCAGAATCTGCGTGCAGCTGGGTTATCGTTCAGGCGGGCAAAGTCACCTTTGAGGGGCAAGGTAATTTTTTGCAAGCAATTAATGCATGCGCGAAGGTACCCACTGCACTAGCATTGTCAGTGCAAGATTTAATAGTGACCAAAATCACTTTACCCACCACAAGCCAAACCCAAAGGCGCAGCGCTCTTCCCTACGCTATACAAAATCAATTGGCACAGCCTGCGACACAGATGCACTGGAGCTTTCGTGCCAAAGGAAAACAGTTAGATGTAGTTGGCATTAGTTACACCCACCTAGACTTAATAGAGGCTACTTTAGAAAAACTAAACTTCTCTCCTAAGTGGTTGATTGCCGACGGCCTTCACCTTGGCGGCTATGAATCACACTGGAAAGTGATGGCATTAAGTGATTCACTACTAGTACAAAGTGGCTCTCATCAGGCCTTTAGTATTAACAGTGAGCAGCCTTTACCTTGGCTTCAAAAAGCCTATGATGAAGCACATAAGAGTGCCGCAGGCGAACCTTTAAACATGACGTTTGTTGGACAACAAACCACTGGGCTAAAGCAATGGCTCTCCAGTTCTAGCATTGATGTAAAAACCCACCAAGAAGCGGATCTATTTAACAGCGCTGGCATTTTATCCCAAGGTTTTGATGCCAACAGTTGTATTAACCTGTGGCGCCAAAAGCCTCGTAAGCTTTGGAGTTTCAACATAAACTGGCAAGTTTGGCGCCTGCCCTATACATTAACAATATTAATTGCACTGCTTGGTCTTAGTCATTTATGGCTAAGTAACAGCACCCTACAAAAAACGATAGCTGCAACGCAATTGCAAAGCCAAACTATTTTTCAACGCACTTTGCCTAATACCCGCTTGGTGGATGTTTTAACCCAACTAGAGAACCAAGTGTTAGTAGCACAAAGTGTTAAAAAAACATCTGCATTTTTACCTATGCTAGCTGCATTTGAAACGTTTAATAGCGCGCTTAAAAAAGTGCCTGATGAGAGTGAAATTGTTGCTATTAGGTTCCTTGATAACAGGCTCTATGTCACTTTAAAAGCCAGCCCTGAACATTTTAAAAAATGGCCTAAGACCGGCGTATTAGAAGCTAAGTTTGTGTATGAAACCAAGGCTATCGACAACACCATTAACGTAATTGTTAGTTCACAGGAGGCGCGTTAATGTCCGCAATCAATACCACATCAAACCTTCGCACAGCATTACCTTGGCTACTATTGATATGCCTAAGCCTTGCTGGGACTAAACTGTGGCAAGATAAAACCGCCCTTGAACAAACACTCAACTTAAGCCAGCAAGAACTGTCTCAAATAAGCGCTTTAAGCCTTCAATATCAAAGCTTCAATGGCCCTAGCAGTGCTAATAAGCAGCAGTTTACAGAGCTTAACCAAGCTAAAAACTGGCTCATAAGCAGTAGTACACAACAAGGCCTAAATATCAGTGTGGATGTTATTAAGAAAACTTTAAATGGTAAGGAAACTAATCAACTCGACGTACGTTTTAAACAAGCATACTTTAACCGTTTGATAGGATGGGTGCAGCAACAAAGGGATACTAACCTGTCTTTAGTTACTAGCCAGCTTGATGCTTCAAGCCTTGGCAAGGCTGATGGTTTTTTGATGTTTGAAATAAACTAATGTATCTACTCATAACCCGATACTTGTGTTTTACCTTAATATTTACTGTGAGTTTAATGGTTGGATTAGTTGCTAGCTTGCCTATTTCTGTCATCAGCGATGTCATTCAAAAAAACAGGCCTGATATCATTATTGGCAAAGCAACTGGGCATTGGTGGAATGGTCAGTTAGATAATATAAGCTGGCACAAAATGCACCAAGCAAGCGTGTCTTGGAATTTAGATTTTGCAGCCTTACTCAAAGGACAAGTAGTGAGCCAATTAGAGTTTTCACAAGCATCCATTAATGGCTCTACTTTGCTGCGCTTACCTTTAAGGCAGTTGTTAAACCCACAAAAAATTCATATTACTGGGGCACAGGCCCAAGTGGATATTGACAAAATCACTCCTTACGCGCCTTACCCACTACCTAAAACGGTAGGCCAAATAACGGTCTTTGTAGAACAACTTGCACTTGATTTAGCTCATTTAAAAGCCACTTCATCCAAGATACCTATGATTACTTTGGACTCCCCTGTTAGATTCTCTACCTCTGACATAGTGGTTTTGGATAATTTTTCAATTGGTCAATTTAGTGGCGCGGTGACCAATGCAAACGATCTGGCCGGCTATAAGATTACTGTAGAGTCTGAATCTGGCGACTTAAACGTTAAGGGCCACTCATTATTAACAAATAATGCCATAAAGTCACAATATGTTGTAAAACCTAGTGCAACAGTAAATCCACAATTAACTAAACTGTTAGACATAATGGGGCAAAGGCTCCAAAATGGTCATTACAGTTTTAATACGGCCTATAGCTTATGAGCCATTTATTTATGAATACATTCTCTGCTACTGCATTGTTTCGGGATTTTTTATCACTCATTTTTGGTTTTGCTGTATTAACTAGTCTACTCGTTTCTCCTGCGGCACAAGCTATAGAGCGTTGGGAATACAAGCTTGACTTAGACTATGGCATGCGTGTTGACCAACTTAATTGGAACATCGCAGGCAGCCTTTCTGGCAGCGGCCCTAATGTGATCTCTGAACTTAAGTGGAACAATGTAAGCTTTCACCAAGCAAGCCTTGGCTATCGATTTATTGGTGATGATCGCTGGTATATCAAAGGTTACACTTCAAAAGCTTGGGGATTTTCTGGATCATTTGAAGACTCTGATTATAATGGCGATAACCGCAGCTTAGAGTTTTCACGCTCTTCAGGAGACTCTAATCGTAGCTCGGCTGAAGATTTCAGTCTTGCCATTGGTCAGCAAATACGTATTGATAACCGCATAGGTATTACACCTTTGGTAGGGTTTTCTAGCCATAGACAAAACTTTACTATGGCCAATGGCAACCAAACCATATGCGATGCAAGTGGCTCACCCAACTCCTGTAATGTTGGCCTTGGCCCTTTTGCTGGCCTAAATAGCACCTTTACTACTCATTGGCGCGGCCCTTGGCTGGGCCTAGATATACGTGTTGCAGCTGCCAAGCGCTGGACTACCTATGCTGAGCTAGAATACCACTACAGCTATTACGATGCCCAAGCTAACTGGAATTTACGTAATGACTTGGATCACCCTATAAGCCATTCACAAAATGCCATCGGGCAAGGCACTCATTTGGGTTTGGGGTTATCTTATGCCATGCTTACTCCTGACACTTTTTTTAATGTTGGTTTTAAGCAAAGTAGAAACTCTACCCAAGCCGGTACCCATTATTTTCATAATACTGATGATACAATTTCTAGTCAGCGCCTTAATAACGTGAACTGGAACTCTAGCATGATCACTATCGGTATTACTTCGCAGTATTAATAGGAGCTTATATGTTTGCACGAGATCAACTTTCCTATACCAGTGTGGCACTATCGGCGCGTTCTGATATAACCGATGAACAGATGCAAGAAGCGGCCTTAGCTTATTACCAAACCATGCAAAAGCGCCATACCGTGCGTGAATTTACGCCACGTGAAGTGCCTGATGAGGTGATTCAACACTGCATTCGCACTGCAGGCTCGGCGCCCAGTGGAGCCAACCACCAGCCTTGGCATTTTGTGGCTATTCGTAACCCGCAAATAAAGCATGAAATTCGCTTAGCTGCAGAAGCTGAAGAGCAAAAGTTTTATGCTGGTGGGGGCGGCGATGAATGGATTAAAGCATTGGAGCCTATTGGCACTAATGCAGACAAGCCCCATTTAGACGTGGCTCCTTGGTTGATTGTGATCTTTGCTCAGCGTTATGGTGTGTTTGACGATGGTGATCGTTTTAAAAACTACTATGTCACTGAAAGTGTGGGTATTGCGACGGGGTTTCTTATTTCAGCACTGCACCATGCAGGCCTTTATAGCCTCACACATACACCCAACCCCATGGGTTTTTTAAACAAACTACTGGGGCGACCAAAACATGAAAAAGCGGTAATGATTTTAGCTGTAGGCCATGCCGCAAAAGACGCGACCGTGCCTAGCGTGGCCAAGATTAAAAAACCACTAGATGAAATACTCACTCTTATTTGAGATTGCAGCTAGGCCAGCTAATGCACTAGAGCTTAGCCAACTCAACAGCAATACCCGCCCCAAGGCGGGCATTGTTTAATACCAGCTGAATATTAGCTGCCAAACTCTCACCTTGGGTTACCTGGGCTATTTTAGATAATAAAAACGG
>Ga0115547_1000950_pt1 | contig 17710 bp, 15 predicted proteins | sample COGITO_mtgs_1004_3_FD_87185 | JGI IMG/M metagenome (GOLD analysis project Ga0115547, IMG submission 87185) | Pelagic marine microbial communities from North Sea - COGITO_mtgs_100420 | ecosystem: Environmental > Aquatic > Marine > Epipelagic | place: Germany:Helgoland, sampling site Kabeltonne...
AACGGCGAACGGCACTACCTTTGGCGTGCTGTAGATCACGAAGGTGAGGTGCTTGAGAGTTATGTAAGCAAGCGCCGAGATCGCAAGGCTGCGTTGAAATTCATAAGAAAATCGATGAAGCGTAGTGGCCAGCCTAGAATTATAGTGACTGACAAACTGCGTTCCTACCGCGCAGCGATGGTGATCATAGGAAATTCTGACCGGCAAGAAACAGGACGCTGGGTAAACAACAGAGCTGAAAATTCTCATTTACCGTTCAGGCGACGAGAGAGGGCGATGCTAAGATTTCGACGAACGGCAACGTTACAGAAATTCGTCTCGGTCCACGCGTCTATTCAGAACGATTTCAATCAGGAACGCCATCTCTATTCACGCACTAATTTCAAGCTAAACCGTGCCGCTGCTCTGGCTGAGTGGCGTCAACTCGGTACGGCATAACGCGATCGTCACTGGCCATTCAGAGACTGGTTCGCATTTGTCTGACAGCACCTCTAAGTCAGATGTCTGGTGGCGAGCGGGAGGGTGGCTGGTTTCTCAAGTCCAAGGCCTGTCGCTCATTGTTTTTGCCTTCAAACCTTCCTGAACGAACATTGTATTCTTGACGCGCGAAAAGAAATCGTTTGAAGTGTAAAGGAATTTTGAAATTATTATGGGGATGGCAGCCTTGTCTGACGCAAAGATCAAGAACATGGAGGAGTTTTCTGCGATCAGCGGAATATCCCGCCCTACGGTCTCGAAATACTTTCACGATCCCGACAGTGTGCGCCAATCCACCAGGGAGCGCATCGAGACGGCGTTGGAAAAATATGACTACCGCCCGAACATCTTTGCGATGAACCAGAATCGCAAGTTGACCAAGAACGTGGGTATCGTGGTGCCGCTGCTTGCAGACCCTTACTTTGCCGAGATCGCGCGCAATCTTGAGCGGCGCTGTATTGATGCAGGGTACCGGCCCACGCTTTTCAGTGCACACGGCGATCCAAAGCTGGAAGTGGAAGTCCTCGAAAACCTGCGGTCCATGAAACCAGCAGGCGTCCTGTTAGCGCCATTGGGTCGCGCGTCAGACCGGGATGCGTTGAAAAAGTTCTGTGACGATGTGCCGACGTTGATTTTTGACAGTAGTGTCGAAGAGCTCGGAATCGCCTTCGTCGGATCGGACAATTTCCAGTTCACGTCGCATATTACAGATTACCTTTGTCGGACGGGTGAACCACCCTGCTTTTTTGAGATGAAAACACCTGCGAACCCCAACGCGCACCGTCGCCGCCAGAGTTATCTGAATGCGATGGAGGAATTCGGGCACCAACCACAGGTGATTTCAATCGAGGGTGAAGGGTGGGGTTTTGAAGAGATAGGACGTGTTGGGGGGCATGCGGCCCTTTCCAGCAAGGAGTTCAATACGAATACGATCCTTTGCAGTAACGATCGATTGGCGATTGGCCTTTTGACGGCCTGCTATGAACGGGGGGTCAAAGTCGGCCGTGGCTCGGACTGTGCGATTCGCGTCGCCGGGCAGGATGGTCATCCCCATTCCCGTTATACATGTCCGCCTTTGACGACGATTTCTCATGATTACGACGCGGTTTCCAAACATGCTGCGGATGCTTTGCTTGCTGCAATCGAAGGGCACGTATCCCCTTGGAAAAGCACGCGATTGGAAGGGAAACTCATCTTGAGGGACTCCGCGTGACAGGGAAAAATTTTACGCGCGTAAAATAATCATTGACGTCGCGTCGTAGATTTGGGTAGCCTGCCTTCACCACATCCAACCAGGGAGGAACCACCGGATGTCTTTGAAGAGCACACTTTGTGCTGCAACTGCGCTCACGCTGGTCACAGCAAGCGGCGCATTTGCAGACGCCCATTCATCCACGATCACAATCGCGACGGTTAACAACGGCGATATGATCCGTATGCAAGGCTACACTGACCAATTCACCGCAGAGACTGGCATCGCCGTCGAGTGGGTGACATTGGAAGAAAACGTTCTGCGTCAGCGCGTCACAACTGACATCACCACAAAGGGTGGTCAGTTCGACATCATGACAATCGGCATGTACGAAACACCAATCTGGGGTGCCAACGGCTGGCTTGTTCCACTTGATGATCTGTCCGCTGAATACAACGCTGCCGACATTCTGCCCGCAATGGCAGGCGGTCTGTCGCACGACGGTACGCTTTTCGCCGCACCGTTCTACGGCGAAAGCTCAATGATCATGTATCGCACTGATCTGATGGAAAAAGCTGGTCTCGAAATGCCGGACGCACCGTCCTGGTCCTTCGTTGCCAAAGCGGCACGCGAAATGACAGACCGCGAAAACGACATCAACGGTGTTTGCCTGCGTGGTAAAGCTGGTTGGGGCGAAGGTGGCGCGTTCATCACTGCAATGTCCAACTCTTTCGGCGCACGCTGGTTCGATGAAGAGTGGAACGCACAGTTCGACACACGCGAGTGGTCCGACACGCTGAACTTCTACAAGAACATGATGGACGATGCCGGCCCTTCCGGTTTCGCGACAAACGGCTTCAACGAAAACCTGTCCCTGTTTAACCAAGGCAAGTGCGGCATGTGGATTGACGCAACTGTTGCAGCGTCCTTCGTGACAGGCGCAGATTCTACTGTTGCTGATAGCGTTGGTTTCGCACTGGCACCAGACAACGGCTTGGGCAAGCGCTCTAACTGGCTCTGGGCTTGGGCACTGGCCATTCCAGCCGGCACACAGCAAGAAGCAGAAGCCAAACAGTTCATCGAATGGGCTACTGGCGCTGACTACATCGAGCTTGTTGCGGCGAACGAAGGTTGGGCGAACGTTCCTCCGGGCGCACGTACATCCCTGTACGAAAACCCCGACTACCAGGCTGTGCCATTTGCAAAGATGACACTCGATTCGATCCTGTCAGCTGACCCGACAGACTCTACCGTGGACCCAAGCCCATACGTCGGCATTCAGTTCGCAGCGATCCCAGAGTTTGCAGGTATCGCAACTGAAGTCAGCCAAGAGTTCTCTGCCGCATATGCTGGTCAGCAGACCATCGATGAAGCTCTTGCCAAGGCGCAAGCGATCACCAACGAAGCTATGGAAGCTGCTGGCTACCGCTAAGCACTCCTCCTGGCCAAGGGGCGGCGCGAATCTGCCTCCCCTTGGTCGTTTTCCATCTGCAATCTACCGTCGCCTGAAACAGCCCGCGCGAAAGTGCCGCCTGTTCCCAAAGGAGATACGTCCCAATGGCCACCAAAGCTTCCCGATCCGCTGCGAGACTGATGATGGCACCCGCTGTGATCCTGCTCTTGGGCTGGATGTTGGTCCCCCTGATTATGACCCTGTGGTTCTCTTTTCGCGTCTACTTGCCGTTGCGTGGCGGCGACCAGGGCTGGGCCGGATTTGACAACTACACCCGCTTTGTCACCTCAAGCGCGTTCTGGCCTTCGGTTCAAACTACCCTTGTTATTGTCCTTGGTGTCCTTGCCATCACTCTGATCTTTGGCGTCCTTCTGGCGATGCTTTTGGACCAACCCATGTGGGGCCAGGGCGTTGTGCGGATCCTTGTGATTGCACCCTTCTTTGTCATGCCAACCGTGTCCGCACTGGTCTGGAAGAACATGTTCATGGACCCGGTGAACGGGCTTTTCTCACATGTCTCACGCTTTTTCGGGGCGGAACCCATAAGTTGGCTGTCGGACGCGTCATTGCCTTCAATTATCATGATTGTCAGCTGGCAGTGGTTGCCGTTCGCGACGCTTATTCTGCTGACTGCTGTGCAGTCGCTGGACAGCGAACAACTTGAGGCAGCTGAAATGGACGGCGCACCGCATCTCAAGCGGTTCTGGTTTATCATTTTGCCGCACCTTAGCCGCGCGATCACCATTGTGATCCTGATCCAGACGATCTTCCTTTTGTCGATCTTTGCCGAGATTTTCGTGACAACCGGTGGTGCGTTCGGCACGCGAACCTTGTCATATCTGATTTTCCAAAGGGTACTGGAAAGCCAGAACATTGGCCTCGGCTCCGCTGGTGGTGTCTATGCCATCATCCTCGCAAACATCCTCGCGGTCTTCCTTATGCGGATCGTCGGTAAGAACTTGGATTAATAATCATGGCACGTTCCGTTACACCTCGCCGGAAGATCATCAACACAGCGGTCGCTTGGGCGATTGGCATCCTGATCTTTTTCCCGATCCTCTGGACCATCCTTACCAGCTTCAAGACCGAAGCGCAGGCGATTGCCGCACCGCCCATCTTTCTGGGCTTTGACTGGACGCTAGAAAACTACCGCATCGTGATGGAACGGTCGGACTATGGCCGATTCTTGTGGAACTCGATCATTATTGCGGGCCTTTCGACGGTAATTGGCTGTGCCATTGCGATCCCTGCGGCGTGGTCGATGGCCTTTGTGCCGTCCAAACGGACCAAGGATATCCTGCTTTGGATGCTCTCGACCAAGATGCTGCCGGCGGTGGGTGTGCTTTACCCGATCTATCTGCTTTTCATCGAACTGGGTTTGCTGGACAGCCGCGCAGGTCTGGTCGTCGTGCTGATGCTGATCAACCTGCCGATTATCGTCTGGATGCTCTACACCTACTTCAAGGAAATCCCCGGCGAGATTCTTGAGGCGGCGCGCATGGATGGCGCGACCCTGCGGCAGGAACTGCTTTATGTCCTGACGCCCATGGCGATCCCCGGCATTGCCTCGACCTTGCTGCTGAACTTCATCCTTGCCTGGAACGAGGCCTTCTGGACCCTCAATCTAACGGCGGTGAACGCAGCAACTCTGACGGCCTTTATCGCCAGCTATTCCAGCCCTGAAGGGTTGTTCTTTGCCAAACTCAGTGCTGCCTCGACCATGGCAATCGCGCCGATCCTCATCCTTGGCTGGTTCAGCCAGAAACAACTTGTCCGCGGTCTGACTTTCGGCGCGGTGAAATAAGGAACCTGACACATGGGACAAATCGAACTTAAACAGGTGACCAAGTCTTTTGGTGACGTGCAGGTCATTCCACCGCTTGATCTGACCATCCAGGATGGCGAGTTTACCGTATTCGTCGGGCCTTCGGGCTGCGGTAAATCCACGCTGCTGCGCCTGATTGCAGGACTTGAGGATATGACCTCCGGGCATATTGAAATCGACGGCACCGACGCGACCGATCTTGTGCCAGCCAAGCGTGGCCTTGCGATGGTGTTCCAGTCTTATGCGCTTTATCCGCATATGTCGGTGCGCAAGAACATCGCGTTCCCGCTGCGGATGGCCAAGATGGATCAGGCCGAAATCGACAGGCGCGTGAATGCCGCAGCAGAGGTTCTGAACCTCAAGGACTATATCGACCGTCGTCCGGGGCAGCTCTCGGGCGGGCAACGTCAGCGCGTTGCTATTGGCCGTGCGATTGTGCGCGAACCTTCTGCCTTTCTGTTCGACGAACCGCTCTCTAACCTTGATGCCGCGCTTCGCGTCGGCATGCGGATGGAAATCTCACAGCTGCACAAGAAGCTTGCGACAACCATGATCTACGTCACCCACGATCAGGTCGAGGCGATGACGATGGCCGACAAAATCGTCGTGCTGCACGCCGGTGTGATCGAACAAGTCGGCTCTCCGTTGGAGCTTTACCGCGCGCCACGCAATACGTTTGTGGCCGGTTTCATCGGTTCGCCCAAAATGAACTTGATCACAGGTGAAGAGGCAGCAAAACATGACGCCACGACAATCGGCATCCGCCCGGAGCATATTGACGTGGTCGAAAGCGGCGGGGTCTGGACCGGTGCTGTCGGCGTGGCAGAGCATCTTGGATCGGACACATTCTTTCATATCCACAACACCGGATTGGCCGAAACACTGACCGTGCGTGCCATCGGGGATGTAAGCCTGCGTCACGGTGACACGATCCACCTGAGCCCGCGAATGGACGAAATCCATCGCTTTGATGCAGAAGGCTTGCGGATCGTATGAAGCGGCTTGAAGGTAAGACAGCCCTGATCACGGGGGCCGCGCGGGGCCTAGGATTTGCCTTTGCGCAGGCCTATGTGCGCGAAGGTGCGCGTGTTGCGATTGCTGATATCGATTACGACCGCGCGCTTGCCTCGGCCAATGAGATCAACAACGAAATCGGCGATTGCGCCATCGCTGTTAGATTTGATGTGACCGATCAGGCCAGTATTGATCAAGGGGTCGCAAAGGTCGCGTCCGTCTTTGGCCAGATTGATATCCTGATCAACAACGCGGCCATCTTCAGTGCCGCACCGCTGGTTGAGATCACCCGGGAAGACTATAAAAAGGTGTTTGATATCAACGTCAGTGGTGCGCTTTTTACTATGCAAGCGGTTGCGCGGCATATGATTGACAGGGGCATCCGGGGACGGATCATCAACATGGCCTCGCAGGCCGGACGGCGTGGTGAAAGCCTTGTCGCTGTCTACTGCGCCAGCAAAGCGGCGATCATCTCGCTTACGCAATCGGCGGGACAGAATCTCATCAGTCACGGGATCAACGTCAATGCCATCGCCCCCGGTGTCGTTGACGGCGAGCATTGGGACGGGGTGGATGCCTTCTTTGCAAAGTACGAAGGCAAGCCATTGGGGCAAAAGAAAAAAGAGGTGGGCGAATCTGTGCCCTACGGACGGATGGGCACCGCTGACGACCTGACAGGCATGGCCGTTTTTCTGGCGTCATCTGATGCCGATTATATTGTCGCTCAAACTTATAATGTGGATGGCGGAAATTGGATGAGCTGATACAAGACCGCGCCAAGAGGAAGCCCCTATGAAACTAAGCAACGCGACGCTCCACGAGCTACCGAATTCCGTAAAAGTCCCCTCATATGATCGGTCGCAACTCACGCCTGGTATTGTCCATATCGGGCTGGGCAATTTTCACCGCGGGCATCAGGCATGGTATCTGCACCGTTTGATGCAAGAGGGGCTGGCGCATGACTGGGCCATCATCGGTGCCGGTGTGCGTCCCGGTGATACGGTTCAGCGTGATAAGCTGAAGGGGCAGGATTACCTGACAACGTTGATTGAACTAAGGCCGAACGAAACCTCGGCCGAGGTCGTCGGCTCGATGATCGATTTCGTTACGGTCGAGGACGACAACGCCGCACTTATCGCGCAGATGGCCGATCCGGCGATCCGGATCGTATCGCTCACGGTCACGGAAGGGGGCTATTTCATAGACCCCGCAACCAAGGGTTTTGACAGCCATCATGCGGACATGATCCATGATGCGGCACATCCAGCGACGCCAAAGACAGCCTTTGGCGCAATGATCGCGGCCCTGAAAATGCGCCGCGCGGCGGGCATCGGCGCGTTCACCTGCATGAGTTGCGATAACCTGCAAGGCAACGGAAATGTCCTGCGCCAGACGGTTGTCTCTCTCGCGCGGATGTCGGACGCGGATCTGGCAGAGTGGATCGAAAACAACAGCACCTTCCCCAACGCGATGGTTGATTGCATTGTTCCCGCAACTGGCCCGAACGAACTGAAATTGGCGCAAAGCCTTGGTATCGACGACGCCTCGCCGGTGACACACGAGAGCTTCCGCCAATGGGTTATCGAGGACAAATTCTGCTGCGGGCGTCCCGATTGGGGCAAGGTCGGCGCGACGTTCACACAGAGTGTGCACGACTATGAGGCCATGAAAATTCGCGTACTCAATGGTGGGCACCAGATTGTGGCCAACGCGGGTGAGGTGCTTTCAATCGCGACAATCGCGGAATGTCTGGCGCACGAACAGATTGGGGCCTATTTTGAAAAAACCGCCCGTGAAGAGATACTCCCGCATCTTGCGCCGGCCCCCGGCATGGTGCCGACAGATTACGTCGAGTTGATAAAAGAGCGTTTTGCAAATCCGCGCATCGTGGATACCACGCGCCGGGTCGCCTTTGACGGATCGTCGCGCCACCCGGGTTTTGTTATTCCTTCGATCAGGGACGGGATCGCAGGCGGAACGCCGATTTCCGGTCTCGCGCTTGCCGAGGCGATCTGGGCCCGCATGTGCGCGGGACAGCGCGAAGACGGCAGTGAAATCGATCCGAATGATCCGTTTTGGGATGATCTGAAGGCGACAGCCCTTAGGGCAAAGTCTTCGCCAGAGGTTTGGCTTGCACAGCAAAAATATTACGGAAATCTAAGTGAAAACAGCGCTTTCGCGCAGGTATTTTCCGGCTGGTTGCGTATGATTTGGCAAGACGGAACCGAAGCTGCAATGGCGGCCTACATCCGAAACGACACTTAGGTCTGCCACCGAGTGTTCACGCAGGACCCGATTGATGTTCCCGGGTCCTGTCCCTGCGTATCGTATCCCTGCCCGGGGATAGGTTTCCGAGGCTCTGTCAGAGCAAAACTGGTTGAGGCGGGCAGGGCATCCCCTTAGCTTCGGGGGATGACAAAACGCAGCCCATTTCGCTACTTCAAACCAGCCCTGAGGTGATCCGCCTCGCGGTAATGATGTACATCCGGTTTCCGCTTTCGCTTCGGAACGTGGAGGATCTTCTGCACGAACGCGGCATTGATATTAGCCACGAGACGGTGCGGTTTTGGTGGAACAGGTTCGGCCCGATGTTCGCCGTTGATATCCATACACCGATGAAACGAACTGCCTGACCCTGGTAATTGGTACTGTCAGATTAAACATACTTGATGCGGGCAGGGCTGCTTTGTAGCGTCTTTGGATTATCAAACAGTCCCCATTCCGCTACTTTAAAACCAGTCCAGACATCATACGACTTGCAGTAATGCTGTATGTCCGTTTCCCCCCTTTCGCTCCGTAATGTGGAGGACCTTCTTCATGAACGGGGTTCTGATCGCAGCTGAGCTAAAGTAGAGAAGGCACTGTCAGCCAGCTTTCAGGTAGAACATGCTTTTTGGCCTCAGGTCGCGATCCAGCACATCCTTCCACTTGAGCGAGGCAATCTCGCCCACGCGCAGTCCAGCATAATGTGATAGCAGCAGCATCAACCTGTTGCGCTTACCGTTCTGCATGGTTTCGCAGATCGCTAGGGCGCGTTTGAATTCCTTCCCAGTGAGTACCTTTGCTTGTTTCATCGTTTGGCTCCAAATGACTGAAATATCACACGTTTCTACGTGTGAACTGCATTTGTTATGTTGTCACCTGATGGGCAGAGCGACCGTTTTCTGATTGCCAAGGATTTCAAGCGGGCAGGGGGGAGGCGCGACAAATTTGTATTTTGTTATGTTGTGGGAATTGATCCAGTCTGTTCTCTTTCGCGAAACCAGCCGTTCGAGCAGAGAGCAGCGAATTCACCCAAAGAGCCCTCTTTACCGTTTTTCTGCATCGTGGCTAATGGCTGCTTTGGAGATTTGTGGGACCGCCTGCGCTCAATGATCAATACATCAGGTTGTAGCTATCCCTGCGTCCTTAGATAATTTCGTCTTCATCGAACATCGGATCGTCGTTCAGTTGGGTGTTCAGGTCTTCGACCATGTCCTCGGCCCTTTCGACAGATTTCACGCGGGCCAGATGGAAAACGGCGTCACCCTCGTTCACGATAGGCAAAACGGCGCGACCAACAATGATACCATCGAAGGGGGCTACAATGTCGTCATCTGTCTCGCCAAACGGATCAGAGACCGACGCCATCAACTCCCCTTCGCGCACCAGATCGCCATCAGCACGGAACGTACGCAACAGACCACCAGTCGGCGCACGCAACCACTTACTTGAGCGGCAGAACTGCGGTGTGGCTTTCACCTTGGCAATGCCTTTGCCTGCAACCATGCCTTTATATCGCAGCACACGTAGAATGCCTGCGACGCCGGACCGGACAGAGAACTCATCAAACCGCAGACCCTCGCCAGCCTCGAACAAGAGCACATCGATGCCAAGGTCTTTGGCTGACCCGCGCAGTGATCCCTCGCGGACGGCAGATTGCATGATGATCGGCGCACCAAAGACGTTGGCCAGATCAAACATTTCAGGGTTATCCGGCGATACGCGGATCTGGGGGTAATTGGTGCGATGAATGGCGGCCGAATGAAGATCAATTCCAAGATCACACCGGGCGACAATCTCGTTCATAAAGATATTTGCAAGGCGTGATGCAAGTGACCCTGCCTCACTTCCAGGAAACATGCGATTCAGGTCGCGTCGATCTGGCAAGTAACGAGAATGGTTCAGAAAGCCGTAGGTATTCACAATCGGCACAACGATCAGCGTCCCCCTGATAGACCCAAGACTTGGGGACCGCAGCAATCGGCGCACGATCTCAACCCCGATCACCTCATCCCCATGAATTCCTGCGCTGACAAAAATAGTGGGGCCGTCAAGGCGGCCATGTGTGACATTCACCGACATCGCCACCGGCGTATGGTCAGACAGGACACTAACGGGGACATGTACCGTCCGGCGGGTGCCGGGCGATACACTTTCGTTGCCGATGACAAAATCGGGGCGCTTGGGCATCAGCCTTTACCTTTGGTTTTTGTGGCGTTGGGCTTCGCGTGCTTTTCGATGAACTCGATCATCTTGCCAGCAATATCCAAACCAGTCGCCTTTTCAACACCTTCCAAACCGGGAGAAGAGTTCACCTCCATCACAAGCGGACCACTATTTGAGCGCAACATATCGACGCCACAGGCATTCAACCCCATCGACTTTGCGGCCCCAACGGCGGTTGCCCGTTCTTCGCGGGAGAGTTTAATCACCTCGGCAGAACCACCAAGATGCAAATTGGAGCGGAATTCCCCCTCCGCGCCGGTTCGTTTCATCGCCGCTACAACCTTGCCGCCTACAACAATCGCACGGATGTCTGTACCGCCAGCCTCTTTGATAAACTCTTGCACCAAAATGTTGGTCTTTGTAGCGCGAAACGCTTCAATCACCGACTTGGCGGACCGATCCGTATCGGCCAAAACAACGCCCATGCCCTGTGTACCTTCGAGCAGTTTAATGACGAGGGGAGCGCTGCCTGCGACCTTTAGGACTTCTTCGGTTTGCTTGGGGTCATGGGCAAACGTGGTGACTGGTAAACCGATGCCGTCACGGGCCAACAGCTGCATCGAGCGCAGTTTGTCACGTGATCGCCCAATCGCGACACTCTCGTTGAGGGGATAGACGCCCATCATTTCGAACTGCCGCAGAACCGCCATGCCGTAGAAGGTAATCGAGGCACCAATCCGTGGAATCACGGCGTCATACCCAGTTAGCTTCTCGCCATTGTAGTAAATCTCGGGCTTTCGCGAGGCGATGTTCATGTAGCACCGTAGGGTGTCCACAATCCTAATTTCATGCCCACGCGTCTCGGCGGCTTCGACAAGGCGTTTGTGAGAATAGAGATTGGGATTACGTGCCAACATAGCGATTTTCATGGTAAATCCTTTTCCGCCTTGCGGCTTTGATTAGGTCGACCCTTCGTTAATAGGGCGCGGCGTGTATGCACCGCGATGGAGTGGTTCTTCAGTGCCGTCCGGCCCACGATTAGGCCAAACGTCATGTTTTTTCGGTCGGTCAGTGACAGATCAATGGTCCACATGCGTCGCGCCAGACGGAATTTCGTCCGAATGACGATACGCTCTTCAGGCACCCCGCTCGTATTCTTGATGCTGCGACTGGAGTGAACTCGGCTTTCAAGTGTTACAAATTCAGCCTGTTCGGTCGCGTGGGTCGTGAACCGCACCCAATCTTCATCACCTTTTTTGAAGGTGGTGATGTCGGTTGCGTGAATTGCAGATGTCCGCGCGCCGGTATCGATCTTTGCTTTCAGATCGAGCAGTCCAAGATCAGGAAGGTCGACATATTCCATCCATCCGATAATCAAGACCGGGCGTTCAGAATGGGTTTGGCGGGGCTGCTCTGCCATCTGTTTCATACCAACCATGGCATCATCAGGGTCGCTAGGCTGAGCACAAAGAAAAACCCTGCCATGTCGGTGATTGTTGTGAGCAGCGGACCACTCGCGACTGCGGGGTCTTGGCCAACACGTTTCAGAATCAGGGGTACAACACCACCAATTGACACCGCGAGAATTGTATTGAGCGCGAGTGCAAGGCCAATGACCAATCCCAATGCAGGATTGCCCTTCCAGATCCAAGCGACAATGCCGATCAAGATACCAAGGGCGATCCCGTTAATGACGCCGACGCTAATTTCCTTCAACCAAACGCGAAATGCATCTGATGGGCGAACGAGACCCAAGCTCAGTTCACGCATTGTTACCCCCACGGCCTGATTACCCGAACATCCACTCATGTCGGACACCATTGGCAAAAAGACAGCGATTGCAATCACTGCAACAAGCGTTTCTTCATATGCGGAAATCACGCTTGCAGCGATGATGTTCAAGATAATGTTGGCCGAAAGCCAAGCAAGCCTGCGGCGCGACCGTAGCCATGTGGGCATTGACCGCAGTTCATCGCCCAAGACACCTTGGCGTTTCAAGCTTTCGCTCTCGGAGCGTTCTAACGCGGCGGCACTGACGGCGGCACGCGATACGGTGCCGACAAGCGTGCCGTCGGTTTCCACAACAGGAATGCCAAGGAACGCGTGTTCGTCGAAAATGTCCTCAAGGTTAAACAGCGGCATACCCACCGGGACCGTCAAAGGTGGTATCATGATCGTCGTCAGCAAATCACTGCGTTTGGATGTCAGAAGCCCGCGCAAAGACACGACCCCAACCGGTTTTCCATCTTCATCAATAACATAGGGGTGTTGCCCCCGATAGCGTTCGAAATCATCGTCAGCACTTGCCAAATCCCGCAGGACCTTACCTACAGTTTGGGAGTTAGAGAATGAAAAAGCCTCAGCGACCATAAGGCCGCCAGCTGTATCATCGGCGTATGCCACAAGCCTTCGGACGTCAGCGGCATCATCGGAATCCATCTTGGATAGGATCGCTTCGGCGTCTTCGGCATCCAAATCACCAATCAAGTCAGCCTGAACGTCGGAATCCAGTTCCTCCATGATTTCAGCGGCACGAATGGCCGTCAGACCCTCAACCAAGTCTGCGGCCGTTTCAGCCGGTGCTTCGTCGATCAATTCCGCAGCCAGCTCTGCTGGGACGAGCGACAAGATCAGAATGCGATCCTCAACAGACAGGTGCAATAGTTCCCGCAACGCTTCGCTCAGCGGCAGGGGATCAAGCAATTCTACCAATGACTTCGTGTCACTGGCATCAGCCGCCGCTTTGATCTTTGCGGAGAGATCGGCGTCAAATTGGCCGGTGTCGGGTCTGTCGAGCATGAAGGGTTCCTTTCCACTCTGGACATAATTAGACAACTTATGTTTGTCTACAGACAATATTTTACAACATGGTATATTTGAAAAATGAAAAATTCAGAAGCCACAGCCAAAAAACTGGCCGACATGTACGCCGATGATTTCGGGGGCAAGCCCTCAGGTCGCTATCGGATTTCACGCAAACTCATTTGCGAAATGGCGGGACAACGTAGGTTGTATGAAGAAGACGTCACTTCATTGACACGCGCCTTGCTTGAGCAAGGGTTCGTCCTGATCGATATGGAGAGCTTTTTCGTTGTGATAAGCGCCAATGCATTCGTCAACTATCGACGTGTGGGTAAAGAGGCAGGGAGAGGCAAGTTACAGTGAAGTACATTGAGACTTCGGTGCAAAGATAAAATTAGCAACAAGTAACGCGAGGTATGTGGATCCGAAGCACCTTGGCAATACTGTAATCATTCGACCAACTTGGAGATCCCCGTGTCAGAAAGAGCCATTCAACCCATTTGTGCCTTCGATATTGGTAAAGACGGAAAGCCGATCCCTATCAACTCGGCATGGCCATCGGCGGAGGCAGGCTCAGACGTTGCATATCGATGGTTGCATTTTGACACCGCCGAAGACGTATTGGGAGTTTGGACAGAGGAGTTCCTACCTCCTTCCGCGCATACGGCACTCCGGCAAGCTGAAACGCGCCCCAGATGTACCCATGTAGAAGAAGGGCTGATCCTGAACCTGCGTGGGGTCAACCTCAATCCGGGAGAAGAGGCCGATGATATGGTGTCATTGCGGCTTTGGGTGACAAAGGGACTGGTTGTCAGTGCGCGCATAAGAAAAGTTTGGGCATTGGATGAAATACGTCAAAAGATGGAAAGAGGTGAGGCTCCCAAGTCAATTGACCTGTTCTTAGCAGAACTGACATTCGGCCTGACACAACGCATCGAGCGCATTGCAGTTAAGTTAGAAGAAGAAGCGGACGCTATTGAAGAAGATGCCCTGGCCCGTCCCAAGGATGTGAGCGAAATACTTGCGCAATGTCGGCAAAGCGTCATCAAGTTACGCCGGTTCATAAGGCCACAGAAAGAAGCTCTGGTCGCGCTGGCAGACAATCAGGCTTGGCCCTTGGAGCCCCGCGCGGCTGCTATGCTCAGCGAAACGGCTAACAAGACCACACGCACCGTCGAAGCGCTCGATGCGACGCACGACAGATTACTTGCAACGCAAGATCACCTCGACATTCTGCACGCGTCAGCTTTGGGGCGAAATAGCTACGTCCTCTCAGTCGTAGCCGCGATCTTTCTGCCACTTGGGTTCTTGACGGGCTTGTTTGGTATCAACGTGGGTGGAATGCCCGGCGTTGAATCTCCGATGGGGTTTTGGATTGTGACAGGCGGATCTGCCGTAATCGGAATCGCGCTGTTTGCCATTTTCCGATTTGCGAAATGGCTTTGAGACTAAAGTGATGTCAGCCGTCTTCGACTATAGTAAATTTTCCAAAGCAGTAATTATCCGACGGGCGCTTTGATTGAAAGCAGGACGAGAGCGGACGTTGGTGAATACCCAGCGAACGGCGGATTCGTCCGCACACTACCAGTTCAAACACGGCGCAGCGAAAGTCCCGTTCAGCGTTTTGGGATCACTCATGGATCGTGCCGCGCCAACGCAAATCCTCACGCCGAAAAACTTGATTAGATCAACTTTTCGCCCAAACGGCAGTCCGCGTGTCCACGATGAAAATCCAACGAAATCAGACAATTGAGAACCCAGACTATGATCCGCGTGTCCGTGCTAAAATCTAGCACAGGCCTAGCACAGATGGAAATCGCATCAACAATTTCAACGGCTTAACCCTCCATGACGCGCATTGAAAATCCTCGTGTCGGTGGTTCGATTCCGCCCTAGGGCACCAATTAAGCAAACAATAACAATGACTTAACATAGTGCTAAATTCCAAAAAACCGCTAAGACCAAAAACACACCTTAAACACATTTTTTGCCGTGTTGCTGACTATTTTTAGGGCTGAATCGCTGTGTTGAACACAGTGTTGGCTGATGCTGTGTTGCGAGCAACTTTAATCGATGCAATATCGCCTAGTATGTAGCGATCGGGCAGTAGGATTATAACGACTACGCGTATTTGGTCGATGAGAGCAACTCTTTGTGGTCTCCCTCCCAAATGACGGTGATGGACCTGGACGCGTAAAGAACTGGTGCAAAATGAGGGCAGTGCAGTGCCCATCAGATATTACAGACCAGATAGGTGGTTGGACAACTGATGGTGTGGGGCAGGGGTATGGTTTAGGCTACCCTATACGCGTGCTTCAGGAATGGCTGGAGAAGGCGGCATAGCAATTTAGTTGAGGTGCCATTTGAGTTCTTTGAGATTAGCCTTTTCATTGGAATGCTTTTAAAAAATGCTTGATTTTGATGAGCCGTACCACTGCTTTGGATGATTAGCATAATTTTTAAGTTTATTGACCGAGGCTGCGCTCACCATTTGATTTGTGCAAAGGTGAGTTGGGCACCACGGTTTGATCTGTAATCCATACTTATGTTTTGAAGTTTTGGCATTATAGTCGTTTAGATTACCCGCGGATTAAGTACGGGATTAAATTTTTGAAATAAGGTCGCTGATGATGAAGCCAAGTGGATCTGAGAGTTTGAAAACAAAGATCACGAGCGAGTTAGCATCCGAGGAACGTGACCGCCTTAGCGGGATAGTTGTTACTGCACGATTCGAACGTTTCGTACAGCGCAATGATATCTTCTCGCGGGCCTTCTGGGATAGCACTGTGCGATCAAAGAAGACGGATGCGTTCTTTGCTTCTTATCGAATGGACGCTGCGCCGCGCAAAGGTGATGGTTTTCAACAACGCGATTTTGCCCTTCGCAATGCATCATGGTTGATGTCTGATATAATATCTAACCGCTCGGCAAGCGAGGGGCAGCGCGAGGGTTTCCAGGCTGCGATCAAGTCCGACACACCCGTGGCAAAACAGCAGATGTTGGTGGATGATTCTTCTGAAATGTCTCGTGAAATAAAGAAAATTTCAAAGTTTTTTGGAGCCGACCTTTGTGGCATCACGGATGCTGACCCGCGTTGGATTTATGCAAGTCGCGTAGACACACGTGATTTCAGTGAAGTCCCAAATGATCTACCTGATGGTATGACTTCTGTCATCGTGCTGGGGCACGAAATGGACCGAGATCTGGTCGACACCTATCCATCCGCACTTGCAGGCGCTGCGACGGGTCGCGAATACAGCCATGAAGCCGCCATTGTTATGCAGTTGGCGGCATACATTCGCAATCTGGGCTATGAAGCTGTGCCTTCGATGAACGATACAGCACTCGTGATTCCCTATGCAATCAAGGCCGGCCTTGGAGAATATGCGCGAAACCAGCTGGTGATCACGCCTGAATTTGGTCCCCGTCTTAGGTTTTCAAAAATCTTCACTAACATCCCACTCGAACATGACAGTGCCAAACCGCGTGGAGTTCAGGATTTTTGCAAGATTTGTTCTAAATGCGCGGATTCGTGTCCAGTCAAGGCGCTGCCGTTTGGTGAACCGAAAGAAACTAACAACAATATTTCTTCAATAAAGGGTGTCAAAAAATGGACATCTGACGCCGCTAAATGTTTTTCGTTTTGGGGCAACATGGCGTCTGATTGTGCGATTTGCTTACGAGTATGCCCGTTCAATCGCGACTTCCGTAAAATCCATAATCGACTTTGGCTTCAACTAGCATTGTCACCATGGCGCAAGTTTGCGTTGCGATTGGATAAGTCCCGTGGCGATCGCATCAAGCCATCAAGATGGTGGGCAAAAACTCGCACATAATAAGTGTCTTTTGAGATATGTCATTGATCAAAGTGTGACCCTACGTCTCTGGGTTGTACCGCGGGGAGGTGGGTCAGGCATGCTGAGTGTTTGGGTGGAAAGCAGGTCTTCCCCAAACTTGGCACAGGTGGGGGCGAGTGTAGGGTTAGGCTGGCTGTGAAGGCCTGCGGGAACGCCATCTCTACCCACGCACCAATTTCAAGCTCAACTGTGCCGCTGCTCTCGCTGAGTGGCGTCAACTATTGAGCGCATAGATTTAGGCTTCATTGGCGATCTGATGCGAGTTTTCATTTGGCTAACAGCACCAATCCGATGCTTGTTCTCATTAGTTTGACAGCTGCAATAATAATGCACATCAGGTGGAGACTCTTGATTTTCTTGTCGTCCACCAAAAGACCAGCAACAGCGATATTCAAGTATTACTCACCTACACTAGGAACGATAAGGATTGGGGATTTTTAGTATCGATCAGCAAGGCTGGGGCCCTTGATTTATAATCCATGAACGCCAGACCAGCTGTTGGATTTCAAGCTGGTCTGGCAAATTTAATTTACAGATTAAACGGCAACTAGAATTCTGGAGCTTTTTAGTGTGCCCAATTTGTGTCCAGCATCCACCAATGCCATGAACCGGTCATCGGTAATCATTTGATCGGCAACTTCGCCCCAATGATCCATCGAATT
>Ga0115547_1000961_pt1 | contig 17602 bp, 15 predicted proteins | sample COGITO_mtgs_1004_3_FD_87185 | JGI IMG/M metagenome (GOLD analysis project Ga0115547, IMG submission 87185) | Pelagic marine microbial communities from North Sea - COGITO_mtgs_100420 | ecosystem: Environmental > Aquatic > Marine > Epipelagic | place: Germany:Helgoland, sampling site Kabeltonne...
CTGCAATCGGCAAATGTTTTTATCATAACTGTGCCTACGCCAATAGACTCCAATCGGAGACCTGATCTTCGTCCTCTGATGGCTGCGTCTAAGCTTGTTGGAGCACTGATATCTTCAGGGAGTGTGGTGATTTTTGAGTCCACTGTTTACCCTGGAGCAACCGAAGATGATTGCGTTCCAGTGTTAGAGGAAGTTTCTGGATTAAAGTTTAATGTTGATTTTTTTGTTGGCTATAGTCCAGAGAGAATAAACCCTGGAGACAAAAAACACGGCCTTACTACAATTATGAAAGTTACTTCAGGTTCGACGGCGGCCACTGCTAATTTTGTGGACTCACTGTACCGTTCCATAATCACGGCAGGTACCTTCAAAGCCCAAAGTATCAAAGTTGCTGAGGCTGCAAAAGTAATTGAGAACACCCAGCGTGATCTTAATATTGCATTGATAAATGAGTTGGCGATCATTTTCGATAAACTCGGTATAGATACTGAAGAGGTCTTACTTGCTGCTGGGACCAAATGGAACTTCCTGCCCTTTAGGCCTGGATTAGTTGGGGGGCACTGTATTGGTGTCGATCCATATTATTTAACTTCTAAGGCCGAATCCCTGGGTTACAATCCTGAAGTGATTTTAGCGGGTAGGCGGATCAACGATAATATGGCATCCTATGTTTCTACCATGATGATTAAGCATATGTTGAGAAAGCGTATCCATGTCAATGGTTCGAAAATCCTAGTCATGGGCCTTACCTTTAAAGAAAATTGTCCAGATGTCCGAAATACCAAGGTTATAGATGTCGTAAATGAACTGGCTGATTATGGTGCTGATGTTGATGTCTACGATCCTTGGGTACAAGCATGTCACGCACAGAATGAGCACGGCGTAACCCTTATAAATGAGCCAAGTGCAAATACCTATGATGGTATTTTTCTGGCAGTTGCACATAGTCAGTTTCTGTCGATAGGCCCAGAAGGAATAAGAGCTTATGGTAAAGATACTCACGTTTTTTATGACTTGAAATCGGTTTTTTCTGCTACAGAGTCCGATTTGCGTCTTTAATAGGTAATATGATGAATTACGCTGAAGTAAAAGATAATCTTCAAAATACTCCTCGGACATGGTTAGTTACTGGGGTGGCCGGATTCATAGGGTCAAATCTGCTAGAGGCGCTGTTAAGGCTCGATCAGGTCGTAGTTGGCATTGATAATTTTTCAACAGGGCACAAGTATAACCTGAATGAGGTTAGAGTAGATGTGACCGCTGATCAGTGGGCCCGGTTTCACTTTATTGAAGGGGATATAACAGACCTCTCTGACTGCCAAAAGGCAGTTTCAGGTGTTGATTATGTGCTTCACCAAGCTGCGCTCGGCTCAGTGCCGCGATCGATTGCTGACCCAATAGCGACCAACGCAGCAAATATAACGGGATTCTTGAATATGTTAGTGGCTGCAAAGGATGCGAATGTTAAGAGCTTCACTTACGCTGCAAGTAGTTCTACTTATGGGGATCATCCGGCATTACCGAAAGTAGAGTCTAATATTGGTAGTCCATTATCACCTTACGCTGTGACAAAATATGTCAACGAGTTATACGCGCAGGTGTTTGCCCGTACATATGGGTTAAAAGCTATAGGGCTCAGATACTTCAATGTTTTTGGTAAGCGACAGGATCCTAATGGGTCATACGCTGCAGTAATCCCCAAGTGGACTGCAGCGATGATAAGTAATGATGATGTCAAGATAAATGGCGATGGAGAAACCAGTCGTGATTTCTGCTTCGTTGACAATGCAGTTCAGGCAAATATTTTGGCCGCAACGGCAAGGGAGGAATCAAAAAATGAGATCTATAATGTTGCCGTTGGCGATCGCACTTCCTTAAATACGTTGTTTTCAGCGATACAGGGGGCCCTTTCCGTGAATGGGAAGAATTATACTCGTGAGCCCGTGTACGCGGAGTTTAGGGCTGGTGATGTACGCCACTCTCAGGCAGATATAACGAAGGCCAAGGAAAATTTAGGTTACTCCCCAACTCACAATATCGTTTTGGGAATTGAGAATTCAATGGCTTGGTACGTAAACAATGTTGGTTAATCTATGAAATTATTAGTTACTGGTGGAGCCGGGTTTATTGGATCTGCAGTCGTTAGACATATTGTTAAAAACACCGAAGATATAGTTATCAACGTTGATAAGTTAACTTATGCGGGCAATTTAGATAACTTAAACGAGGTTCATGACAGCGATCGACATATATTTGAGAGAGTTGATATCTGCGATCGAAGTAAGATAGATGATGTGTTTCGGCGTCACCAGCCTGATGTTGTCATGCATCTTGCGGCTGAAAGCCATGTGGACAGATCTATAGATAGTCCTGCAAGCTTTATTGAAACTAATGTGGTGGGTACTTACACAATGCTTGAGGCTGCACGCCACTACTGGGAGCAGCTACCTCAGGTCCAAAAAAACATCTTTCGTTTTCATCATGTGAGCACTGATGAGGTTTTTGGTGATCTAGGACCTATAGATCCCTCGTTTACAGAGAAGACGCCCTATGCACCCAGCTCTCCATATTCTGCTACTAAGGCTGGCGCGGATCATTTAGTTAGAGCGTGGGGGAGAACATATAATTTACCTGTGCTTTTGACCAATTGTTCGAATAACTATGGCCCCTATCACTTCCCGGAAAAATTAATTCCACTGGTGATTTTGAATGCTTTATCTGGCAAGTATTTACCTATATATGGTGACGGATTGCAGGTCAGGGACTGGCTTTATGTTGATGATCATGCCGAAGCCTTATATGCGGTAGTGACTGAAGGTAACGCGGGGCAAGCCTATAATATCGGAGGTGATAACGAGATTACGAATATCGATGTTGTAAAAGGTATTTGCGATATTTTAGACGAATTAGTCCCGCAGAAGCCTGAGTCTATTCAGTCTTATAGCGACCTGATAACCTTCGTGAGTGACCGGCCGGGACATGACAAGCGTTATGCCATTGATGCAACTAAAATCAAGGTGGATATTGGCTGGAAACCCGTTGAGGACTTCAGGTCGGGATTGCGAAAGACAGTAATATGGTTTTTAGAAAACACAGAATGGTGTGATCGAGTTACAAGTGGTGCTTATTTAACTCATGATAGAGAGGGTAAGTGATGAAGGGGATTGTTCTGGCTGGTGGTAGTGGGTCACGCCTTTACCCAATTACTCAAGCTGTGTCTAAGCAGCTTTTACCAATTTATGATAAGCCAATGATCTATTATCCTTTATCCGTTCTTATGCTTGCCGGTATCCATGAAATATTAATCATTACGACTCCGGATGACAAAGCAGCGTATTTCAGGCTTCTTGGTGATGGTAGCAGGTTTGGCATTCAGCTCAGTTATGTGATTCAACCGAGTCCAGATGGCCTGGCTCAGGCGTTTATCCTAGGCGAAGAATTTATCGGTAATGATAATGTCTGCTTAGTACTAGGCGATAATATATTTTGGGGGCAGGGCCTTACGCCTAAATTACAACAGGCGGCCAGCCGAAAGGGTGGTGCAACCGTTTTTGGTTATCAAGTAAAAGATCCAGAACGTTTTGGTGTGGTTGAATTCAATGCTGACGGAAAAGCCGTCAGCATTGAAGAAAAGCCAAGCAAGCCTAAATCTAATTTTGCTGTAACAGGGCTTTACTTTTATGATGCCGACGTTGTGGAAATTGCTAAGAAAGTTACGCCCTCGAGTCGTGGCGAACTTGAGATTACTAGCATCAACGAGGTTTATATGGCGCGAGGGGACTTAAATGTAGAGCGGTTAGGTAGAGGCTTTGCTTGGTTAGATACTGGAACTCATGAAAGTCTGCTAGAGGCTGCGACTTTTGTTCAGACAGTCGAAAAGCGTCAAGGATATAAGGTCGCATGCCTAGAAGAAATAGCTTGGAATAATAATTGGTTATCCCGTGATCAGGTTACTCAAGTGGCCAAAGAACTTAGTAAAAATAGTTACGGTAGCTACTTCCTCAGCATTTTAAAAGCAGAGAATTTATCATCCCAGTCACTAAAGCCTATCTTCCAGATAGAGAAAAATACCATGCATATGTAGACACAATTTTTGGCTCAGGTTGGTTGACGAATAATGGGAGCCTTCTGCAAGAACTGGAAAAGCGCTTAGCCGAGCACCTCGGGGTAAAGCATGTTATCTGTGTTGCCAATGGTTCAATTGCTTTGCAGGTAGCTTATAAGGCTCTCAACCTGAAGGGTGAGGTCGTTACTACGCCTTTTAGTTTTGCTGCTACCACTAGCACTCTTGTATGGGAAAATCTAACGCCAGTTTTTACTGACATTGATGTCGATAGCTTTAATATTGATGCGGCTAAAATTGAAGCGCTCATTACAGAAAAAACCAGCGCTATATTACCGGTACACGTTTTCGGCAATCCCTGTGAAGTTGAGGTAATTCAATCGATTGCAGATAGGCGAAATCTGAAGGTGATATATGATGCTGCACATGCTTTTGGCGTAGCCTTTAAAGGCAAAAGTGTTTTGGGGTATGGCAATGCTAGTACTGTAAGTTTTCATGCCACCAAGCTATTTCATACTATCGAAGGCGGCGCTATCATTACGGACGATGATAGCTTAGCCGAAAAAATTCGTCTTTTGATTAATTTTGGTATCACTAGTCCTCTTACCATTGAGTCAATAGGGACTAATGGAAAGATGAATGAGTTTGAGGCGGCAATGGGTTTGTGTTTGCTAGACGAAATTGACGTTATCAAGTCTAAGCGAGAAATAATCTGGGAAACTTATTTAAATGAACTGTCGGATTTAGTAACCTTCCAGCGCTGGCATCCAGAAAGCCATAATAACTTCGCATATGCTCCAGTATTATTTGAAAGCGAAGAGAAATTACTTGCTGTAGAATCATTTTTAAAGACGAATGGTGTTCTAGCTAGGCGCTATTTCTACCCTAGCCTGGATACATTGCCTTATCTCATAAAGCAAAAGCCTTGCGCAGTATCGAGAGATATAGCCAGTAGGATACTGTGTTTACCCATATACCCAAGCCTTCCTACAGAGGATCTGGCCAAAATAATCGAAGCTATAAAGGTAGTACATTAGATGAGTGAATCAATGCAGCCATCAAAGTTGGGACATTATTATGAAGAATTTTGTGTGAATCAGGTGATAAATCATTCACTTTCCAAGACAATTTTTGAAAGTGATAATAATTTGTTCGCATTGATTACAATGAACCATCACCCTGTCCATACCAATCTCGACTACGCTGAAAACAATCAGCACAAGTGCCTCTTAGTTGTAGGAACGCTCGTTTTTTCATTAGTAGTGGGCATTACTGTTCCTGATATTAGTGGCAAAGCTATCGCCAATTTAGGTTATGAAATGGTCAAGCACCTCTCTCCGGTTTATGTAAACGATACTTTATATGCAAAGACTAAAGTTCTTTCAATGAAAGACTCTAAAACTAAACTAGACCGCGGAACTATCTATGTCGAAACGATTGCTAGCAATCAGCATGGTGTTGATGTGTTAAAATTTCGGCGAAATGTACTTATAAAGAGGCAGCCTCTATGAACCCCGTGACGCAATATTTAATGCGCAGTTTGATGTTTGTTCCAGCTCATAATGAGCGCTTAATGGAGAGCGCCGTTAGATGTAATCCGGATGTCTATTTGCTTGACCTAGAGGATTCGGTACAACCCGTCGGAAATAAAATAATTGCGCGGGAAAACATTATTAAATATGTGCAGCAAGGTAAGTTCACAAACAATCTTATTTTCCCACGTATAAACGATCGTGAGAGTGGTGAGCTTTTGAAAGATCTTACTGCTCTCACAATTCCCGGTATCGAAGGGTTTATGTGCCCAAAGTCGGTTAGTGGTGATGATATCTATTTTATGGATAAACTACTTGAAACAATTGAGTATGAAAAAGACATTCCCGTAGGCACTTTTAAGCTCATCCCATTAATTGAGACCGCTGGTGCTGTCCTAAATGCCCAAGAGATTTGCCAGGCATCGAAAAGAGTTGTTGCGATAGCTTTTGGATGTGAAGATTTTGTAACCGATCTTGAAGGTCGTCATGATTCGGGTGGGCAGAGTATTTTTACGCCACGTGCAATAATTGCTATGGCCGCCAGAGCAAATAAAGTGATACCGATCGATACAGTGCATATAAATGTTCATGATTTCAATGATTTAGAGAGAAACCTACAGATTGCGAAGAATCTGGGATTCGAAGGAATGCTTATATTAAACCCTAAAGAATTGCCGCTAGCTCACGAATATTTCTCTCCATCACAGAAAGAAATCGCAGACGCAAATGAGATGGTTTCTCTTGCTGCCAAAGCATATAGTGAAGGGAAAGGTGTTTCAGTGTTTAAAGATAAATTTGTTGGCCCTCCAATGGTTAATGCAGCAAAAAAAATATTAGAGAAAAACTATTTGATTCAAGAAAGATTAAAGAGCTAACGATGAGTGAGATATGCAAAAATTAGTTATTTTAGGTGGAAGTGGTATAGGGATGATAGCAGCCTCTATTGCGAATGATCTTGGTTGCTACCAAGTTTTAGGCTTCATGAATGATTATTATGAACCGGGATATTTAATTGGTAAGTACAAAAAATATCCTGTTTTGGGTGGGACTGAGCTTTTAGCTGGATTTCTTGAAGACGATGAAGTGATGGTTTTCATAGCTTATGTCGGTCTGCAGCGTGAGAAAGAAACATTTGAGAAAGTTGAGTCTCTTAATATCCCGCGTGATCGTCTAGCCACTCTGATTCACCCGACTGCAATTATTCCCACTGGTATGTGCTCTATCGGGTGTGGTGTTCTTATGGCACCTCTGAGTCAGTTAAGCCCTGACACTACCATACACGATAACTGTATACTTCTTCCTAACTCTTTTGTCGGGCACGATAGTACTTTAGAGAGGTTTGCGCATATTGCAACAAATAGTGTGGTTGGCGCAAATGTTACTGTTGGGCGTGCTGTGCATATTGGTAGCAACGCAACTATAAGAGAAAAAGTCATTATTGGTGACTATTCATTAGTAGGTGCAGGTGCTGTAGTTCTCAATAATGTTGCAAAAAATTGCGTTGTGGTTGGTAACCCAGCAAATATTTTGAGCCAACGGTGACTGGAGGGCTTGAACGGATTTTGCTATCTACTTATTTGGCACCAGGTAATCTTTTGATCTACGCCGCTAAATTCCCAAGAGTTTGTTAAGTTGATAATTCAGCGTAATGCGATAGCGAATTATGTCGGCCAACTATATACGACCCTTATCGTTATCATTATCACACCTCTTTATCTAAAGTATCTGGGCTCGGAAGCATATGGCCTTGTTGGTTTTTTCGCTTTAATGCAAGCTTGGATGGCCTTGTTAGATATGGGGCTGAGTCCTACTCTAGGTCGTCAGGTCGCATTAGCCCGCGGAGTTGAAAAAGGGTTTATTTTCTTTAAGCGCTTACTAAAAAGTTTTGAACTTATATTCTTGGGCGTTGCGTTATTTATTGCACTGGGTGTATATTTCTCTGCTGGATTTATTAGTCAATCGTGGATAGTGGGCGAGTTGATTGGTTCTGAGATAATTATTTATTGTATTGTGCTGATGGGAATAATTACGAGTTTTCGTTGGTTTGCGGGACTTTATCGCAGCGGTATCAATGGGCTTGAAGATCAGGTTTGGTTAAATGGTGCAAGTATTGTTATAGTCAGTTTAAGGTTTATTGGTGCCCTAGTTTTACTGGCATTTTTCACACAAGATGTGCGACATTTCTTTTTATATCAATTATTTGTAGGTATTTTTGAAGTCATATTGTTCGCCTGGCGGTTTTATACAATTCTTCCCATGGTTGATAAAGAACCTACGCTTATCTTATTTGACTGGGATGCTGTTAAGTCCGTTGCGCCATTTGCTTTGGGCATCGCATACACCGCTGGTATATGGGTGCTAGTCACACAAACTGATAAGTTAATTTTGTCTAGTACGTTAAGTTTGGCTGAGTTCGGCTATTTTAGTTTGGTGGCGTTAGTCGCGGGTGGCATTAATGCGCTAGCCGTACCAATCTCGCTAGCGATTATGCCTCGTATGACAAGTCTTGTTGCAGAAAACAAAAATTCTGAAATGGTTGATATTTATCGGCAAGCAAGCCAATTGGTCACATTGGTTTCGTTCACAGTAGCAATGTTTCTTGGTTTATACGCTGAAATTATAATTTATGCTTGGACAAATGATGAAGAGGCTGAGGCTTGGGGAGCTCAAGTCTTGATTTGGTTTGCATTGGGTAACGGCATCCTGTCAGTGAGTGCGTTTCAGTATTATCTTCAAAATGTGTTTGGCCAGCTCAGGCTCCATGTTATCGGGTCTACTATCTCTGCTGTGATTCAAGTGCCGATTATTTATTGGGCGGCAGTCAACTCGGGCGCTATTGGTGCTGGAATAGCATGGTTCTGTTTTCGTTCGACATGGTTTTTATTGTGGACCCCCATTGTTCACCGCAAGTTCATACCAGGATTTCATGTCGATTGGTTGTTCAAAGATATTTTACCAATTATCGGAGTCATCACCATATTAGGATGGTTGCTTTCACAGATTTTTCCTCTTTCGATTGATACTCATCGTGGGCTACTTTTCTTGGAAATGGGAGTTTTGGGACTTTTTCTACTTCTGGTATCAGCACCTAGTGCCCCCATTATCCGCAAGTTACTATTGCAGTCTTTTACAAAAAAAGAAACCTGATATGGCCGAATTAAAAAAAGAGCACGAAATCATTTCGAAATGGCACAGTAATAATGGAGAGCCGCTGATTAGTATTTGTTGTCTTTGCTACAACCACGAGCTATATATCGAAGACGCGCTACAAGGATTTTTGTCTCAAGATACCGATTTTGCATTCGAGATACTTATACATGATGACGCTTCGACAGATCGAAGTTCTGACATTATTCGTGCTTATGAGGATAGGTATCCAAGAATAATTAAAGCAGTTTATCAAAATGAAAATCAATACTCTAAAGGTGTTCAGGTAAGTGTCACGTTCAACTTCTCGCGAGCACAAGGTCAATTCATTGCAATGTGCGAAGGCGACGATTATTGGACCGATAAAGATAAGCTACAGATTCAAGTGGATACTATGATAAATCGACCAGAGTTGTCTGGTTGCTTTCATATGGTCAAATTCCAAACTTTCAACACATTTTCAGGATTTTATTACCAAATTCCTCCCAAAGACATTGTGAGTACCAGAGATATTATATTGCAACACTATATTCCGACGGCATCTGTAGTTTATCGTAAAAAAATGCTTATGTCGGTCATCAGAGAAACACCACAATTGAGTGATTTTCCTGTTGGAGATATACCACTTTCAATATTAATGTCCAAAAAGGGAAAGATTATTTTTATAAATAAGGTGATGGGGGTCTACAGGAAAAACCCTACTAGTTTAACTCATGACCAAAAGCATTTAGATAAGTCGCGAAAGCGGATGATGAATATGTATGCTCGGCTACTTTCTTCTGTGGAGTTCAAGGATTACATCTTTGTCTTATATCGAATTCTCCGACTACTCCTCGGTTATATTAAATGGCGAAAGAGCTAAGCTAATTCAACGATATGGTAGTGACCTACATTACCGTTCATTAGAGCCTAATTCCGGTGAGTTACGCAATTGATGATGTAGAAGGGTGTTCTCGGGTGTTATAAGAAAGATTCCCAAAGTTCTAGGCGTTTATCCGAAGTTGTCCATCCCGGCTATAAGGTACGATTAGATAAAGGTTATACGTTCAAAAGTGCCTAATACCTAATAACGAATTAATAGAACTAGCTAGACTGCAAGAAAAGATTATCAGAGTAGTGTTATCGTCTCGAGCGGATGGTGTTTTGCCTCTGCTTCATCTAATCTTTCCTATTTCAGCATCGGTGCTGAATTCAATTTTCTTTACTTAGAGTTTTTTGTGATCCGAATAGAAATGGCCCGCAAAGCTATTTTTGGAATTGACATACGCATCAGGTGTATTTTGGATAATCGAGTTATGAAAAATATTAATGATTTGGCTCCGCCATGTCCTCCACGCAATATGGATGCAGTCATATTGTTCTGTTTAACGTTCATCTATTGTTTAGGGCCGGTATTGAATTCATATAGTTCAATTGTGGATTTTATCTTTTTTAGTTCGATTATCTTGTCTTTATATTTAGTTTTTAGGATCAAAAGATTTCCTCCCCCTTTCATAAACATATTTTGGATTTTGGTTCCAATATTTTTTTACATTACGGTATCTGCAGTCTTCTACAATGAAGCCCAAGTATTTGATTTTATACGACTTGGCTTTAAGCCGATTAGAATAGTTGCCACAGTTATCGGAGGGTTCGCCCTAGTAGCGTTATTTTTAAGGTCCGGCTACTCACTTGATTCTGTGTATTTGTTTATATTTCTGTCTATATCTTTTCATTCTGTAATAATGATATTGCAGCTTTATTTTCCAGATTTCAAAGACCTAATTTATTCTTATACTACTAGCAGTTCACTCAATTTTGAGGATTATTCTTACGAGTACAACTTTAGAATGGGGGGCTTAGCAGGTTCGTATGGAAGTTCTACTTTGTCCGTAACTCAAGCTTTTGGAGTTATCCTTCTTCCCTTCCTAAATAATGGGAGGGTTTTGTGGCAACGATGGGTGTTGAATTTATGTGCAGGGATTGTTCTCTTTTCCGTGATTATTTGTGGGCGCAGTGGGCTTCTATTTATGCTAATTTTTTATCCGCTCTCCGTAATTTTAGCTAGCGGTTCCTTTAGTGGACGCATTGCTTTTAAGTTTATGATCACTATTCTAGCCCTTTTGGTTTTTATGTCTGGTCTTCTCGCTTTAATTAGCAATCTGGATAATACTTCTGACCTTTTTTATTCTTTACGTAGGACATTTGATTCGCTCATTATGATTAAAGATGGGGGTAAATGGGAAGACAATACAGTGAATACGCTTTTAACCTTTTGGATCCTCCCAAGTCGACCTGAAATATTTATTCTTGGTTCGTCTGAATTTCTTATAAATACCCATTTTTCAAGGACCTTAGATTCTGATATAGGCTATATCAGAAATATTTGGGGTATGGGTATTTTTGTTGCATTGGTTTATTGGATGCCTTATTTCTATTTTTGTATTAAGGGATGGAAAAATCTGAGTCACTACAAGTCAGCTAATGTGCTGTTGATTATTACATTGATAACCATTCTTCTTCACGCTAAAGAGGATGTCTTTTATTCTAGGATATTATTATCATACTTCGCTTTAATCTTGGGTGTGTTCTATTTCGAAAAATTTCCAAGGAATCACTATGTGCGGAATTAATGGAATCATGGATTTTAATGGTGATAAGCCTGATCGGATGATTCTTGTTGATATGAACATGTCAATTGAGCATCGTGGGCCAGATGCTGGAAATGTAGAGATCTTCGGTAACATTGGATTAGGTCACCGTAGATTAAGTATTATTGATCTAGCGAGGCATGCGGATCAACCTATGATCAGTGATGAAGGTCAATATGCTATCGCTTACAATGGTGAGATCTATAATTTCCCAGCCCTAAAGGATGATTTGTTAGCTTTGGGATTTATTTTTAAAACATCCTCCGATACGGAGGTTGTTTTGAAGGCTTACGAGGCCTGGGGTACTTCATGCTTTCAAAAATTTAATGGAATGTTTGCATTAGCGATTGTAGATGGAAATATAGGTGAATTAATAATAGCTAGAGATTCTTTGGGTATTAAGCCGCTTTACCTGCATCACTCTTCAGGCTTTACCGTTTTTTCTTCAGAGATTAAGGCAATTCTAAAGCACCCGAAGGTTAACAGAGCAATTAATAACCAAAGTATTACCGAATATATGTGGTACGGAAATACTTTGGGTAACAACACCTTCTACAAGGATATATCTGAGGTGTTGCCCGGTCATTTCCTTAGGTTCTCCAAAAGTGGTTGTTTTACTCAAACTGCTTTTTTTGAGGCAGAGTTAGTACAAGAGCAAGAGATAGATGAAGCCGATGCTGTTGTTAAAACAAGAGAATTATTGGCAGAGAGCGTCGAACGCCATATGATCAGTGATGTACCTGTTGGGATATTTTTAAGTGGTGGCGTAGATTCTTCAGCTATAACTGCCTTTGCGTCCAAGCAAGGTAAGCGGAAGGTGAATACATACACGGCGGCCTTTGATTTTCAGGGGGGCTCAAATGACTTAGCATCCGCAAAATCCATGTCACAGTTGTTCAACACCAAGCATCAGGAATTATCAATTTCGGGTAATGACATAGCTGATGTAATTGAGGCTTTGGTCCATTCGCATGACCAACCATTTGGCGATGCTGCTAATATCCCACTGTATATGATGACTAGAGCAGTAGGCTCAGAGATGAAGGTGATACTACAGGGTGACGGTGGCGATGAATTATTTGGCGGTTATTCAATTTATAAAACAATCTACAACGCTAATAAATGGAATAAACTATCTTTTTTATCTGGTCTGCTTGATGTAGTTGATTTAAAAAACACTAGAGGATTACAAATTAGACGCTTCTTGTCAGCGGTAGGTATGTCCGATCGTACCCTAAAGACTGCCTTATTGCTGACTATGGAGTCGTTTCGATCAGATCCTTTGCAGATATTTAATCCTGGATTCCGGGAAAGCCTCGAAAAAATTAATGTATTTAACGAATTCGAAGATTTAGCCTATAAGCTTCCAACGGATTGTGATGATCTTAAGTCTATCTTCTTAACAGATATTAAAATTACTTTGCCAAAGACATTTTTGGAAAAGGTTGATAAATCTACAATGGCAAATTCTGTAGAGATCAGAGTGCCTCTTCTAGATAAAGAGTTAACCGAATTTGCCTTATCACTTCCTTCTGATCTTAAATTAAAGAATGGAGAGCAAAAATACATTTTGAGGCAGGCATTAAGAGGCGTCATACCAGATTATGTTTTGGATCGACCCAAGACTGGCTTTGGTGTTCCTTACGCATATTGGTTGGCTAAAGAGCTACGACCATTCTTTACTGATCATATTTCAACAAAGGCAGTTTCTCAGGTTTTGAATGTAAATGGCATAATTTCAATGCTTGATTTGCATGAAAAAGGAAAAGGTAATTATGGGTTTCTGCTTTGGAAAACTTTGAACTTGGCGATATGGATTAACCAGTCTTCACCGAGCTTCGCATCTAATAATTAATTGGATCTTAATATGAAAATATTTTTTATTGGTGATGCTGAGGATTTCCACGTTGTGGACAAGTTTAATCAAGCTACACAGGTACTTAAGGATAAAGAGATATTTCTTTTTTCTGGTATTTCTATAGAGAAAAATCAACTTGGTTCGACTTTAGTCAATGATGCCAATGTTGTTAAATATGACTTAAGCTTTATGTTGTTCCTTAACTTTTTGAAAAACTCACAGTTCATAAAAAACGTAATCAAAGCTCTCCTCTATCCGTTTCAAATTATTTTGTTGAAATTTGTTAAGTGGCGTAATCCAGGTTCAAAATTTCATGCTTTCACTATGTATTATGCGGTGCTTTGTTATTTCACGAGACTTGATTGTGTGGTAACACCACAAGCAAGTGAGATTCTTCATCGTCTAGATCTATCGACAATTTATAGATTTTTCGCTTTAAGGGCGTTGAGTCATGCGACAAAAATAATTGTGGACTCCCAGCAGATGCAGGTTAAGTTGACTGAATTTGGTGTCGATTCGTTGGTATTTAAGAATGGTTTTGATACGGAACAATTACTTGCGGATTTTAATAATCCTCCTGAAAGAGACCTTATAGTTTCTATAAGAGGCTTAAGAGCCCTTTATCGTATAGATAGAATTTTTGATGCAAGAGATGCACTTAATAGAGCAACCGGACTTCTTCTTATTTATCCCGCATCGGACCTAGATTATAAAAAAAAGTTGGAACGAAGGCTGTTGAATATTGATACAGATGTTGGAACACTGGATAAGCCATCGATGTATGGGCTGTTGAGGCGATCCAAATTGGTAATATCTATCCCCGAAACTGATTCGTCACCTCGATCAGTTTATGAAGCAATTTTTGCTGGTTCTGCTGCTGCGGTGACAAAGTCTTCTTACCTTGACGAGTTACCTGTTTGTATGTTGAAAAGGATTTTAGTCGTTGATCTCGATAATATTTATTGGATGGCTGAGGCGTTAGCATTTGCTGATGATGTTGTCAGCAAGCAATATATACCGTCTCAAGAAGCATTGAACATGTGTGACTCTAATACCACGATGCAAAATATTAGTGATGCTTTTTATAATGAATGAATAAGCTGAAGGCTAGCGTCTCTTGTGTATTAAACAACTAAAATAAGATTGGAACCGATATGACTATAAAAATATGTAGTAACTGTGTGATGGATACTACCGACGCCGAGATTAGCTTTAATGATGCGGGAATTTGTGATCACTGCCTAGATTTCAAAGCTAATGTGCTTCCCAATTGGCATACGGATTCAAAGGGGAAGCTGCAGCTGAGCGCGGATATAGCTGCTATAAAAACTCATGGAAAAGATAATGACTTTGATTGTATTTTAGGAATGAGTGGTGGCGCAGATAGTTCTTATCTTTTACATCTCGCAGTCAAAGAGTTTGGGCTTAGACCATTAGTTTTTCATGTTGATGGCGGATGGAATTCAGATATCGCTGTTAGTAACATTAAGGTTATGGTTGAAAAGCTTGGACTTGACCTATTTACCGAAGTTATTAATTGGGAAGAGATGAAGGCATTTCAGCTAGGATACCTAAAGTCAGGACTTCCAAATATTGACATCCCACAAGATCATGCCTTCGTGGCGACTTTGTATGATTTTGCCGATAAATATAACATTAAGTATATTCTTAATGGAGGGAATATATCGACAGAGTGCGTAAGGAATCCGTTAGATTGGCTGTATTATGGAACAGATATGTCTCAGATTAATTATATTAGGAAAAAGTTTGTCGATAGACCGTTGGCGACCTATCCTTTCAGTAGTGTGTTTAGGCATAAACTGTACTTGCGCTATATTAGGCGGATCAAGGTGATAAAACCTCTTAATCATATGCCCTATATCAAGGCTGACGCCATGAAGTTTCTTGAGAAACAATATGGGTGGCGTCCGTATCCCCAAAAACATTTTGAGTCAAGGTTCACTAAGTTTTATGAGGGATATTGGTTGCCAGAACGGTTTGGTTTCGATACACGCAAAGTTCAGTATTCAAGCCTTATTCTAACAGGTCAAATGTCTAGAGATGAGGCATTAGAGAAGCTGCGGCTTCCCGCGTTGTCAGATGAAGATGTTAGGAAAGATTTCCAATTTATAGCCAAGAAATTGGATGTTGATGAAGGAGAGTTATCTAATTATCTGACGATGCCTATTAAAGGTCATCGTGACTATCCAAATCAACAGTGGCTTTTTGATTTTGGGGCGAAGGTCATGAAATGGTTAGGGCTTGAGCGGTCAATCAAAAGATGATTACCATTGTTGACTATGGTCTCGGTAATATAAAGGCTTTTCAGCATATCTATAATCAGCTGAATTTAGATTGCGTTGTGGCCCGCGATACAGATACATTGCGAAATGCTAGTAAAATCATTTTACCTGGAGTTGGCTCTTTCGACTTTGCTATGTTGTCGCTTAATAAGTCTGGCATGAGAGAGACACTCGATGAGTTAGTCTTGACTAAAAATATCCCTATTCTCGGTATATGTGTTGGGATGCAAATGTTATCTAATTCAAGTGAGGAGGGGAGTCTTGATGGCCTGGGCTATGTTGATGGTTCAGTTAAGAGGTTTAGCAGAGAACAGCTTGCGGATTATCCGTTGCCACACATGGGATGGAATGTAGTGGAGCAGGAGGGTGGGAAAGACCATTTATTCAATAATATTCCCAATACTGAGAGATTTTATTTTCTGCATTCGTATTACTTTGACTGTGCCCATGAATTACAGAAAATCGCTTCGGCTGAGTATGGTGTTAAGTTTACCTGTGGCGTGAGAAATAATAATATCTATGGCATACAGTTCCATCCGGAAAAAAGCCATGCTGCAGGTATAAATTTATTAGCCAATTTTGGATCAATGTAACTATGCTTCTTCCTCGACTAATTCCAATGCTTCTTATCCGTGAAAAAGGCTTGGTAAAAACAACTAAATTTACAGATGACAAATATATAGGTGATCCGTTAAATGCTGTTCGTATATTCAATGAGAAATGTGTCGATGAAATTATTGTTTTAGACATTGATGCTACGGTCAAAGGAAAAGAGCCTGATTTTAATATGATAGAAAGCCTTGCTTCAGAATGCAGGATGCCACTCTGTTATGGTGGTGGCATAAAGACAGTCGAGCAGGCGCTTAAAGTTCTATCCCTTGGGGTTGAAAAAGTGTCTTTGAGCGCCGCCGCCATTCAAAATCCCAATTTAATAACGGAAATTGCCGACAAAGTTGGTAGTCAAAGTGTCGTCGTGACCCTAGATGTAAAGCGTAAGCGTTTCGGTGGTTTTGATGTCCTAACCCACAATGGGACCAAGTCTACTAAATGCAGTCCGGTTGATTTAGCATTAAAATTCCAGGATCTAGGGGCTGGTGAGTTAGTACTTAACTCAATCGACAATGATGGTTTGATGACTGGGTATGATCTGAAATTGGTTGGTGAGGTAAAAAAACATATGACGCTACCGATGACGTTAGTTGGTGGTTGTGGAACCTTTCAGGACGTTGAAGCTCTGCACGCCCAAGAAGGGCTTATTGGAGCTGCTGCCGGAAGTTTTTTTGTATTTAAAGGTAAGTATCGTGCAGTTTTAATCACGTATCCTAGTGAGGATATTCGGTTATCGATATCTAATCTATTTAACCCCATCTCGTCTACTTAAAAAAAGCCATATATTATGAAACAAATATTACAAGATCTATCTTCCGGCGAGACCTTAATAGTCGACAGTCCTGCTCCAATGCTGTCAAGCAGTTCGTTAAGAATTGCTAGTAACGTGTCTCTTATTTCGGCAGGCACTGAGCGAATGCTAGTAGAATTCGCTCAGTCGTCCTACATAGATAAAGCCCGAAAGCAGCCTGAAAAAGTAAAAATGGTGTTAGATAAGGTAGCTACTGATGGGTTGGTGACGACTTACGATGCAGTCAAGTCCAAGTTGGGGCAACCAATTCCATTAGGTTATTCAAATGTAGGTGTTGTGGAGGGTATAAGTCCAGGACTCTCTGGCTTTCAAGTTGGCGACCGTGTTGTGTCTAACGGTGCTCATGCAGACATTGTTACCGTGAAAAAAAACCTGTGCGCGCGGATACCGGATAATGTAGATGATGATTCTGCGGTGTTTACTGTGGTTGGTAGTATTGGTTTGCAGGGGGTTCGGTTGGCTAACCCTACATTGGGGGAATCGTTTGTCGTTGTTGGCGCTGGGCTTATTGGTTTATTGGTCATTCAATTACTAAAGGCAAATGGCTGCCGAGTTTTAGCAATCGATTTTGATGACAATAAGCTTGAACTGGCTGCTCAGTTTGGCGCTGAGATATGTAATCCGCTCACGGGAGGTGATGCGCTATCGC
>Ga0115547_1000964_pt1 | contig 17523 bp, 10 predicted proteins | sample COGITO_mtgs_1004_3_FD_87185 | JGI IMG/M metagenome (GOLD analysis project Ga0115547, IMG submission 87185) | Pelagic marine microbial communities from North Sea - COGITO_mtgs_100420 | ecosystem: Environmental > Aquatic > Marine > Epipelagic | place: Germany:Helgoland, sampling site Kabeltonne...
ACCTTTATGGCTGTTGTCAGAGTACTGTAGTCGGTTGATAAAATCATCGCCTGAGGCGCCCATTGTGTTGTCCAGTCCATCAGACTGATAAGGACCTGTCCCGGCGATGCTGGCTGTAGGCTCTAAGCCTAAGCGTGTCTAGGACTCCATCCAAAAGGAATCGTTTGCGTCGTATAAACCAATATTTGGCTGACGGTAGCCAGCAGTAACATAGTTTCGGCCTCCAACCTCTTCTTTGGTGTCGTGGGTATATCGGTAGCCTGCTGTAACATTGAGATTCTCATTGACCTTGTAATCAAACTGCACAAACCCGCTAGTGACTCAACCAGACGCTCTGGCTGAACAAAGGACTGAGCCAGTGGAAGGATGCCACCACAACAAAATGGGTCTTCAACATCGAAACGAATCTCGTTATCTTCTTTCATATAGAAAACACCGGTAATCCACTGCAACTTAGAGTCAGACTGTGATTTTAACTGCAGCTCAGATACAACAGAACGGTAGTCTGAATAGTTAGTGCTCAGGGAGAGATCACTGAATGGCTGCATGGCCACATCGCCATAACCCAAAGACTCAAGCAATGGCAGATTATTGACCAAATTCGGGCACTCAACCATGGCACCGCCACCGCCAGTGCAGCCGGTAGGCGCAGCGTCATCGGAGTACCAAGTACGCATAATGCCGTAGGCAGGATGATCTGAATCGGCATAAACCGCCAAGGCATCATGGACCTGCGAACGCTTCTGCTGTGAATAGCCAACGCGACCGTCAAAGACTACATCTTCATTAATGTCCCAAGTGAGAACCGAACGCAGACCGAGCATGGTCATGTCCATGTCGCCGGGAACGTTAACACTGACATCCCATTGATCTTGTTCACAGGCAAAGAAAGTGCCTTCGGCTTTTTCGCAATCCTTGAGGCTTAAACCGCCGGGAGAGTTATCCTGAAAATAATCAGCAATCAGGTCCAAGCTAATATCATTGGTTGGTTCAAAGCGCATACCCAAACGGGCACCGCTGCGGTCAACCGAACCATAGGCATCACCGTCGCTGACTTCGCGGTTGCGACGCTGATCGACGTTGGGAATATCGTCTGCAGCGATATCGTAAGCACCCGTGGTGGTACCGTCGCCGTCAGTGTCCCACGCCAGATCAAACAAATCTGGCGTTTGGTTGTACCAAGTGTCGGCAGTTTCTTTCAAAAAACTGGCATGCATAGCCAGATTGTCATTAACCGGCAAGTTGAACCAGCCCTTAAGAGCTTGCTGTGCGTATTTACCGACTTCTACTTCGATCTTACCTTCCTGCTGATCAAAGTTAGGACGAGCACTGATCACATTGATGCTACCCGCGGTTGAGTTGCGACCAAACAATGTGCCCTGTGGACCACGACTTATCTCGACACGCTCGACGTCATACATTAACGCCAGACCGGCTTGCGGACGTGGCGAATACAGACCATCGAAGTGCATAGCAACAGTCGGGTCGCCAATCTAGGTGAAGTTGTTCGAGGTCAAACCACGGACAACAACCTAAACGCCGGAATCAGAAGGCGACAGTGCGATCTGCAGATTGGGTACCATATCACCGATATCGAGCAGGTTTTTAACGCCCTGATTATCCAGCGACTCTTGACCAAATGCAGAAACTGCAACGGCGGTTTCCATCAGCGAAGTTTCACGCTTGGTAGACGTAACAATGATTTCTTCAATGCCGTAGTCCTCGTCTATGCCGTTTTGGGCATAGGCGTTGACACTGAGAGCCATCGCGGAAACCAGTGTGTTTCTAACCATATGTTTATATTGCTTATACATAAATGTCTTTCCCCCAAATTATTGCTTAACCAATAATTTTTTTCTTATCTACAAACCGTGCAAATGGGCCTACTTAATTAACTACTACCGAGACATTGTCAAAATAGGCGTCGACGGTACAAACATCAGCACCACAGCCAGCCTTCAGCTGCAGGCTTACGCCACCATCGACATTGGTGTTAATCGTTTGGGTGTAGGTTTTACTTACCCAGGCACTAGTCGGAACCAGCGGTCCGCCACTCAGAATACCTTCTCCGTTAGTCGACCCCTCAGTGCTGCCCTCATGGAAGAACTGAACGAAAACTACGCCACCGGCGCCTGTAAGTTCACCTTTTAGGTCAAAGGAAATTGTCACGCTTTGACCAACCGCAATCTCACCCACAGCCATATTAGCTGCCTTAATTACTGCATTCGGGTCAGTGTTTGTAGCCGAGAGCTTAGCTGAAAACGAACCAGACTCGGCCTCTTCGTTGACTACTGTTTTGCTGCCGCCGTCATAGACAGTCCAACCAGTAAAGTCTGCATCTTCAAAATCACCGTTGATGATAAGTTCGCCTTCGGCAACAACACCGGTCACAGCAATATCATCGATATAGAAGGTCCATTCCGCTGAGCCATCCCCAGCAGTGCCATTCTGAGCAATCAGAGTGATCTTAGTGTCAGCACCGGCAGCAAATGTCGTGCCCGTAAAGTCAAAGGTCAATGTCTCCCAAGCCGAGCCACCTGCAGTGGTTACAGTCTTCTCAACATTGGTGCCGTCAAACTTGAGCAACAGATCTTTAGCCGAGCTAGACCAGACTTTCGCCGTCACCACCTGACTTACAGACAGATCAACTGCTGCATCAAGGGTCAAGGTCAAACCACCGTAGACCTCACCACTGTTCTTAACATACTTCAGAACAGCACCACTGGTATTCCCAGTCGTGTCAGGATTTGCAACAACGCTACCAACACCACCACCGAAATCAGTGATCGAGTAGGCAGATGCAGCAAGTTCAAAGCTCAGAGGCGCACCAACAGTCACTACAGTACCTGTATCGCCGCCAGCGACAAACCGAACATTGTCGAGCTGATAGACAAGATTAGCGCCAGTCTGGTAATTCGGGAAGAACACCATTGGCACGTTTACAGCAGTTACATCCAAGCCGCCGGCAATCAATGTCGCCATTGGGAAGTTAATGGTTTCCCAGGCACCTGAACCAGTGATATCAGAAACTGCGATTTCACCGGAATTTGCGCCACCACTTTCAACCTTTAACTGGAAACCTGTGGTTCCGCCCATAGCGGAGACTTTAATATCAAATGACAGGGTGCCAGTAGCAAAAGCGCTGAGGTCAATTGAGCTATCGACTAACTTTGTCAGAACCAAACCAGCGTGTAGTGCGTCAGCGGCATACCTAACTTCCAATACGTCGCCACGATCAGTGTCGGCAACAACTGCCCAATCAACACTGGCACAGCTCTCGGTGCCGGCAACTTCATCAACACAGTCGCCATAACTATTGCCTTCATCGAAGAAATGTAGGGTTGAATTACCACCCCAAACCGATGCTACTACTGCGTCGTCAAAGACAATCGCACCCGATGCAGCGGTGTCGTCAGTGTCAGTCACTGCGGCGCAGGTACCGTAGTTGTCACCAGAAACATTGCCAGAATCCAGGGCCCAGACGCGGTTAGCATAATTTGCGCCGTCGGTTACAGGGGTGCAGGAATAGTCACTACCAATGAGGCTTTCCTGAACACCATCAACAATCCACAGGTATTCCATGTTTTCGCCACAGGTGCCATAGTCACTGTCCAAGTACCATCGCCGTTATCAGCAGCAACTGGACCGCCAGTGCCCCAATCCCACCAAGGACCAGTTAGCTGAACAGAGGTCGTGCCAGCCGGAGCCGCCACGGTCAGGGTTATATCAGTAGAGGGCTCTGGATCGACCCCGCCATCAGTACCAGCGACAAAACGGACATTGTCGAGCTGGTAGATAAGGCTAGTGCCAGTCTGGTAATCCGGGAAGAACACCATTGGCACGTTTACAGCAGCTACATCCAAGCCGCCGGCAATCAATGTCGCCACTGGGAAGTTAATGGTTTCCCACTCACCTGAACCGGTGATATCAGCAACTGCAATCTCGCCGGAGTTTGAACCGCCACTCTCGACTTTTAACTGGAAACCAGTGGTTCCGCCGATAGCGGAGACTTTGATATCAAATGACAGGGTGCCTGTAGCGAAAGCACTGAGGTCAACAGACCCAGCGGCTAACTTTGACAGGACCAAACCGGCGTGCTGTGAGTCAGCCGCATAGCTGACCTGCAATACATCACCGCGATCAGTGTCGGCAACAACTGCCCAATCAACACTCCCGCAGTTCTCAGTGCCAGCAACTTCATCAACACAGTCGCCATAACCGTTGGCTTCATCAAAGAAATGGAGGGTTGAAGTACCGCCCCAGACCTCAGCCACAACACCGTTATCAAACACAACATTGGTTCCTGCAACTGAATCGCCACCATTGTCTACAACCGCGGCGTCAACGCCTGCAGTTGTATCCAAAGTCAAAGTGGCACTGGTATCAAATGCGCTCAAATCCGCTACATCTGTGTTGTCGGCCAAATACGTCACGGCCGCCGCGGTCATAGCAGTAAGTTCTGCAGCCGCTTCTTGTTTAACGATCGACACAGCTGCTGTATTACCAGCAGTGAAATCGTCTGCTGTCAGGGAATCAAATGCCGCTGCAACAGTCGTTACAGTCGCTGATGCTTTTTCGAGAATAAAATCGGCAACCGCATCTGAGACTACGATGTTCTGGGCCGCCAATTCAGTTTTTGCAAATGTCTGCAGCGTAGCAACCTGGGCGCTATCGGCGAGATCAACTTCGCCAACTGAGGCGACAACCATGTTGGTCAGTGCCGTCAGGGCCGCAGCACTGGCTTGGGGCGATGAAAGCTCAACACCTGCAATAGCACCAACACCTTGTATGGCTTCAGCAACTAAAAGGGTCGCCGTCATAACTTGTTGAAAAACTGTCTCAACCGCATGAGCTGTAGCCGCATCGGCGTCAGCAGCAAATGGGTTGTAGGTGGCAATATCGACGCCAACTGGCAATCCCATTGCCAGACCAAGGTCCGCAGCGGTGAACTCAGGGTTAGACACATTGGCCGCTTCAAGGATAGTAGTAAGGGGTGTTACTACAGTACCAGCGGAAGAACCTTTCAAGACAACACCGGTATCGGCATAGCTTTCGCCTGATATGGCATCAACTGTATCTGCTGTCATTTCTACCACAATGGTATAGACCGCTGGAGCGAAGGCAGTATCAACTAAAGAGTAGGCACCATTTTCATCGGTGAGATCGAATGGCTCGTCGGTATCGTGAAGACCATTACCGTTATAGTCACCAAATGCCTTGGCATTCTGGAACGGACCATCTATCGCAAAACCAGCCTGCAAGATAATCTCAAAAGTGATCATACTAGAGTCGGTGGTTGCTGCGGCAGAGACACCAGCAGTACCGCCGATATCAGCGTAGTCAACAGCGACTGCAATCGCACCGGCAGTATCATCTGCGGTCATTGTACGAGAAGCTGTCCAGGCATCATCGGCGCCAGAGACCGTGGTCGCCGCATTGCCACCGATAGTCACAGTAGGCGCACTGATCGCTTCGCTAGAGGAAATTGTAACCGTTACCACATCGCCAACGGTTACCGTGGACTTATCGCCCGAGGCAATTGACACGGTAGAAAGCGACGGAGCACCGTCAGCAGCATTGTCCGTTGAACTGTAATCGTCGCTTCCCCCGCCACAGGCGGCGAGAAAAAGAGAAGACAATAACAATGAGACTGTACTCAAACGACCTAATTGCCAGGTATTGACAAAGAAATCAACATAATTGGATTTGTGACGAAGCATAATTCCCCCTAACTCTTATTATTAATTCTGAAGCACAAGTCACGCAAGTAACAGAATTTTGGACTTGCAAAGCTACACACTTTCGACATCAAGTTGTTTAGAAAAAAGGTGAAGGAGCATGTATACGGGCTGAATTGCCGCTTCTGACGGCCAGTTTGGCTATGGCGAAAAGTCAAATGGCCGATAAACTACCATCACTTTCACCACTATAATCGAGAATAATATCGTGCAGAATGACCACTCGCCCCCTGCAAGGCACTGCCAGAGATTGCGGCCGATGCCTATTTACAGCCGACATAAAAATGATTCTCTTCAAAGCAGTCCAACTAGCTTTAGCCCTACCCTGCCGCTCGAGAAACACCGCCTACAATAATTACGCCTTGAATAAAGAGTAGGACACAAAACTTGCATCAACAGACAGCGATTTGACTAGATATAACAGAGCCGACGACTTATAAATCAGCATCCGGCTGGACGCATTCTCCTTAACCTCAAAATAATCACCGTTTAACGCATAAACGTTGTTTGCCGGCCATGAATCGGTAGAGTACGACTGGGGACGTAGTAAAAATATAAAAAGCGATAGCTGACCTATGTTCATAGATTTTTTTGTTTACCCAGGGGGTTAATCAGTATGTTATTTAAAAAGAATATTCTTGCTAGTAGTGTTGCCTTAGCGCTAGTTGGAACAGCTCTTCCAGCTTACGCTCAAGATGGCGTGCTAATCGAGGAAGTAATTGTTCAAGGCGGTATCCGCGGAAGCCTTACGCGCTCCATGGACATCAAACGCGACTCAGCGGGCGTTGTCGATGCCATCTCAGCGGAAGACATGGGTAAGTTCCCAGATGCTAACCTGGCAGAATCTCTGCAGCGTATCACTGGTGTTTCCATTAGCCGTTCACGTGGTGAAGGCAGCCAGGTTACCGTGCGTGGCTTTGGCCCCGAGTACAACCTAGTGACGTTGAATGGGCGTCAGATGCCTACTCACAGCAACACTAGCCGTTCTTTTGATTTTGGTGATCTAGCCTCTGAAGGCATTGCCGGTGTCCAAGTCTACAAGACTGGCCGCGCCGACGTTCCAACAGGCGGTATAGGCTCATTAATTAACATCTCCACTACCCGACCTCTTGAGAATCCAGGCCAAACTGCCAGCTTCTCGGCAAAAATGGTTAACGACACCTCGACCAGAGAAGGCGATGAGATTACTCCAGAATTCTCGGGTATCTATTCAAACACTTTCGCCAATGACACCATCGGTATTGCTATCACTGCGTCATCGCAGACGCGCAACAATGGCGTCAATGCAGCAGAGACTACAGGTTGGTTTACTAAAGCAGGCGACGTAAGTGGAGCCGGCGGCATCCCCGACAACGCTAATCAGGTCAATCGCTCTTTAAGCGCCGATGAATTCTATTCTATCCCTCAGCAGATCGCCTATGCGATCAATGAGTATGAGTCGAAGCGAATCAATGGCCAGCTAGTTTTACAGTGGGCTCCATCTGACACTGTCACTGGAACACTGGACTACATTCACTCAGAACTGGACCTCGATCACACCATGAGCGACATGTCCGCCTGGTTCAGTAATTCTAACGCATCGAGCCAAGCAAGCCTTTGGAATGATGGCGAGCAGCGCTCCCCGTTAATGTATTCCGAGACACACAATAACGCTGACTTCGCGATGGGTGTGCACCAAGATGGCCGTAAGAATGAGAACAACTCTGTCGGCCTAAACCTCGAGTGGCAAGCATCAGATCGCCTTAGCCTCGCGCTGGACTACCATGATTCTTCAGCAGAGACCGGTGCCAACAACCCCTACGGGACCAGCTCATTGGTGACTATGGCGTCCTTTAACAAGGTTGGCTCTGCAGTTTATTACGACACCGAGCTGCCGATACTTTCGCAAAACCTGAACTCAGGTGCTGATGGCGCTGATCGTCCACTGTACAAAAACGACATGATCATCACGGGTAGCGTGTTCGGCAACGAAGCCGCCAAAATGGACATCGAGCAGAGCAAGCTTAGCGGTAACTTCGAACTCTCTGATAGCTCCAGCATCGACTTTGGTGTGCAGCTAACTGAAGTAAGCAACCGTTTTGTCAGCAGCAATGTTCAGCTCGACAACTGGGGTGGCTTTACTCAGCCCGGCGAACTGACCGACATTCTTACTCGCTCGTCAATAGCAGGTCAGTTCGATCAAGTTGATGGCGGAGATGACCCGCGCCTACACACTGAATACTTCACTACCTCTCTTGAAGAAATCATCGGCGTTGGTGAAGCAAGCTACACAGCACGTGGCGCGGAATACGCTGCCGTTGGTGACTGTGGTACTGGCTACTGTGCCTCTACTGATTGGACCGTAGACAAGCGCACCACTGAAGAAACTACTTCGGCCTATGTCCAATTCAACAGTGCACTGGAATACAACGGTATGCCGGTTAATCTGCAGATGGGCCTTCGCTACGAACAAACTGACGTTACCTCAGCAGCCCTTGCTCCTACTTATGATGAAGTCTATTGGCTCGGCGGCAATGAGTTCACTATGGTTGCAGCAGTGGACGAAAATGGCGACGCACTTCAAGCCTTTGACGACTACACTGGCGATTACTCGCTGCTTCTGCCAAGTATTGATATGGATATAGCAGTCTCTGAAGACGTGGTTGTAAGAGCCTCATACAGCCAGACAGCGACACGTCCAAGCTTCACCGACGTCCAAGGTGGCACTACGGTTGGCGGCACTTCATTCAAGAATGATGGTGGCTTTGCTAACGGTGGTAATCCAGGCCTAATACCGATTGAGTCCGACAACTACGATGTCTCTGTTGAGTGGTACTACGATGAAGGCAGCTACCTCTCGGTAGGCTACTTCAAGAAAAACGTAGCCAACTTTATCGGCTCTTCGGTTCGAAGAGGCGTGACATTGTTTGACTTGAATTTCCCGTTAGAGGGAACGCTGTTTAATCAAGCTGTTGCGGACAGTGGTTTAGATCCGCTGCAGTACAGTGACGTGGGTACCTACATCTTGGCCAACTACCCTAATGACCCAGCAATTCAAGGCGATCGTATCTACGGCGTTGACGGTGACCCACTGGTAACCTTCCAAATCACTAGCCCAGCAAACCAAGAAGATGCATCGGTTGATGGTATTGAAATCAACTTGCAGCATAACTTTGGTGAGACTGGCTTCGGTATGATTGCCAATGCTACCTTCGTTGATGCTGATGTTGCCTATAACAATATGCAGATCGACTCACAGTTTGTACTCAACGGTTTGAGTGACTCTGCTAACCTGGTTGCGTTTTACGACAAAGACGGCCTCCAGGCTCGTTTAGCCTACAACTGGCGTGATGCGTACCTCGCAGGCGTTGGTCAGGGTGCAGGTACTACTAGCAACCCAACCAACCTTGAAGCCTACGGCCAGCTCGATATCAGTCCTAGCTATGACTACAACGACAACCTAACGATCTTCTTCGCCGGACTTAACGTCCTTGAAGAGACTTACAATGTCTACGGTCGCGATGAGCTGCAAGTATTGCAAGCTGGTCAAACTGGCGCTCGCTACGACATCGGCGTACGTTACAGCTTTAAGTAACTCGCCAGGGTGAGAAATCACCAGTCTGATGAAAACGGAAGCCGCTTAAAGTATTTTGAGCGGCTTCTTTCATTGCGCCGTATATATAGCATGTCAATATTATGGATATGGCGCTTTTATCAGCACAACAAAGCAGATAAAGTAAGTGAACAAAGTCACTCAACCTAGCCTCTTACCCTAGCCAGAAAAGGTTGCATCGAGAGCAGTTGAAACCAGTCCATAGAATAAATAAAAATAAAAAGTAATTGAAACCTATGAATCAAAAAATCAATAGAGTTATTATCGTTGGTGGCGGCACAGCTGGCTGGTTAACGGCTGGCGTGATTGCTGCAGAGCACTGTATTGGGTCCCAAAACAGCACCCAAGAGGATTCTTTTCAGTTAACCCTTGTAGAGTCTCCGGATATAGCCACCATTGGTGTTGGCGAAGGTACCTGGCCTTCCATGCGCAGCACCCTGCAAAAGATGGGCATTGCTGAAACAGACTTTTTCCGTGAGTGCAGTGCTAGCTTTAAGCAAGGCACTTTATTTAAAGGCTGGCGCACTGGCGCAGATGATATCTACACGCACCCTTTCACCGCACCTCAGAACTACAACGAGGTTAACTTGGCACCCCACTGGCAGACCGCACGAGAGCAGATCAACTTTGCTCAGGCAGTGTCACCACAGAGCGCCCTGTTTGCAGACAAGCTAGCTCCGAAGCAAATCTCGACACCGGAATACGCCTTTAATGTTAACTATGGCTACCATCTGGACGCAGCAAAATTTGCCAAATTTCTGCGCAAGCACTGTGTCGAAAAGCTCGGTGTCACCCATATTAAAGCCAATGTTACCGGGATCAACTCGGCGGACAACGGCGATATAGCCTCCATAGCCACAGATTCTCACGGTAATATTGAAGGGGATCTATTTATCGACTGCAGCGGTTCGAGAGCGCTGCTGTTAGGTGATCACTTCGGTATTCCGGTTTGCAGCAAGAGTGACATCCTATTCAATAACACCGCCCTGGCAGCGCAAATTCCCTACACCAATGAAGACGACCCGATTGAATCCTGCACTCTGTCGACGGCACAATCTGCGGGATGGATCTGGGAAATTGGCCTGCCCACAAGGCGTGGTGTCGGCCATGTGTACTCCAGCGACCACAACACTGAAGAGCGTGCCAGTGAAGAGCTACTGAGCTATATAGCTAGCACCGTTAGTGAACAGGCAGCGGCGGCGGCAACACTCAGAAAAGTGCAATTTAGACCCGGTCATAGAGCCAAGTTTTGGCACAAGAACTGTGTCGCCATTGGTATGTCTGCTGGCTTTATCGAACCACTTGAAGCCTCTGCCCTAGTGCTAGTCGAACTCTCGGCGGCGATGATCGCCGAGCAGCTGCCCGCCAATCGCGGCGTAATGGATCTGGTTGCGAAACGCTTTAACGACAAATTTTTGTATCGCTGGGATCGTATTATTGAGTTCCTCAAGCTGCACTATGTTCTCAGTCAGCGCCGAGACACAGAGTATTGGCGCGACAACTGCGAAGCCTCGAGCATACCCGAGCAGCTAACCGATTTACTCGCCCTATGGCGCCACCAAAGCCCCTGGCATCGGGACACTAATAATGCTGACGACATGTTCCCCTCGGCGAGCTTTCAATATGTTCTCTATGGCATGGATTTTAAGACCCTGCCCAACCAAACCCAGCGCCGCTCAGAGCGGGCTGACCAGCAGCGAGCAGGCCGCCTGTTTCAAGAAAACGCAGCGCTCACTCAGCAACTGAAAACCTCTCTGCCGACTAATCGCGACCTGATCAATAAAATTCACACCTTCGGGTTTCAAAAAATATAACCACTGAGGCCCTGAATCTCTTAACCTCAGGGCAACACTATGCTGGAGAAAGCATGAGCAACTACAAGATACTCAATAACGACGTCCACAAAGACCTCAGAGTGAACACCAGCAGAAGCGCCCAGTTAGGCGACAACATTATGTATACCATGACTTTTCCGATGGAATTTAGAGATATCCAGTCCTGCTATCCGATCTTCTTTTGCAAAGACCCGGAATCAGGACAGCTCTACCCAGCTGCCCTACTTGGCTTTGAACAGGATCAAAATCTGTTTCTAAGTGACAGCGGATGGGATGCGACTTATATACCGCTGATGGTTCGCCGTCACCCTTTCCTGATAGGTTTTCAAGCGGATCCCGACGGCAGTGAAGCCGCTATCAAGCCGGTTGTATCTATCGACTCAGACAACCCGCGGGTTATTCACAGTACCGGTAAAGACAGCGACGAAGGCGAAGCATTATTCAATCCAGACGGCACACCCAGCGATTTCTTACAGACAAGCATCGGCACACTGGAGTCTATCCACCGCGGCTTAGAGCATAATAAAGGCTTTATAGCAGCACTGCTTGAATATGAGTTGCTCGAGTCCTTCAGCTTAGAGATAACCCTCAACGACGGTTCAAATAACCAGCTCAAGGGTTTCTATACCATTGCAGAAGAAAAGCTCCAGTCTCTGGATGGCGACACACTGGCCAAATTCAATGCACAGGGTTACCTGCAATCTATCTTTATGGCGATTGCCTCTTTCGCCCGTCTGCGTCCAATGATCGACAAGAAAAATGCTCAGCTGGCATAGCCCTGTGCTAAGGCAGCCATTAGTATACCGGCTTGCATACAAGGTGAATCACTGTGCTTGAGATTAAAACCAAGGTCAAAATAGTCGACGACTGTAAGGCCGATTCGATCCCCGATAAGGTTTTGCGCTCAAGCCAACCAGTGGTTCTGCGCGGTTTGATTGCTGACTGGCCTCTAGTGGCCGCGGCAAAAAGCTCCCCAGCAGAAGCGGCAGACTACCTGCTGTCATTTGATAGCGGTAAACCCTTAACCGCTATGGTTGGTGATGCGTCTATAAAAGGGCATATTTTTTACAATAGCGACATCAGTGGCTTTAACTTCGACTATCAGCGCCTGCACCTCGCAGAAGTGCTCGAGCAGCTCGCCGCGCAGAGGGATAACAGTGCCCCGCCGACACTCTATGTTGGCTCCACCAATGTGGATCACTGGCTACCGGGATTTCGTCTACACAATGACCTCAATCTGGCTGATCACAAGCCTATCGCCAGCGTCTGGATAGGTAACCGCAGTCGTATATCGGCGCATTATGATTTCCCAACAAATATTGCCTGCTGTGCGGTTGGGCGGCGACGTTTCACCCTATTTCCACCGGACCAACTCGAGAATCTCTATGTAGGTCCTATAGATGTTACGCCAGCTGGACAGCCTATTAGCCTGGTGGATTTCAATGATCCCGACTACCAGCGCTTTCCTAAATTTCGCCAGGCCCTAGAGAAAGCTCAGGTGGTGGAACTGGACCCCGGCGACGCTATCTTAATTCCCAGCATGTGGTGGCACCATGTGGAAGCCCTAGAGCCCCTCAATGTATTGGTTAATTACTGGTGGCGAGACACACCTCATTACCTCGGTGGTCCACTGAATGTTTTACAGCATGCTATTCTCGGCTTGCGCGATCTGCCACCAGAACAGCGTGAAGTATGGAAACAGTTATTTGAGCACTATGTATTCAACCCTGACCCAGAGCATGTAGCCCATATTCCTGAGCAGGCCCGCGGCGTGCTCAACCCCATCGACGAGGCCACGGCGAAAAAAATTCGCTCCATGTTGGCGCAAAAACTCAGTCATTAAAATAGATTATTGGAGAACCCGGAATGACCGTTAAGAATGTCACCAAGGTAGTGGTTGTCGGCGGTGGCACCGCAGGTTGGATGGCTGCGGCCTCACTGAGCAAGCTTATTGGACCTAATATTGACGTCTGCGTAGTGGAGTCCGATGAAATCGGCACCGTGGGTGTTGGCGAAGCCACCATCCCCACCATGATGACTCTCCATCAGCTACTTAAAATTGATGAACGAGAGTTTATGGCTGCCGTCCAAGGCACCTTTAAGCTAGGGATCAATTTTGAGAACTGGAATAAGATCGGGGACAGCTATATGCACGCCTTTGGGCGCACCGGCCAGGACTGCTGGGCAGGGGGTTTTCAACACTTTTGGAGCAGAGGTAAGCAGCTCGGTATCAGTGAAGAGTACGGCCGCTACAGCGCCTCTTACGTGGCTGCTAAGGCAGGTAAATTTGCTGCGCTGTCAGACCAAAGTCTGAGCTACGCCTTTCACATGAATGCCACCCTCTATGCCAAGTTTTTACGCAAGATGGCCGAGCAGCATGGCTGCGAACGTATTGAAGGTAAGATTACCCAGGTGGACTGCCATAGCGAGAATGGTTATATCCGCAGCGTAACGCTGGAGTCTGGACGCACCATTGAGGGCGATCTATTTGTCGACTGCAGTGGCTTCCGCGGTCTCTTGATCGATGAGACTCTGGATACCGAATATGAAGACTGGTCCAACTGGCTGCCCTGCGACAGTGCCGTGGCAGTGCAGACTGAATCAGTGGGTGAACCGATCCCCTACACCCGAGCCATCGCGCGTGATGCCGGTTGGCAGTGGCGTATCCCGCTGCAGTCCCGGGTCGGCAATGGCATGGTCTTTTGCAGCAAGTTTCTCTCCGATGACGAGGCCATTGAAACCCTTTTAAACAATGTCGAGGGTGAGCCCCTGACCAAGCCGCGAATTATCAAATTCCGCACCGGTCAGCGCAAACAACATTGGAACAAAAACTGTATTGCCCTGGGTCTCGCCAGCGGCTTTGTTGAGCCCCTTGAATCCACCAGTATCCATCTTATTCAGCGCGGTATTATTCGCCTCTTACAGATGTTCCCACATGAGGGTGTAAGACAGCCTGATGTGGTTGAATTCAACCGTCAAATGAGCGACGAGTTTGTCTTTGTGCGGGACTTTATTGTCATGCACTACCATCTCACTCAGCGCGACGACACACCATTCTGGCGACACTGTCAGTCGATGCCAATTCCAGATGGGCTGCGCCACCGCCTCGATTTGTTTAAACAGACCGGCCGGGTGTTTCAGGAAGCCGGCGATGTGTTCGCCGAAAACAACTGGGTGCAGGTGATGCTCGGTCAGGGCTTGATGCCAGAACAGTATCATCCGATTGTCGACAGCATGAGCGATGCGGAGCTTAATCACTTCCTAAAGGGCCTGACCGGTAATGTCGATCAAATGGTTAACCAGCTACCCAGTCACCAGGAGTTTATTTCAAACTACTGTTCAACCAACTCGATGTAATTGCACTGCATAGCTTGCTTGCGATCGGCGCTAACTAAGTCCGGAGTGGTAGCTCGCAACAATCTATCAGACGAAAAAAAACCGCGCCATAAAGCGCGGTTTTTTTACATCGAGAACAATGCCAAATATACTAGGTCATCACCAATTAGGACGTCTAGTTTGCCGTTACTTTTACAGTATTTATAGCAACACCGATATCACGATCTGCTAAGTACATCAAAAGTGACTTATACGTCTGCCCCGCAGCCTGAGCAGGGAAATCAACTGAATAAGCTGCTTCATCTGTTCCAGAGACTGTCACTGGGGTAGTTGTAAAGTTCGGCGTTGTATCCGGGTACACATCATTTTCGAAGGTGAACTTCACATCGGTCTCGCCGTCAGCAGTCGCTGCAGCTCTAAAGGTCACAGTTCCACCATTAGCAAAACTAAGCGGATACAAAGCGCTATTGGTATTGGCAAAACCGCCCCATTCCTCTGAACCTGTCTGCCAAGTGTAAACACCCTCTAAGACAGTCGTATTGCCCATTGCCCCAAAGGAAGCAAGAGTATTCGGCGTTACCTTAACGTCTTTGATAGCAACACCGATATCACGATCTGCAAGGTACATTAAGAGTGACTTAAATGTCTGATCCGCAGCCTGAGCCGGAAAATCAACTGTATAGACCGTTTCATCTGTTCCAGAAACTGTCACTGGGATAGTTGTAAAGTTCGGCACTGTATCTGGGTAGGCATCATTTTCGAAGGTGAACCGGACACTGGTCTCGCCGTCAGCAGTCGCTGCAGCTTTAAAGCTAATAGACCCACCGTTAGCAAAACTAAACGGATACACAGCGCTATTGGTATTGGCAAAACCGCCCCATTCCTCTGAACCTGTCTGCCAAGTGTAAACACCATCAAGTACAGTCGTGTTGCCCATTGCGCCAAAGTTAGCAAGCGTATTCGGTGTTACCGCAACGTCTTTGATGACAACACCAACATCACGATCTGCCAAGTACATCAAAAATGACTTAAACGTCTGATCAGCGGCCTGAGCAGAGAAATCAACTGAATAGACCTTTTCCTCTGTTCCAGACACTGTAACCGGCGTAGTTGTAAAGTTCGGTACTGTATCCGGGTAGGCATCATTTTCGAAGGTAAAGCGGACACTGGTTTCGCCATCAGAAGTAGCTGCAGCGGTAAAGGTGATGGTTCCACCACTGGCAAAACTAAATGGGTACAGCGACGTATTAGTATTGGCAAAACCACCCCATTCCTCAGCGCCTGTCGGCCAAGTGTAGAGATCATCAACAACAGTGGTGTTACCCATTGCGCCAAAAGCAGCAAGTCCAGCGCCATTACCGACGGCCTTTACATTCTTTATGATAACTGGCGAATCTCTCTCAACTATAAACATTAAGAAACTTGTCAGATCCACAGTACTAGACGGTGCGTCAAATTCTACCATGTAGGTAGTTTCAGTCGACCGGCTTACTACAACGGTGTCAGTAGAAAATGCAAAACCGGGGCTTCCGCCTGGCACGTCCTCAAAGGTAAATTTAACCGTTGTATCCAAACCACCTTCAGGAATCGCAGCCGTAAAGCTCACCTTTCCACCTAGAGGAAAGGTCATTGGATAAAGATCGCTGTTAGTGTTTGCAAAGCCAGCCCAGACTTGAGCGCCAGTTGGAAAACTATAAGTATCTTCGGCTCCACTTGCATCGCCAAATGGGCCCCAAGAAGCAAACTCGCTTGGAGGCTCAGGAGCCGCTACAGGGCCACCAGACACAACACCACCGTGAGTAATATCATCCCAGTGCCAGCTTTGGTCTGCGGCAGGAGCATTCTTGGCATAATCATAAATCAGGAAAAAAGCACCATAAGATACTGCGGGATCAATTGAACCGGCTGCAGGATCACTGAAATCAAAGTAAAGCGTTTCCCATTCGCCTTCAACCGACGTGTAGGTTTTAGCTTCAACAAAAACCGAGTTATCGTCAGACTGCTCAAGCTTCAAACGAACTTCTTTTCCAATGGCTGAAGGGCGCACACGGATAGAAACAATCGGATCTAAAGAAGACAAATTGACAGTCAAGTCCGGCGCAATAGCATTACCCATCACCAGGTAAGCGCCACCGTAAAATGCCGAACCTGCATAGACAGTTGAAAATGCAACAGTATTCTCAGCATTGTCTGGGTCAGCAACTAGAGTAGATGTGCCAGGATCACCATCACCAGTGGCCGTACCAATATCTTTCCAAGCAATAGTTGGCGAATCTTCAAAATCAATCGTCTTTACCACTACTGGAACTACAACACAGCTGCCATCGGCACAGTATTCAACAGCAGCCCAGGACCCTACTGAACCGTCATCATTTGAGGCCATAGTCGACGTGCTTACAGCGGTACCGGCTTCGCCACTGACGTCTTCATATGAGATACTAAATGTCACCATACCGTCTGTATCAGCTTCTTCCATCAGGCGTGTTCCTGACCATGCCTTGTTTTGGCCATTCATTTCAGCCTCTGCACCATTGATGGTCATAGTGGGCGTCATTAGGGACTCGCTCGCGGTAAATGAAACCTGAATGGTCTCTCCTAGCTTAGCGAACTGGAGTCCAGACTCAACTGTAGTCAAAGTTACTGCAGTCAAAGTCGGCGCAACACCATCAGCGCTAGGCTCAGCAAGGTTATTTTCACTAACAGCACTTCCACCGCCACCACAGGCAGCAAGTACTAAAGAACATGAGAGCGCGAAGATCGCACCGAAATGATTGGTTTGTCCCAGACCACCAATCTTACTGAGACTGCTTAAAAGCGATCGATATTGCATACTTCCCCCTGGATGACTTCTTTTTATAATTCTTGGAACCTGACTTGGCTACTACAGAATTTCGAAGGTTAATTCTCTGCGCCCTGCCCTTCAAGCTCCAGCCTTAAACGGCGAAGGGGGATTTTTATGCGATGAAGTGGCGAATGTTTCGCGAGATCTAAGCTGTTAGCGACCTGTGATAGAATCCGAGGG
>Ga0115547_1000966_pt1 | contig 17480 bp, 15 predicted proteins | sample COGITO_mtgs_1004_3_FD_87185 | JGI IMG/M metagenome (GOLD analysis project Ga0115547, IMG submission 87185) | Pelagic marine microbial communities from North Sea - COGITO_mtgs_100420 | ecosystem: Environmental > Aquatic > Marine > Epipelagic | place: Germany:Helgoland, sampling site Kabeltonne...
CCTCTTCGTATCCTGGTTCACAAACGTTCTTCGTAGGCACGATATTGAGGTTGTGGGATGTTTTGGCGAGGCGGATAATACCCTACCATTTTATCCAGGGGTTGATCGTATCCTTAGCAATGATTCAGATTTGGTACTTAATAAAAAAGGATGTGGCCTACTACTCATCAACACGATGGAGATTCATGATGATCAGACGATCACGATTAAGTATGTTGATAAACAAATGATCCAAGATAAGTATTCGATCGACTACGAGATGCTGTTGTTGTGTTGTATCCATTTAGGTACCGATATGATTACGTTGCCTCAAGGAAGGGGGAGGGGGATCTACAATTTAAAAAAGGCAATTCAATACGTTAAAAGAAATAAAATACCAATATCGTATCGTCGAGACCGTGTGCTTAAGGAAACTATGGACAACTACAAGGGTGTGAATGCAAACTTAGAATTCCTAACATCCACTCACCCTTGGAGACACTGTTTTGGTAGTTATAGGTTGAGTAATCTGAAGGAGTACACAACCTACGGCTCAACGAACAATACGATTGGACGGATTGTTAATGCGTGTCGTAGTCCATTGAAGTACTATCTAACAATGGCAGATAGAGAGTGTGTTTTGCGCGACTTTAGGACACATGAAGTTTATGTAGATAAATACCAAGACGATCATAATGATGTGGATACTATCAAGTTGATTACTAGGGATATTATTCTAGATAATTACGATTTCACCGAAAGTGAGATCAAACTACTTCACAACCATACGTTGGACGAAATGGGAGATGCGACGACCCTCCAACACAAAACCCTCCTACACAAAGCATTGTTGTATCAAAAAATAATGGTGGAGGTGATGAATTACTTGGAATTGAAAAGAAATCGATGTTTGGATATTGAGAGTTTCGATACTTTGTTTGATGAGTTTATGTTTTGGGAAAAAATGAAAACTACTTGCTAATCAATGGAACTTATTCATACACAAGAACTCGAATGAACCAAATTAATGAAATTGAACTTCTTTTGAATAACAAACACCAACCAGTTGATATTGATATCCTATTGGATGGCTTTCGGGAATTATTGAAAAACTGTTCGACGATTTCCCACGATGAGGATGGTTTTTTAGATTTAGTGATGTGGACTGTTTATTTAGTAAATGAAATTTCGGTGATACCAAAGAAGGAAAAATTTTATTCAGAAATTATCGATAAATTACAAACAACCAATCAAAAATGGAAAACTTTTTTTTAATATATAAAAATAAATATCAGAGTATTATAAAAATATGAAATAAATTATAATATTTCGTAGTCCTATGTAATCTAATAAAATAGTATTACGGTGATGCATTCTGATTTTCCCACTAATCCAGAGGTTGTTCGTAAGATCGAAGCTTTATTGAAACGATATGCGAATCAATCTATTGAGTTTGATACAAATAAAACAGTCGTTGCGATGTGTGGGGCAGCGGGGAGTGGTAAAACTTTTGCGGTTACGCATTTTGGAGAAAATGCAACAGTTTTAAATTTCGCAGATCCATTAAAGGAGTTGTGTTTGAAATTATTCCCAGTTTTAGAGCATAAGAATTTGTGGGGGACACAGGAAGAAAAGGAGGTGATTGTGCCTGAGCTTGGCTTTAGTGGGAGATATTGTATGCAATTCGTGGGCACGGATATATTTCGTGCCAAGGATCCACTAATATGGTTACGCATCATGGCTGAGAGGATTAGAAGTGCTCCCCATAATACAGTATTGATTGGAGATTTACGTTTCCTGAACGAGATTAATTTTGTGAAGTCGTACACGGATAGTTGTGTGGTTAAGATAACAACCGATCGAACTACAACCGATCAACATATTTCAGAACAATCCTTACCCGACCGTTTGTTCGACCATGTTGTACGAAATAATTATGATTCCAAATTTCTGGAAGATATGAAGGACGCCTTATTAGAAAATGAAGCAAGACATCATATCATTACGTTTTAATTGTTTGATTTTTTTATTTTTGTACTAAGTTTGACATTAAAAAAATAGATTAATATTATACCATACGATAGTAAGTAGTAAGTAGTAAGTAGTAATGGTATTGTTTCAGAATAATGTTCGAATTTTGGGTGGAAGTATTAAGGGTAGGACGGGGAACCCCTTGTGCATAGGAGGTGAGTCTGTAGAAGAGAGAGTAGAAGAACTCAATACCTCTAAGTTGAGTGTTGTGGGTGACATGGAATGTTCTGCGAGTACTGCATCTTTCTCCGTGATTGATGATACTTGTTACATAGACGCAGATCATGTTTTCATCAACGGGAGAAAGACGATCGAGTTTCAAAACGATGTAGTTATTGATGGCATCTTGACAGTAGTAGGTGGATCGAAAGGTGTCGACAATACCAATACTGCTGCTGTTGATATTGAAATTGATCAGGACACCACAGTAGTATTGGAAGGAGAGGAGGGGGTTGTATTCTTTACAGCATCATCTGAAGATGTAGATGCGGTGGTTATGATTAAAATTAATAATGATATTAAGAATAAAATAAATCAAAGAACCTTTGTAGCGAAACGTGGTTTTAAGGGTAAGATCAAATTCATATTTGAGGATGGTGATATTTTGATTAATCAATCTATCGTACAAATCGGCTTCTCCGAGGCAGGACAGTGTGTTGATTTAATGTATTACGATGGTACTTGGTATTTAAAACATTCAGGTTGTGAGGTCGATTACTTGGCCTAACGAGCGTTTGTCCTCAGGACCACGCAAATGGGTAGATGGTAGTGTTGGGGTATTTTATGTTTTTCTTCCTGGACTAGCCCATTCTTATCAACCACTCGCCATTTCTTTTTATTCCACATAGTAAACACATGTTTTAAAAGTCGTTTTAAAGTACGAAATTTTTTATAATCATCTTCCAAAGACACAACATCCCAGAAACCAGATGTGGCCGATAAACTGGTTGGGTAGACATCAATCTTATCTACCGTAATCTTAAGGAGATTTACCTTTTCCTTTATCTTCGAGTATCCTAATATGGATGTTTGTTCCAACCGAACCCCACAATTATACCGCACCTGATTCGTATCAGCATCGTATCGAACAACTCGTCCATACATAGGATCATCAACAATTTGAAATCCCTCGCTGGGAAATTTGCAAACCATCTTTGCTTTGTTCAAATGTGGTTTTGTTTGATAGACAATTTGATTGTCTTTATTCATCACAGCCGTTTGTGTCTTCCCGCCAATGTTAATCATAAACATAGTTTCAGCTAATTTATCATGAACACTCATTGATAAGCAACAACCACTATAAGACGATATATCGTTTATTATTAGCTCTTTGTCAAGATTCTGAAACAAGGCATTGATCTTATCAATCGTGATTTCTTTCATTTTACTAAAATGTTCAATAATATATGCATTGCATATATTTGCAATAGTTTTAGAATGAACACCCTCAGAATACAGCATCCCAGATAATGAGTATGAAGGATTATCTTCACTGATTGGTATGCAATTATCGCTATTATCCATAATATACAGTTAGGTTGTTCGTAGCTATGGTGTTTCGTATCGTAGCTATGGTGATTCGTATCGTAGCTATGGTGATTCGTATCGTAGCTATGGTGATTCGTATCGTAGCTATGGTGATTCGTAGGCATATGATTCATTTTTTTATTGCTATTTATATGGATACACGAATTTGGGGCCCTGGTGGATGGAAACTACTGCATTCGATTGCCGAAGATACGACCACAACATTGCGATGGAAAATAAAACTTACGAAGACTCTTCATAAAATACTACCCTGTGTGTACTGTCGTGATTCGTTTGCAATTTACGAGAAACAGCTTGGTTTAAACATGGATTGTGATGATTTTTCTAAAACCATGTATCGTATACACAATAAGGTTAATCTAAAGTTGGAGAAACAAGGATATGTAGTTCGTAGGGCATCTTCCTATCAATCTGTTCAAAAACGGTATCAAACGTTGAACCAAAGATTAGAATCTACGAATTGTGATGATCTTGGGTACTTGTTTATTGGTTGCGTAGTGTTCAACTATCCTTCTACGAATCCATCCAAGGAGTTGTCGAAACAGTATGCATCGTTCTTCCAAGCTTTGAGTCGAACCTACCCCGTTCGATCGGTGCGACGTATTTTAAAAGCGTATCATAAAGAGAATCCAATAGAAGGTAGCTTAAAATCACGAAGTAGTTTGATCAAGTGGTTTAGTAAGTATCCGATCAAACGAATCAATACATTGAAGAAACGTGAATTGATCGATCTCTTTGATTCGTTTCGGGCTGGGTGTAGTACAAAGAGTTGTAGAAATCGCGGTAAAAAGAAAGCAACGCATTTATAATTTACCCGATGGTTATTTATTTTTGTCACTTGTATATGACTTCATCATCAAGCATTTATCCAGATCACGATTCTTTGTCTACCACCTATTACGGCTACTCTTTTCTAAACCGAGTTCGGGGTGTTGTACGGTACTTTGTTCCAAGTACTGGGGGGTTTGAGGCAAGTCAAATTGATGAGAATGTATGGATTGGAAGCAATGTTGCTTCGTATGACAAAGCAAGTTTAAAGGCTCATAATATCACTCACATCGTATCGATCCTTGCTGGATACAACCCCCCATTCCCCGATGATTTTGAATACATGGTTATCCACGCACTAGACACCCCCGGTGTGCGATTAGAACCAGTGTTTACGAGATGCTTTGATTTCATCAAACAAGCTGTTGATAAAAATGAGGGTGTGTTGATTCATTGTATGGCTGGGAGGTCACGGAGTGCCACTATTGGAGCATCTTATATTATGAAACGCCATGGTCTCCGTGTTGAAGATGCGATCGATAGAATCAAATCTATCAGACCCACCGTAAACCCTAATCCAGGTTTTGTCGAACAACTGAAAAGGATTAATATCGATGCACCCTACATAGATTTAGAAAATCCAGTGATCCCACCGATACCAGCTAATCCGGTACGCGAGATTCCACTCAATGTTGGTAGAGGACCTCGTCTTGTAGAAATTGAGAAGAAAAAGAAGAAGAAAAAGGATCGGAATATGCGCCACCAAACGCTGAAGCATCAGAAACGTATGAAACGTTTAATGAAACGCCAAAATATACAATAATGAGTCGAATGTTAAAAAAATGAAAAATAATAATAATATTCAGATTATGTTCAGGATTGACAATAGGAATTTAATCTCACGATGCCATCAAATACTTTAAAAACTTTAGAAAAAAAGATAATTTATCTCAATAGTCATCTTGGTGATACGATGTGCCATATTGATAAATGTAAGAAATCTACAAATTCTATTGCAACCAATTTAGAACAAAAATGTGATTCAATGATTAGGAAATCGGAAGGTGTGTGTGATGAGCTACAACTAATGATGAATAAATGTAATAAAACGTTGGAAGCGATCAACGCCTTAACTAAGGATTAGCTACCATACCATATAGCTACCAAACACTGCTTCTTTTTTTTTCAGGTAAATACATGGCATCCTTTTCCGTAATACTATATAGTTTGTAAAAGTCGGGTATTGTGCTCAACACCCCGTTGACTCGAACTTCGCCTGGGGAATGGGGGTCGGTCAACAGTTGCTCTTCTAAGGATTGGGTGGTTCTTTTATTTCTCCAAATCAAGGCCCAGTGTTCCATGAATTCCCTCTTCTCATCATCACTTAGTTTCGTCGCACGGTAGGCAAGTACAAATCCCCCAATATCGGCAATATTTTCTCCAAGAGTCAGAGATCCATTCACCTCAATACCCCCAACAGCATACTGATCAAACTGTCGTTCAATTAGCTTAGTCTTAGCCTCATATTTCTTGAAATCAATATCCGTCCACCAATTGTTCATCACCCCCTCTGCGTCAAAACGACACCCTTGATCATCGAATCCATGGGTGATCTCATGTCCAACGATCGCCCCAATGCCTGCATAATTTTGGGCATCGGATTGATCTTTATCATAATAAGGTGCTTGGAGAATCCCAGCCGGGAAGACAATCTCGTTATCCTGTGGAGAATAGTAGGCATTCACCTCATAGCAATGCATATACCATTTATTCTCCACTGGTTTCTTTCGAAGCAATCGACCCATCATCCTAAGATGTTCCTTTTTGTGCAAATGTAGGACCGTACGTAGTAACGACTCCTTCACATCACTTGATTTAATTAATTTTGGTTTCGACGAATACCCGATCTTCATCTTCATCCAACGTAGCTTCTCAAGTGCCTTCTTTTTCGTCGGAGTTTGCATCCAAGAGGATGTTTCGATAGACCTAGACAGTTGTTCTTTTATCTTACGAATCATACGAACTACGGCTGCCTTATCTTTTCGGGTAAAGTATTTTTTCCTATACGCCTCGCCTAAGTTATCCCCAGCCAAAGACGAGACGATCGCCACCTTCCTACGCCACAATGGTTTTTGTTTCACCTGACCACGTAACGTATGATTAAAAAAGTCAAAAAATAGTTTCTGGAACGACTTCACGGCATACCCACCCAACCCCATGATCGTTTGGGCGACCAAATAATCTTGTAGTAAGTTGGAGGATTTGTGTTTGGCAATCAAACAACCTACTTTCTCGAGATACTTAGGAGATTCGACGATACAGGCTCCTAATGTTACCTTATGCTTAGCACGAAACCCGTATCCAACCAAAAATTGATGTTGAAGATCATCGGATAAACTTGATATTGGAATTTTATTATACGTCGCGATAACATCACGTCTTTCTACGGGCTTTAAATGTAAGGCGGCTAATTCTTTCTCGAAATCAACCAATGCCTCTGCAGAGGTACTAAATTTGTGATATCGTTTGGTTTTTTGCATAAATTTAGTAAAAAACTCGGTTAGTTGAGGGGCGTATTTTTCATAATAATCAACGGAGGGTAGGGTTAAGCCTCCTTGACAAATATGTAACGTATAGACTGCTTCTTTTTGATCGCGCGCTATGCCGATAGATATTGGAGTATCGATCCCAAGGCTGTTCGCAACCCCAAATGCGTCGTACACATTCTCATCTCCAGCTTTCTTTATCCGATCCACGATCTCTAATAACCCACTGGTGTCATTACGGTCTGTATATAGATTGACTATGCTACGTAGTACCCCCCCTTCCTTATCACCCTCAATCAAATCAAACAACCGCTTTTGATTTTGTTCAGCCAGAATATTAAAATTACTCCACGATGTTGCGTGGGATGGAATTTTGGTTTCCTTTAGCCATTTTTTGTTAACATAGTTGTAATAATTGTTCTTCTCCATTATATTATGAACAAACATACGAAACAGTAAATGTTTTTTCGATTTTCTTTTCGCAACAAACTTATTCGTTTATAGTGTTTCGAAAGCTTTATTAATTTATACGAAACAACAAACATCTTATGATTAATGTATTTAGATTTCCAGTTAATGAAGAGAATTGTGAGATAAAGACGTTTATTAGACTACGACGTCAAGATACAAACGCTTATGTGATTGCCAATATATACGATACCTATACGAACATTGATACTAAGAGTGGTTTATCCGATTTCGTCATGAATACTACTAATGATTCGACGATTCGAAATCTATTCAAATTACTTAATGAATCCCCAAACATCCTACGATCGTTGAGTATCGATGAAGTGTTGAGTCTAGGGAAAGGAGGAGGGATTGTTGAAAGGGTTGTTGTTCCGAAGCAACGACGAATTGTTGTGTTGGGGGATCTACATGGATCTTTTCATTCCTTTCTTCGTATATTGATCCGTCTACATTTGGATAATATGATCGATCTCGATACGTTCACGATTATGGACGATGTTATGATCGTGTTGCTCGGGGATGTTATTGATAGAGGTAATTTTGGAGTCGACATCTTGTACATCATCGGACGATTCATGTTATCCGACAAAAGGGATGGATGTACTCGTATTCGGTTAATAAGGGGAAATCACGAGTGCGAGAGTATGAGTAAAATGTTTGGATTCTACGATGAGGTGCAACATAAGTTACCCTTGGAGTTGTTTGGAGAGTTTTTAAAATTCTTCAACTATCAACCATGTGCTGTTATCGTAGAATCTAAGAATCGATTGGATACTCAGAGATACTGGTTATGCCATGGCGGTTTTCCAATCAACCATACGATCCAAGATTGGTTAGCCACTGATAGTATGGTGTTCTGTATACAGGATACTGATGCGGTCAACCAAATCCGATGGTCTGATTTTTATTCAAATTATGATATTGATGGGAGGATAATCGAAGATTCGTACAACTTCTTTAGGGGGATTGGTAGGATCTACACCGCTGTAGGTCGTGATCTCGAAACCTTCATGCGTAGAAGCAGGATCGATATGATCATCCGAGGGCATCAGGACTTCTACGGAAACAGTGTTTTATTGTCTCGTATACCACTGCGGTTTGATAAGTATTATGCCCCTTGTGGGATTATATTGGACACGAATCCAACCATTAACACAAACGCGTTGTTTACAGATTTCGATTACGGAGTTTCGTATGATGATGGGATCTATAGGATTCAACCCAAAATGATACGCGCCCCCTTTGCTAAGGTATTGACCATTTCAACAAATACCGACTTGGGGAGATTGTTAGATGGTGAAGGATTTGTTTTAGTTTCTTTTTGAGATATTAAGTAATGCTTGTGATAAATTATATAAATACGATCGAGGAGGTGGATGATGATCCCACGATTGTCGTAGAACTACCACATAATTTTAAATTAATATACGACATCTATCTACATCAAAAAATGATAAACACCGTACTAGACAACTGTTCGTTGATTCTATGTATGGATACGATGAATTCGGTCGAGGATGTGGCGTTGAAGTATGATAAGATTGAGAAAATTTTGTTTGTGCTTTATTGTGCCCAGGAAGAGTTTTATGATACAACTCCAGAAGATTTCGACAACCTCCGGGATCAGTTTGTTTTATTCTTTAAGAAACACAAACGTGATGGTACGGAAGAATGTATAAAGTTTATGCTTGGTGAGAACCAAACGTTTAATTTATTGATCGTTTATCGAGATCAAGATTTCCATCTACAATCAAAAAATAACCTATGTATTGGAACAAGTGCGGTGGCTAGTTTATTAACCAACTTATTGGTACCAAAGAATTCAAACCATGTCAAGATTATCGTAAAAATCTTGAACAGTGCTGGTGTGTTTAATGTGTTGTTGCATGAAACCTCGGTTCAGTCAAGGTATAAACGTGCAACGCGGGTGCTCAACGTGGTCCTTCTCTTCTTGTGTACGAAGAAGTTACAAGCTGAAAATATATTCACACAGTTGCTAGATTTGAATAATATTTTGAGTAACGTTACCCCTATTTTAAGGAAGGACAATGTCACGAAACAAGAGGTTGAGGAGATATTGGACACTCTTGAGAATGAGGCAAAGAAATTTGATTCAATCGAATGGAATTGGTTCACCGAAAAAGAGGTTGGATTCATCAAAACCTTAAATAGTTGGGTACTCCATGAAGATGCTGAGAAGAACATACTCATGGACCATCTCCTCATGATTGACCGTGTTGGGAACAACACCATTAAACATATTAAATTTCTGGACAATCTAATTTCATTGTTTAAAAATGTTTTGATCCACGCTGGTACACAGTATGGTGGTTTAACGGCTGATTTGAATGTGACGACTAAATTTAAGGAGGCGTATCTGTTTTACATTAAAATATGGGGCGTACCATCAGATGGTATGTTCGATGATCTAAAGATTGATGTTATCGAAACAGAATTTGATGCATTTACTATTACGTACGATACCTTTGATTTCGACAAATTCCAAGAAATTGTCCTCGATACGTATAGAATACGTACGATGTAGTTGTGTTGGTGGTGGTGGTGTTGGTGGTGTTGGTGGTGTTGGTGGTGTTGGCGTAATATAAAAAAAAAGCATGATAATATTAATACCATAATATTAATATAGTGAGTAAGATGATGCAAAATCGCCATGATTTAATGATGAAGAAGTTGTGTGCATTCTTTAAGAATAATAATGATGCGCTGGGAACAATTCATTGTTTATTGAATAAGACATCAAACATCACACTTCGGGTAATTGATTGGTTTATTACTTATTATTGTAAATTAAAGTGTAATGAAAATTATCATCTATTTGTGAGCTATAAACTACAATTAAAGTCATTTTCTAAAAAGATGTTCGACCCATTTTGTCGAGGGGAACGTATTGTACTCAAACTCAACGAAAATAGTATCATCGAAACAACTGTTGGGCAACTTAATTTTTTTAAATGGCTTATTGAGAATCACGTTATCGATGCTTATACTAAGGATAAATCTACGATCGATCAAGTGATGTTAAAAGACGGATTCAAGATTAAGTTAGAGGGTAGAGGTAGAATGAAGAAGAGCATACCCCACGTGTCATCAACAAGTAGTGTTCAATCTCTACCCCACATCTCCCCAACGAGTATCTAAGTTTTTTTTTTCAATTCATAATACAATGGATATATTATCAAGAGCCATGAAAAGGTACTATCAACACGTAAAGAGAGGTGGTGGAGGTAAGGATGACGATATGATGTTTAGGATAACGGAGTATGTTTTGAATGAGACGAATTACAATGATGACGAAAGAGAAGAAATCGTTCGTAAGTTACGTGATGTGCATCATATATCTTTCGATCTAATGATGAGAGATTCTGAAAAAGAAATGCAAGAACGTAATAATATTCTTAAGTTTCAGGAATATTTATTAAACCTTACCAATTCCACTACCGACAAACGATTAATATTAACCGGTTGTATTGAATTAATGAAGCACATACACAGAATAGATGAGAATAAGTTTGATACATATTTCGGGAAATCGAAGATTGATGAATTTGAATTCATGAAACAGATAAAAGTACCCAGGGTGAAACAAACCTACGTGGATGAGATTATGAAACATCGGTCGTTGATTTGTGGAGGAAAATATTCTATCAAAGAACAACTCATAACCACCGCGGCCCAAGCTGCTGGCTAGGATACCTCCATATCCTTATGATTCGTTTCTTTTTGTCTTATTAATTCGTTTCTTTCTGTTTTCACGATTCAACAGATACTGAAATGCCTCGTATATAATTAGTGGATCTTTTAAACAGACGGTATGCATCTTATCGCTATTCGAACAATCCGTATACTGTTCGTTAATGTAACTCATAAGAGTGTGTGTTTTGTCTTTATTCAGTAAAAGCTGCATAAGATTGTTCATTACGATCTCCTTCTTAAAATCAACCTCGTATTTTCGATACAATATATGGTTATCATTACAGGTCTTTTCATTGGTTTTGCTGTCAACAACACAATACCGGGCAAACAACTTTGGATCGTAGGGTAGGGTATCGTAGGTGTTAAGAAAGAATCGACCAATCGTTCGATCGATCGTAAGCTCTCGCATGTCCTTCAAATAATCTGTTTCCAATCGTTTGAAGTGGGTTAGGTAGTGGAATCTACCCTTCGACATGTAGTTGATCATCGTACCAATATCAGCCAAAATACCAACCGGTGATTCGGCACGCAACTTCACTCTCTCGATACCCGACGTATTCACAACATCAGAGTACGGAACCTTGTCATCAAACTGGTTCTTAAAGGTGGCGTAGATACAGTAATCAAAATCAAGTCCAACGTTTTCAATAATCGCGGTAACTAATTTCTTACGATGATTCACAATCATCCCTAAACCGTTCTTCATACCCTCAAATCTTGGCAAGCACCCATCCGCATACCTATCCCTCATCACCTTATTTGCATCAAAAATATCCTGATTGGTGTAGATGCTGTGTATGGATAACGCCTCGGCTGTATCGGGAAGGGTTTCGTTTTTAAAAATATCCCTCAATTGTGCTTCCGTACAATTGACCTTCGTGGTGGCAAAACTTTTTAAAAACTGAGATGTTTCCTCAAAGTGGACTACATTGTTTGGATTCGTGATTTCCTCACCCTCCATGGTTGTGAATTGTTTTCTATTATTCTCGCCACGATCTCGAATCACCGGGTCATGTTGGTAATCATCAATAAATGTCATGGGCTGGAGTAAAATATTCTTTTCTTTGATTCTTCGGATCAATTCGTCGTCCGAATTGGTGTTGTTAAAATCATAACGTACTTTTTCGGGATCTAAACCAAATATCTTTCGCCGTAGGTTGTGGTTCCGTACCTCCTCCAAGAGTCCATCCAATGTTTCGTTCACGAATCGACCCTCCGATACCAACATCATGTAGTTGTGCATACAACTTAACCAAGAGTCATCTTGGGTCATATCACACATACCCTCGTTCTGTTGCACGACTCGCATGTATTCTAGAATTTCGTTTTGTGTTTTTTCGTCGTGTTCCCTAAACCTTGACTTAATGTCATCGAATTGAATTACATTCTCCTTACCAGCCATGTCCAAGACACAAAACTTCACAACCTTTGTTAACCCACTTATCTTAACTTTAATCGAGAAGGAAAAGAGGATATGGGATCTTGACGAAAATGGATTGTTTGGACTGAAACGTTTCTGTTTGTATTTGTCAAAATCCTCGTAATCGTGATCAAAACTCTCAACACTAAGATACCCTCCATCCTCCTTAGAATGAATCAAGATGTCTTTAAATTTCGTACACTTCGACACCGATCTATCGATATCCTGTAGATCGAAAAGAGGTCGTAGTGTTAAGATATTTTGTTTCAAATCATCTCTCATCATTTCTTTAATCTGTTCTACCTTCTCCTTCGACTCTCCGATCGGCTCAAACTTATGGTTGTGTTCACCCGGAACCGTAACCTGTTTTCCATCGATTGTTTTAATTGTAGCATTTTTCGGCAACCCCGCAACAATCCAGTCCGCGATCGTAGGCTTGTGTTTGATGTTTTTGGGTAACAATTTGATCAACTTATCGATATCCTTAGATTCAATGTAACCTCCTTTAAATAAAAGCGACCGTAGTGTCTCGTCTTTGATTAGTTTGGGGATCGAGGTACGTGCATCATAGATGTCGTAGGAATCGTGGATCGAAGCCGTACGAATCGAATCATTCACCACAATACCCAATGCTTTCGTTTCGTAAGTTTGTAAAGCACTAAATAGTTGTTTCTTGATTTCATTGAAACGTAGGATTACTGTAATAGGGTGCTCTCTATTTGTTTTCCCAGATGAACTAACGTATTTTGCATCAACCGTTTTCTGTAGATCCCCCCATTGTGTCGAAAGTATTCGATTCTTAAACGCATCGTAATTTTGAGTTTTTTCTGTCGATTCGTCGTACGTTATGGGATATTCTATTTCACCCAACACAGAACCCTCGGCAGGCAGTAAGTCGCTTTTTTTGCTATCCTTTGGAAGAACAATTTTATAATCTTTCGTAATCGACCCTTTGTAGGAATTCCTAGAACCCGTTGGTTGGTATTTAAATTCGTAGGGTAACAATTCACTTTTACCTAAATATTCTTTAAAATTACCAACCACAGTATCTACATCCACAAATTGTTCACCAGTATTATTCGAAATATCTTCGACGAAACGACCATGCTTAGCACTCCATTGTTCGGCATGTCTTGGATTCATGAACCAAACTTTCATCGTTCCCCGATATGCTACGGTGTCTTTCTTAAGATACGCGACAATCGTTCGTGGGAATTGGTACCTACTTTTGTAAATCTCCTGCTCGGCTTTGGTGTATTTTGAAATATTGTTGGCCTCAAAATCAAAGCCTTTGTATGTTTTTTTTATCTGTGTTACCCAATCCTTCGTCGCCAACTTCATTATCTGTTTCGTTTGATTCGACACCACCGTAATCTCACCTTGGTAGATTGGAGGAATCGATGCTTTGTTCTTTTGGGTAAAGAAGTTCATATCCTCACAGTGATATGGATTGTTACGAGAACAACCTACCTTATACCCCGATCGAATAGATCGGTAGGGTTCGATTACATCACTACAAATTTCCATCATATTGTACTTAATCTCTCGTATCGACTTATCCTCGGCCAATTCGCTCAACATTGTACTCAAAACATGTTTCACGGTATAGGTTTTACCCGTACCACTAAACCCAAAGGTTAGGTAGACCTGGTTCCTACCTCGAAGAAGGTTTCGTTTGATCGTCTTGTGTGCTGCATACACACTGTTTGAGTTGTCATTATTCCCCAACACATTCGAATAGGGCCCACAGGATAGAGATACATCGGGTATTTCTTTCCGTAGATCATCATCAAGACTCGTTTTTAGATTAAGTAGCAAGCCATCCCGTTCACTCGAAACCAAGGTTTGCATCATGGGGTTATCGTTCAACATATTGTCCATCTTACCAATATCTTTCGACGTAGCCACAACGTATGGGAGGTTCATGCAATCGACGATCACGGTCATCGCTTCGGCGGCTGCATTGAACGCAAATTGGAGGTACCGTAAGAAGACGGGATTCTTGTCAATACTTTCTATAAATTCGTCCAATTCGTTTGTATTGTCCTTCGTATCGAGATCCAATAAAGCAGTGTAACTCAATGCCATACTTTCTGTATTGTAGAGAATATCGTTTACAAACGCATCCAAACTTCGTTTGTTGGACTTTATGAGATTTAATAAATTTCGAATAAATTGCTCCTTATGACTCGCCGACTTGTTCTTGATGTAATACATGATCGAGATGATCTTCTTCCGAAGTAGTGTCTTGCGATCCATCGTCGGTGTCTTCTTAATGGGTTGGTTGGAAGTATTTGTCGATGCAATGAATTGCTTGTTTTTTTCTTTAAATAATGTTCCATATTTTGGTGCACCGGATACCAATAAATTAATTAAGTCATCTGGTATTTGTTTAATTAGGTAATCCGGTTGTTTTAAATCAGATATCGTTAATGTCTTTAACGATTGCTTATTGTTGTTTGTGGAGTTGATAAAATTATTGATATTATTTCGATATTTTGGATGCACATATGTTTTGGCTATATTGTTCAATGGGGTTCTCCAATCAGCACCCCCCTTTTGGGATCGATCATTGAATTTCTCCTCCAACCTATTGAACAAGTCGACATAATCAACCTCACGAATGGTTTGTTGCTGGGGTGTTTGGTGGTTATTTGTTGTTGCGTTATCTAACAATTTCGTGTAGATCGTTATCATTTTCTTAAACTTTTCCTCTGTCCTATCTTTGTCTTTAAATATCTTCAACACCTCTCGAACATCCGTTGCGTTTGGGTTTTGCTTCACATACTTCTCAGCTTCTTGGATCACTTCTTCTCTTGTTTCTTTTATTGTCGCTCCCCCACGAATCCGATACTTTTGTTGCACCGCTGCCATGGGATCGTAAGGAATGGGTGGAATGTTGAGTCGACTTGTTTCGATTTTTCTATTACCCTTGTTTTGATTTTCGAACAACACTATCAGTTCTACGATTTCATCTATGCTCAAACTATCCTTTGACTTCGAGTTCATTCGCTCGATCAATGCATTGAATCGTTTGCTGGAATCAATGTTGGTTATTTCTTTTGTAGTCGTCAAATTAGATAGGTCGACGCGGTAGGCTTCGTTCATGTTTCGAATCATACTTCTCATCTCCAACTCTCTATTCGATGAATTCTTTGAATCAATGTTGGATTCTTTGAATGACTGTATCGCATCCATATACTCATCAATCATACTTTTTACTAATGCTCTATTCTCCCTGTCTTGATTGTTTGATATCTCTACCTTTTCTTTATTCTTAGCACCAACAGCTTTCGATGCTAAGATACTCTCCTTTTGATACTGCTCAGACATCCGACGTATCAACGTACTATTATTAATATAATCATTATTAATTTTCCTATTTGTATCCAATACATTTGTCATCTTCGTATCCTCTTTACGATACTTTGCTATCTCTTTTTCATTTTTGGTTTCTATGGTTTTTAAAAACTCTTTCATATCCTCATTTCTATTGGGTGTCATTATTCTGTATAATAAAAGTAGGTATTAAAAAAAACTTATTTCTTCTATTTGAGGAGTAAGTTATCTGGAACTACTACGGGGTTTTCATTGAGTGGATTTGTTGAGAACAATTTAAAAAACTTATCCATTTCCCGAGGATTCACAATTCCCACCTTTTGATTAAATGTAGATACATTTTTACTTAATATCCCAATACCTTCAATATCTTTTCTATACCTTTCCAACTCCTCCTTTAGTCTCGCAATCTCGGCATCCATTTTATTCATACTTTCCTTATTCTTGTTATTTGTATCCTCGAGTTTCGATTTTTCTTCATATACCTTACGTAATCTATCGGATATTTTCTGAAGATGTTGGTCCAACTCTTCCCCACTCTTACTACGACCTCCTCCACCCTTTAACGTTTCCTTTATATTCCTATAGAACGACTTCGTTCCCGTGTAGAGAGATTGATACGTAGACTCACTTGGCATGCTTCTTACAATGTAATGAAAAAAAAACTTTGGTCGTTAGTATGTATCGAAAACCAAATGAACTAAAAACATCGCATCATAGCAACAAATTAAGAAACTAAATGAACCCATTCCTTGCCCTTGTGTACAATGAAACGATAGGTTGGATTTCGCTTGAGGTAATCTTTCAACCAATTCAAGTTGATATTGTACTTGAGTAAGAGCAAATAATAGAGACGTTTCACTCCAAGACATCTTTTTTTCTTTATCAAGGATTTTTTTAATACCGAATCATCTAACTTAAAACATTTCATGATGTCTTGGAATATTAGTGTCGTGTATGGTATGGGTGGTTGAGGCTGGGGGTACGGTTGGTGGTTGTATGGGTGCTGTTGTTGTTGAGGTACATTAGTGAGTGTGGTTCGCTTTGAATCATCGGTCAATGTATCGATCATTCGAACAATCTCGTCACTTAACTTTTTAGTATTATCCATAATAATCTTACAGATTTAAAAAAAAAAATCGAGATATTATATATACATTTGATAATGCTTCGTGATTCGTATTATTCTACATTATATTCAGCAACCAAATCACTATACACGACAGCCAATGATCAAATGTGTAGACTTCATGTCCAAAAAGGGGGTGATGAAAAAGGTGAAGTAGGTGCACTCGGGGAACAAATTTTAAAATTAATGGAAAGATTGAAGGAATATGAAGATGAATTAGTAAAAAAAGATTCTACAATTAAGGATATGAAAGATACGGCGAATAAGCTAGAAGAAGCATCAAAAAATGCAGTAAACACTTTAAGTAAGCTCAAAGGAGAACAAACTCAAGTCAAAAGCAACTTAGATAGTGCTACTAAAGAACTCAATGTAGAAATTAGTAAGTTGAGTGATGATAAGACGAAATTAGACAAAGAGATTAAGGAATTAAAATCTAGGATTAAAGATCTAGAAAAAAAAAAAACAGAGGCTGAAACCAAATTGGCACTAAAGAACAAACAAATTGATGAATTGGTTAATCTTGTTAAACAGTTCA
>Ga0115547_1000968_pt1 | contig 17439 bp, 15 predicted proteins | sample COGITO_mtgs_1004_3_FD_87185 | JGI IMG/M metagenome (GOLD analysis project Ga0115547, IMG submission 87185) | Pelagic marine microbial communities from North Sea - COGITO_mtgs_100420 | ecosystem: Environmental > Aquatic > Marine > Epipelagic | place: Germany:Helgoland, sampling site Kabeltonne...
TATTATTATTAATGAGTATTCGTATTATTATGGTGTATCGATGAGTATGAATACTTCGTAGCGATAAATAAAATATAAGTATGGAATCATGTCCCATCGTACGTATTATGTGTTGTGTATTACGTGCATAGATTTGTTAACTCGCACCAATCGGTGTCATACACCCTGGTGTATGAAACAATCAATCTAACATCTCTAACAGATATAGATTATAGATTAGATTCGATACCTCACACACACTTGCACAAACTTGCACAAACTGCGCAAAAACGGAACTGGTCCGGTTCGAACGTCTAACATCTTACATCAGATCTCTCCACACGCGCGAGTTGCGCACATGCATCTTCTGCTTGGACGGGTGCACATACGCTGATGCTTGTCGGGTGTGCATCGCGCAGTGGGGCGAATGCCCCACCGAAGATGCTGGGTAAGCGGCAGTTGCGTGTGCGTGATGGGACGTTGCGTGCGGCATCTGTGGAGGAGCATAGTTGTGGTGTTGCGTTGCGAACGTCGGCATTTGCTGCCCACCGAACGTGGCGTGTCGCATCGGTGTCAGCACCATCGGATCTTCGTTGCTTGCGGAGGTCGGGTCGTCCGTCAGTTCGCCCATCGGTTGAATGGTGGTTTTGTGTTGCGTCCAAGCCATTGCACCGATTCCGGCCACCACGTACGATGCGATGGCAACCGTAATTGCGCACAGCCACAGCGGGAAGAGCGTTGCACCGTCTTGGGTGCCGAACGGTTTGCACTCTTTCTTCGCACGGTCGTACATTAGTTCAGGCTGCGCAGTTGTGATGATAACCATCACACCGATGTATATGATAAGTGCGACAAATAGTTTGTACATATTTCGTTCAACAGTGTGTGTTCAATTAAATGCACTACAGAAAAAAGTTTAAAACGTAGACACTCACAAATATAAAATGTAAATTAGTAATACCAAGTGTTACCAATGTATTTACAGTATGTTCTAATCTGTGTAATGGGTGTGCTGTTGTTGCTCGCGCACCTGAAACCAGTCGACGTGGTTCACCCACCAGAACAGCATGCACTCTACGAATCGTTTGTGAATGCGGACAGGGACAGTCGACCGGATACACCACATGTCGTCAAACCAGACGAAACAACTGTTCCATCCACTACAACTAGTAAACCAGAAGAGCACTCACTCGTTCGTATGGTGACGAAAATAAAAAGACTTGCGAATTTTGATTCGGCCACGCAACTGTTGGCAGAGTTAGATGGCATCCGGGCAAGCTTTATGCCGGCGATATATTCGTTTGATCCGAAAGATACGGACGACCGAGAGGTCGTGAGCGTCTTGTGGTCAGGTGGGGTGGCATCGACATTCCGCATTTGCGAACTGCTCTTTATTTACAAACGACACGTTCGTCCAGTGTATTTAGAACAAACGGATTTGGACGAACGCCAATCGTACACACAAGAGCGCCACTCGGTGAAAGCGCTACACACATACATTTGCGACACACTGCCACCAGATGCAACCGGCAGACTGCTGCCTACACAAATCTACGAAAGTCCCATACGCCAGACACCGAATAACACCGAAATACGCAAGCGCCTCGCATTCATATTTGATACACATCCGCACAATATTGATAATTTTTATCTGTACCTCGTCAAACTCAGAGGGCAACAAGAGCAATCGTTCACCGAGTTGTCAAAAAAACCAATCGAACTCGTTTTGCCGGAAGGTGGTCCACACCACTTGCTACGGAATGCGGTTGAAACGTGGGGGGCACGATTTGTGCGATTAACCAAAAAAAACGTGCCGGACACACGTACGCCCCAACTGCAGATGCTACAATGCACCTTTATCGTCCCCCCAATTGCGGACGAAGACACCGACCTACACATCGACCAACGTAAACAAAAAGAGTTTGCAAACTTCTTTAGTCATATTCATTTCGTCTTACCTTGTCAAGATGCATTGTACCAGCACCGCATGATAGACACGTATGCTTTGAAACCGATCCTCAAACGTGCCTGGACGTGCCGACACCCTGTTCAGACGCCACACCAAAGTATTATTCAGAAAAATAAGATTAAAAGAAATGTGTTTTTGCACACTTCCTTTCCACTTGGTTATTGCGACGAGTGTGTGTCGTGCCAACTGCGCCATAAAGATGGTATAGAGAGACTCGCCCCCAATTTATTTAAGACCCGAAAGAAGTATGACCCGTTCAGTCTAACCTAACGAACGCTGGGTTGGGGTGTGGGGTTGGGGTCACGACACGTGTTGGTGTCGATTTGTTCTTGATGAAATGGATGTGCGTTGTCTGTTGTATATGTGTTGTGTGTGCGTGTACTTGTTTCATTTGAGTGGTGCATGATGGAGATATAGACCGAAAACAGATTTAAATCTTTAGATAATAATAGTACATTAAAAAATCAATACTATTTATATTCAAACACACACACACACTCACTCACACACTCACACACTCACACACTCACACACTCACACACACTCACACACTCACACACACACACACACACACACACACCTGCACGCAGACGACCGCTAACTAACTAAATGTTGAACCAAGCAATCGTATAAAGCTGTTGCTTTTTAATGTAGATTGTAACGAGAGTTGTTTTGTGCGTTGTTTTTCTGAAATGTGCGGTTTTACAGTCTTCTTATCCGGTACAATCGTTTTCCGCAATGATTTCAACCCACTCATAATTTCGTGTAAACTGAAACCGTGCCCATCACCAGTTGCATTCGTATTCTTTTCGTGTTTGTTGATTTCGGTTTTTTTCAGTTGATGGTCATCTTTCAACGAAAGTGTAAGTTGATCTGGTTGTGGAACTTCTGCTGGCGTGTCAAGTCCGTCCAACGAGTCCAATTCTAACACCGTGGGGTCTAATCCGTTCATACGCATTTTGTGTTGTACAGCAGGTTTGGGAACACACTTCTGAAGCATTCTAAAGTATGTGCCGTAAATTGGGTGCGAACAGTTATCAGATTTCGTATCGGTTTGTGTACGTGTATCAGGTGGCGTGTGTGAGACAGACGAACTACACTGGTGTCCGATTTCGACAGAGTCTGTCTGTGTGCCGGCGTCACACACACGTATCTTTTGTGGTGTATCAGATTGAAATGCATATCGAGGAGGGTTGAATATTTGTTGGTCCTGAACTTGCAGTATTTGTATATTCAACCCAACTGTTTCAGAGTGCGTGTTAACCCACACCTGATTCAAATGAACTAATAAGCGCACGGTGTTGGTTTGTTTGGATTCGATGAAATCCGCAATCGGTTTTTCGTTCTGATTGATATCAAAATATTTTAAGGCAGACGTGAACGATGTGTTCAACTTCCATTTTACAACGGGACGATGCGCAGTCTGACGAGCGTCCACATCAGCAGGCGGCGTGTTATTCAGAAACGTGTATTCATTATACGATTCTAAACAATTTATCCAGCGGTACGTTTTGTATTTTGGAAACTTCGCCAACCATTTTTGGAATAGAGTTTGTAATTTAGATAAGAAGTGTTTCCATTGTTGGTGTTCTCGATTGTGTGTCTCATACAGGTGAAAGTCTAGGAAGTATACCCGATTTGCTTTGCGTTTGATATACCTAGGAGGTGAACATAATCTCATCCAGGGCGTTTGACACACAATCTGGGTGCGTGTTTCATTTTGAAACAAGGGGTAGAAGTAACGTTGATTGCTGGTGTTAATCGGTTCTCCGATATACACACCGTGTGACAGTAATACTTTCAAGGAATCACCACATAACATTTATAACCAAAATAGACTCCGTCTATTTATGGGGAGGGTGGGTTGTCAAACTTATATTTAAAATAAATAAATACAAACCATATAATAGTATGACACCGTCTATATATTTAATGCATCAGATGAACTTGATAACCAAATATTTGTGCACGTGTGAGTGTATTTATGATTTAGTCGGGTTACCGAGAGAACGTGATGGTGACGGTTGCGAACACCATTCGGATGAGGACATCACACTAAGAAGAAGACGCCGCTGCCGTCGCCCACATTTGAGGTATTACACAGACACGCTGCATTCTTCTGCCGAAGAGTCGTCAGAAGTCATTTATCATCAACCGTGCGACATCTTCCAGTTAGCGGGAGATACCGGTGGAACACACCCACCCACGGGTGCATGCGCCAACGAATCGATACCTAAGCGCAGGTGTATCCAAACGGTTCGCCCGTCGGAAAAGGAAAATGCAACGACGCAATGTGTACTCAGCAACACAGACGCACATCACCCCAGTGCGCTGTCGGTCGGTACGACCGACAGTCTGGGGAACATCACATACACATCCACATACACCCACGCAGACACAGACACTGACACCCACGCAGACACAGACACTGACACCCACGCAGACGCAGACACATACAATGACACCCACGCAGACACATACACCCACGCAGATCGTGACATTTGGCATATCCTATAGTGGGTGACATACGGAAATGCGTCTCAATTACCGATGAATAATAATACTTGCAAGTAGCACGATATTCATTTATTTAGTAGATAATTATGGAGACATCTGTTTCGGTTCTAGTCGATGCAAAGCGTGAATACACCAAACAACTCATTCAGGTAATACGTCCGTATTTGCTGACAGGAGTTCTATCTATATACGACGAAGCCTTCAATGTGTGCCAAGAAAACAAGGAGTCAGATTTAACAATGCTCACGTTCCAGGAGTTGCTTGGCGAAGTCCCAAAGTGGAACAACGTGATGATTGTGGACGAAACGGAGCGGATCGTCACTGATTCCAAATGTGATTATTTGGAGGATCTGTTGACTGCTGTGTTCGTATGCCATACAAAGATTCTCACAACGGTCAGAGTAACAAATAAAGACCGTAAAATCAATTTGAAAATCCCGTGTGTTGAAAATTTCGTGCATCAGGTGTACATTGAGATGGCACGGGAGTTTTGGAAACACCCGTATTTATTAAATCCACTGGATGTCAGTAAACTTGAATACCAACAGAATTTGAAGAAAGCCGAAACACTGATTCACGAATGTTTGGAATCCACCATACGCAAACTATTACCCGTGAAGGATATTTTGAAAGAGTATCTGGTGGAAGATAATGTATCCGACGATGAGATAGATGACTTAGATATATCGAAAGAACAATCACACGAAGACCTGGTTGGTGGCGGTTCGGATAGAACAGCGGAAACCGACCTATCTCCCGGGAAAAATGTGCTCGTTGACAGTATGTCGTCTGCAAGCAACCAGTCAGACGATTCGTCAGATACGAAGAAAACGATTCAGAAACAATTGACTAATATGACGAAAGATCCGGAGTTGACAGTTGAAAAGGATAATGCGGTCGCAAAGGTGGGTGAGAGTACGAATCATAATCAGAATAGTGCGGCGGTTCCCCAAAAATCGGTGTTCAATGCAATGTTGGATGCAATTGAAGGCAACCCAAAAAGTGCACCAAAAAGTGCACCAAAAAGTGCACCAAACACTGATCAAATCAAAACTGTATCTACCTCTGCTGCGAAAGGTAGCACTCCCTTTGTCGGCGGTGGGGGGTCATCTTCACCATCTACTACCGATTGTACCAAGAAAATAAACATTACGACACCACTGTTATCATCTTTAAACACGACACCCTCACCATCATCGCCGTTGGCAACTTCGTGCATGCCGTCTTCGCCGTCATCGCCAGTAACACAACTGTCTATGAGTTCGCTGACAGGTGGCAGCAGTTCACCAAGCACTGGCACAAGCAGTTCGAGTGAAATTTCGCTCGATAACCTCGGTGCGATTGAAGAAGTGAACGTCAACTTCGGTCGCCCGTCGTCCCCGACGCCTTCTATCAAATCGGACGTGTTGTCGGAGTTTGACAAGATGGCTGCGATGCGCCCCTCGCCGTCTGCCTCGCCGCCATCTTCACCAGTGCCGTCCTCATCCGTTTCAGCAAGTAACCCATTTACCTTTTTCTAATCACACCACATTTGCCCATCATCCTAACAGACCGTCCATCTCTCCCGGATTCTTAAAAGGGGCACTGCTGACAAACACGTAGTACGAACCCGAGTGACGCCCACCATTACCATTCAAATGAATGGTAGCACCTGCTTTGAAACTTTTGGAGTATACACCTTGTTGAAACAACGCACCGGACGCTAATGTCGCAAAATAGGCAGCGGTGCGGGTGGGCGTGTGCCACTGAGCGAGAGGCCGATTCAGTTTCGTCCATCCATTCGAGGCGTTACACCAGTCATTGACGCCAAGTTTTTTTTTTGCTTGCTGCCACAACTCAATGTAGACGGTCACCGGTTTGTTGGACCACAGTATCATTTGTACATCACCGGAACTCGTTTCCTTGTCGCTGTTTGCGCTGCGAATATATCGGGTTTCTTCTTCCACGAATTGGCCTTTTGGGTGGACTGTCGTTCCGTCTCCATTCGGGAAAGACACGAAACGTTCCTGCCTGTCGGTCCACACCAGATTGTCAACGACCAGGTTGGCATATGGCACGACTTCGATGAACCCGTATTGCTTACCAGACGCCTTCTCGCCACGCATCGCGCGCACAACGAACTGCCCGGTTGTGCGCACGGGGCTGAACAACCGATTCAATTGGCCGCAAATGATCGTATTCTTTGATAGACCTTTCTGTCCATCGGTCGTGAAAATCTGCTCCAATTGTTCTTCATCCAGTACATCGTACGGGGTGTTCATACACACATCCCCCCACAGACGCTTGCCGATGGTGTTCATTGTGGTAAGCGTGTCTGCGTACTTCGCTTGGGCCGTCTGAAGACGAACGCCGGTATCCTTTAGTTTGTGCACCTGACCTTGCAGTGTGTCGGACGGATTCGTTGATTGCGATTCGTTTGGAGGTGCTAATAGGTCGGCAGTTAATAAATCGCTAAATCCATTTGTAAACCGATCACTCATCGTAGAGAAGACCTTGTTGTAATTTGTCGTATTGTTTTCCTGACCAAAGACACAGTTACCGGTTTTACACAGGTACATGTTATCGATACGCACCGGTTTGGCAAAGTGCGTACTTGTTGTATTGCTCGCATTGTATGAGTTGCACACACCATTTGTAACGGGGACTGGTTTGCATCGCCCACCCGAAGTGTGTGCAATGGTGAGGGGTGAATAAAAGGGGGTATCGGTGGCGGTGGTGGCAGAATCTGGTTCAGCACCCGTATTGAAATGCTCTATTTTACCGATTTTGCGCGCAACCACACACACACCCAGCCACATGGTGATAAGCGTGACACAAATCACCACACATCGGATAATATATTGTACCATTAGTGTGACGTGATATACTTAAAACGAAACCAAACATTTTTATTTCCTGTGCGTGTTGACGAATCATTTCCGGAAGACGCCCACATCTTATAATCTGCTTGTTCGTAATATGGCGGAATAGTTGTGAGATGTGTAAGCGAATACAAATAAAATGCCGAAAACGATTTCACGGGAGAGGACCACCCGGGAACGTCCCCGTCACGATTGTACTCCACCTCATACCATTTGTTACCATATTTGTCATTTGGTGGGTTGTCGACACTACTGTTTCTTGCATACACTTCCCAATAAATCCAATTATCTTTGTGGGTACTAAATACATCTAAATCACTCGCCAATATCAAACCAGCGGTGTTTTGATGCAGCGTATCATTATTAGTATCCACTGTCGCAAAAGATACAACCGTATTACCATCTAGTATGAACGGTTGTTTCACTTTTTTCGCACTGTACCAACTATTTGCGTCCCCACTGATATCTTCGATTCCTAATATCTTGGTGTCTTTCGTGTACACATAGAACCCCGTTAATATATTATCAACCGTAAATACACAATCTCGGACGTACGACAACTCTTTCATAACAGGCCTAATATTTGTTTCTAAATCGGTTGTGTTCGCCTTCATTTGTGAGGCATACTCATTGTACTGCGTTATTTCGGTACTAGCGGAAGCAATATTTGCGGTTACGTTTGCCGACTCTTTCTCCACGTCGGTTCTCTCTGCCGCATAGAGTGGAGACGCCACACACTTGTCCAATGCTGCCGCCTGCGTGGTCAACACTAAATCGTCCAGGTTTTTGGGAGAACCTGTGAACCGAATGCTCTGCAGGTCGTTCAGATACAACGACTGCAACCGGGCAGGTTGTTGCCACATATAGGGGGTGTGCACATCCAGTATCGGGCGCGACAAGAGATAGTTATCGATATTGTCCGTATCCGATTCGTATGCCGTGAAGTGTTCGTTGCTGTGTGTCCGACGAGGCGACCGCTGGTTTACAAATAGTATGCATATGCACAACAGAATGAATACACACACAATATAAACTACTATCGAATATCTCTTTGTATCCATTTCGTATTATTACGTATATTTAATTTGATGTATTAAAAATAAATTAATTCAACAAAAGAAGTCCGCTCCACAACGTATGTCGGACAACGATAATTCAGTTGGGTTCGCATTCAATGTTGCGGACACACGCACAATTGCAACTGGTGTCAGTCCAATAAGCACCACCCGCACACTTCTCGCCACACCCCCAATAATGCGGATTCGGTACCCTTAAGGAATATCCCGTCTGACACTTTCTGTCGGACGGATAACACTTCACCCGTTCCAAATGACCGACCATGTTCTTCAACTTAGTGAATTGAGATTGAATCCGTTTGGCGCTTTTTAACGTTTGGGCATCAGTTCGTATATGTCGGTCAACAACCAACGTCTGCAATTGGATCGAGTCCAGTTCGGCACGCACTCGTTTTTTTACCTTCTCGCCAGATCTGGCACATGACTGCGTGTGACCTTCGAGATCACCCAACAAACTTTGTAAGTTGTTCTCTCCTATCCACGTGTCGGCAGTCGATGGCAAGGTCAGCGTGCTATCTCCGACGAAATAAGGCGCATCCCATTCGTAGATACAGGGGGGTGTCGTGTTCGCATCGGGCCCATAATTTAAATCTTTATTGCACTGCAATGCGGTCGGGTCTCTTAGTATGGGTGGCATATAATTCGATGTGCTTTCGAATGCTTCGGTATTCCAAGCATTTGCAACAGCCAGAACAACACACACGATAGCGATACATATGAGTATGTAGATGATCATTCTTGAGTAATACATATATGTGCATATTTTAAATATTTTACTGTATACTCGTATGGTGAAGTGCTGCTTCGTGTCCGATGTGGAACAATCTCTTTTTCCCTACGACATCCATTGCAAAATCAACCACGAACGTTGCACAATTGGAACGTGGAATTGGTATAGACAGAATCGTGTGTGGACGTTTTTTCATAATCTTAGACATACACTTCTCGTGTAAGGTTCGGCACACGCGACTATTTAACAGTGCACAGAAAGACGGAACATCGTTTGGTATGGGACGGGTGTTCGCTGATGAAACTGTATTCGGATCAGTGTCTGCTTGGCAGACACACTGAATAATAAGAGATTTGTTTCGGTGCGTTGCGAATTGTATGGGTGCGTGTTCGATTGTGCAGCCGTCTACATACATATGACCATTGTGCACAACCGGTGTGAACAGAAAGGGAACCGAGATGGAAATGCGACATGCAACCATTACTCTCATATGAGGCGTGTTGGATGTGTCGAACGCTTCAGTCACACCTTCGGTTAGATTGTACCCCGCAATAACTAATTCTTTTTGGGAGCGCACCTGCAGTTCGTGGAACGTGGTGTCTTCGGCAAATCCCTTTTTTGCAAGTGCCAGACGAACGATCTGCATTATTTTACACCCATCGATCACACCCATTACATCAAAGAAAGACAACACGCTGTCACACGTGGCATCATTTAGGTTCGAATAATCAACATTCAGTAAGAGTTTGTACAGCGATTGGGGCGTATAACCTAAGACCATAAACACCGCAATGATCGCACCCGCGGAGGAACCGACCCACCGATCAATCGTTTGCAACTGCCCGGTCTCATACAGCGCCTGCAAACTGCCCACTATCGCAATTGCATTTGTCCCCCCACCAGATAGAACAATTTCCTTTATTTTTCCAGACATTTTTCCAGACATTTTTCCAGACATTTTTCCAGACATTGGTAGTTAGCGCCAAAGCAATTGAATTAGATGAACATTATATATTTTTAAATAAAACTGGATAAAAAACTGATTTATAAACACCTTCCTTTCCATTTATTTAAATAAAATAAATCGGCAACTCTGATGAACGTACAGTCTGTTTCGGTTGATGATGGTAGTCGCAAACGACAACGCACCGACGACGGGTTCACTGTATCTGATGCCCGAACTGATACAACGTACGATGATCTGTTGGAATCGTTATCCTCGCCAGATGACAGTTCCGTGTACACCTCTATGTCGACTGTACACAGTGACAACGATATATTTGATGACCTTGACGGAATGAACCCACCTGTGGAGGGATGTACGCCTCAACTGGAACTCTTCCTTATACCGGAGGCATCGCACACGATCCGATTCTACCTGAGTAAAAATATTAGTTTAGAAGAACATCTATGCGAACCGACTTTCGAAGAATTCGCACAAACACACCAAACGCCGGTGGATTTGCTGTGCAGTTATAATGATGCCCGACCACACGATTCAATACGAGAAAATAGTTGCATATTGCTTCCCAACGAACTGCAACACAAAGGATATTTGTTCACATTGAAGTTGATGTCTCACGCAACAATTGATGCTGAAATGCGCACGATGCTTCGCGCACACTGTTCCTTCACGCAACAAACGATGCGAGAAGCGTTTGTGACACCGCACCAACTTATGTCGGCAGAAACACACCAGTTGGCACAACAATATGCGCGCACGCATTATGTTGTGCCACACGAGATCACGCTACAAGAATTCTCAGAGAAGGGTATTTTCAAAGAAATTGATTGGTATAAAGTCTATCGTGAAAACAACGATTATTTGAGAGCAGACATGAGATTCAAGTACCCGGCAACCGTTTCAATTGGAACAAAAGAACCCGATATTCGTCCACTCTGCCTACTGGACATTATACACAAAAATGGACAGGTCTTGGCAAAGGGGAAAGTCTTGGGAAGTGGTGAGCAATTGAGAAAAAATTTGTATATGAATAAAATTAATTTGCTCTCTCGGTACAATGGGCAAGTGTGCACATTACCTCTCAAACACACACGCAGTAATGTGCCGAATACCCCCCAAAAGGCACACACGATTCACCTTACACTTGAACAACAAGACGACCTGAAAGCCAGATTCGAAACAGTGCCTTTCTACGATGCAAAAACACCGTGTCTCCGCAACTGTGGTAATCAGGGACATCTGTACAGTACAGACCTCACCGAGCAGATTGGTAAATTCACAAAGAATGCGACGTACACATTGTATACTTATTTCGCAAAGCCATACACTGTTCGGTTGATACACGAATCACTCTAACCAGTACAAGTGCTAATACATTTAATGATTCCAGTTAATATATACATCACTACCTAAAGCACACGTATATAGATATGAAATCGATTGGTATTTTTTATTTTAGAAGGGATCTCCGATTGAATGACAATTATGCTCTGCGCACCTTGTGCAGAGCCTGCGATTTGATTGTGCCCGTATTTTGCCTCGACCCGCGCCAGATCCAACCCAAACACAACCCGTTCTATTCTCCGGCATCTGTAAAATGTATGTTTGAATCGCTTGTGGATCTGAATAAGCAAATACAGACCCATTCGAAACAGTCCGAATTAATCATTTTACAAGGCAAACCAGAAGTATGTATATGTGCACTCGTGCACACACTCTGTAAAACATACCAACACTGTTCGGTGGCGTGGAACGAAGACAACACACCCTTCTCTGTCCAACGCGATGCAAATCTTATCCATCAACTAACACACAAACACCCCACTGTTCAGATTGTGACAAATCATGACGATGTGACGATTGTTCCAATCAGAAACATACGAACAAACACAAATACATTATACAAAGTGTTTACGCCCTTTTATCGGAAAGCCGTCTCAAAAGGTGTCAAACGCATGCACACTCTGCCACGAACACAATTCATAGATACATCGGCAATACATTCAAAACAAACATCGCTGCGCGTCGACCAATTGCTCCAACACAAGACGTTCGCACACCTGACAGATGTTCGCAGCGCAGTTGCCGGTGGGCGAACCGAAGCGTTGCAACGTTTGGCACCGGCATACATCGTCGAACGTTGTCGCAAATACAACACGGAACGCAATCACACGTGGGAAGAAAAAACCACACGGCTGTCCGCCTATCTGAAATTTGGATGTGTGAGTTTTCGGGAAGCATACCACCATATACACAACGCGTTGCACACGAATCACCCCGTCGCTTGCGAAGCATTGACGCGGGAACTGTTCTGGAACGCCTTCTACGGATACGTTGCGTATCATTTTCCGGATGTATTGAAAGGGCAACTGAACGCCTTTCCCCGGTCAGTGCAGACGAAGAGACGCCCCCGACCTGCTGCCGAACAAACCAAAAAAGCACGTCGTCCACTCCCCCACCGCAATCAAGAGATGATCGTCCCATTGAGAGGAACCAGTGCCAGTCTCTGGGAAAATCGCGCAACGCAACACGTCGCACTCACAAAATGGAAAGAGGGTCTAACCGGATTCCCATATGTGGATGCGGCAATGCGCCAATTTAAAACCACTGGTTGGATGCACAACCGGGCGCGGATGGTGGTCGCATCCTTCCTGGTCAAGGATCTGCGCGTCGACTGGCGCAAAGGTGAGAGACACTTTGCACAACACCTGGTCGACTACGACCCGGCGTCCAACAACGGAGGGTGGCAATGGGCGGCTTCCACTGGCGCAGATGCGCAACCATATCACCGGATCTTTAATCCGTGGACACAGAGTTTCAAATTTGACCCGAATGGCGTGTACATCAAGAAATACATCACCGAACTGAATACAAATCGTATTACCGCAACCGACTTACACCACTGGTACGATGCGCACATACGACATAAATATGAAAACGATGAGACGGTTTCAACCTATCCATCACCGGTTGTCGTTCATTCGACAGCACGCGTGGAAACGCTTCGTAGGTGGAAAGCACTGAAGTCGCACCAACAATCGGGTTCGTTTACAGTCTAAGTCTAATTTAATTAAGTGGATCGAAATACAGTCGGGGTTGCACAACGTATCATCAACATCTATCTATCGTATCCCCATCCACCAAGTAAGTTGGCATTTAGACGTACAACCCACACAGTGGACTGCACCAAGCGTTCACGCGCGGGCATCGTGATGCCGCCGGTGTCTGCTCCACAACTGCCAACTCTGGCATAACCTCAGTAGGCAACACCGAGCACCCCGGCATTCGGTTGTTGGTTCTTTGTAAATAGGGTGTGGTCAACACATTCTCCGAATGGATCGGAATGGAACGTGACTCGACATAACTCGGCAACACTGTATCCGTATCTTCGTAATCCGCAGTGGTGTGGTGGATACCAGGTGGTTGCACACGCACGTGTGTGGTGTCGTGTCTCGGCACAGTTGGCACAGTCGGCGCGCGGTGCGACACCCAACGATCGTGACCGGCAACAAGATAGACAACCGCACCGACCACGCATGCAACCACCAGATGCACCAGATGCACCAGATGTAACTGATGTGGTATATCTCGCATTTTTTATTATAATATATTCAATACAAAAAAAGAACACCGCTTTCGGAAATCACCATATATATATATATATATATAACGGTTCGAGATAGACACACACACACCTTCAACTGAATGTCTTGTATGTTTGCATGGGTGTGGGCGTTACGTAATTTTACAAATTCGACCTACGTTGAGAAAGACAGTGTCGATAAATTCGGCAAGTTGTATAATGAAATCAGCGAACGAGACCGTAATGGAAACGGATACTGAGGCAGGGCAAAGGTGTACTATCGTTATATAATTCGCTTCTATATCCCGCTTGTGTAATTGTGGTAATTGTGTGGTGTGTATATAACCCACGCATTTAAAAAAATGCACGTACTATTAAATTAAAAACATACAATGAAATGGTTGTATCATAATACTCAGTTTGCGAATCAGATTCGTACTAAAAACAAATGTTATGCACCAAATGTGAATAAAGGGTTGTATGAACAGGATAGTGACCAGTTACAAATACAAATAGAGCAAAACGAGAAAGAATTAAATAAGTATTATGCTATAATACAACTCAAAATGTATTTATTAGATATGTATGAGATACACGATAAAACTGAATTGCACACACTGATAGAGAGCGCTTACTCCGAATGAATAAGTGTTCGGTTGGGTTTTTGTTATGTGTCCTGCTCGTTAGTCAACTTCTTCCATAGTCGATTCTTCGTCATCTTCCGATATGGTGTCATTCGTATCGGGCGTGTTTTCTGAAACAGATTGTCGCTCTTCGGTCGCATCCTCCTCCTCATCATCATCATCTTCCAATCCAAGTCCCAGTTCCACCAACCGATGAATACGACTACTGAACGTCGTTGGTGCGTCAAGTGAAAATCCGGAAGTCAATACAGATGTCTCATACAACAACCACACGAGATCATTGGTTGTCTTGTCGTTTTCATTTTCGTTCACCTTATTCAACAATCCTTTAATAATACGATGGTCCGGATTGATTTCCATAATTTTGCTGCCACCCATTTGCATACCCGCATTAGCATCTCTCAGAGTTTGTGCTTTCATAATACGTTCCATATTTGCGCTCCATCCGTATTCTCCGGTTACCAACACACACGGTGATTCTGTAATACGATTAGACACAACCACTTTGGATACCTTTCCACCCAACACGTCCTTCATCACATTGCACAATTTTGCACAAGCAGTCTTTGATGCCTCAAACGACGCTTTTTCATCCTCGTCGTCGTCGTCGTCAAATGTCAACCCCTCTTTTGTTGCACAAATCAATGTGTGACCGTCGTAGTCTTTCAATTGTTGCACAACATATTCATCAATCGCTTCCACCATATAGATTACCTCAATATCTTTTGCGTTAAGTTTTTCAATGAACGGAGACGATTTAACAACTTCCAGACTTTCACCAGTTACATAGTAAATCCCCTTCTGGTTTTCTTTCATACGTTCAACATATCCATCTAGAGATACAAGTTCATCTGCTTCCGTCTTAGACGTATTGTATTTCAATAGTTTAGCAAGTTTCGAACGATTGGCAGAATCTTCGTGCACACCGAGTTTCAAATTCTTAGAAAAGGCTTGATAGAAAGCATTATACTTTTCGTCGTCTTCCTTCAGGTCTTCAAACATTTCCAAACATTTCTTCACGAGACTCTTCTTAATGACTCGTATAATACGATTCTGTTGGAGTGTCTCGCGTGAAATATTCAGAGGCAAATCTTCGCTATCCACGACTCCCTTCACAAACGATAGATATTCCGGAAGCAAATCTTCACACTCATCGGTTATGAACACGCGACGAACATACAGTTTTACATTGCTGGTCTTCTTCTTGCCCCCACCTTCAAACATATCAAAGGGTGCACGTTTGGGAGTGAATAGCAATGCACGGAATTCAAGTTGTCCTTCTACTGCAAAGTGTTTGACTGTCGCATGCTCCTCCCAATCATTGCTTAGCGCTTTATAGAACGACACATAGTCTTCTTGCGAAACGTCACCCGCTTTTCGCATCCACAGTGGTTTTTGATGGTTCAAATGTTCCCAGTCATACGACACCTCCTGAATGGTTTTGGTTTTCTTTGGTTCATCTGTCGCATCTTCTACCTCCGGCACATCATCATCATCATCATCATCATCATCATCATCATCATCATCATCATCAGCAGCAGCAGCAGCAGCAGCAGCAGCAGCAGCATCGCTCACCTCCTCCTTCGCTTCTGCATCATCGTCAGCATCATCCGCAGCAGCATCGCTCACCTCCTCCTTCGCTTCTGCATCATCAGCAGCATCGCTCTGTTTTTCTACGGGTTCGTCTTCGTCTGATTCATCATCTGTAACTTCTTTATCTTCCGTCCGTTCTGTCCACAACTGTATCGGGAAATCAATAAACTCCGAATGACGTTTCACAAGGTCTTTCAGTTTTTGTTCTTCAAGGTATTCAAGCATATCTTCTTTGAGCGTCAGAACCATACGTGTGCCACGAAGTAGAGGAGTTACTGAAGCGTCGCATTCAGAAACAGTGAATGAACCACCTGCACGAGATTCCCATACGTACATCTTATCTTCATTGTGTTTGGAATACACGGTTACTGTATCTGCAACCAAATACGCACTGTAGAAACCCACACCGAACTGTCCAATCATACTAATATCGGCACCTGCTTGAAGCGCTTCCATAAAGGATTTTGTCCCAGACTTTGCGATTGTCCCCAGATTGTTGACTAGGTCTTCTTTTATCATACCAATGCCAGTATCTTCAATCGTGAGTGTTCCTTTTTCACGATTTGGAATCAAATTGACTTTTAAATCAGTACACGAATCTAACACAGTCGGGTCAGTTAGAGATTGATAGCGCACTTTGTCTAGTGCATCACTTGAATTGGAGATCAATTCGCGCAAGAAAATATCCTTATTTGAATAAAACGTGTTAATAATCAAACTCAGCAGTTGATTAATATCAGCAGAGAACGCAAACGTTTCTGATGGAAGTTGAGTATCAGTCATTGCGGAATAGTGGAATAAAAGTAATAATATATAGACACTTGTTGTGGTGTATCTTTAAGCAACTTATTTATAAAAAAAACGATGAAATATATATTTGCGGGTCGTTCGATACTCACGTCGGTTGATTGGGTGCGATGTACAGTTCACGGGATTGGGCAATGAGGGCAACCCGTGAATGACAGCATCACTGCCGAGTGTCGTTCAAACGGTATGGGATATTTGATGACGTGGTTGTCAACGATGATCACTCGGAGGTTGTCGGAGGTTGTTGGAACAACGGGCAACCGTCGAAGGCACAGTTGCCGATCGTCGTTCCACTGCATGGGATATTGATATCAGTCAGAGATGTGCAGTTTTCAAATGCATATGCGCCGATCGTCGTTACACTGTCTGGGATAGTGAGCGTTGACAGTGATGCACACTTTTGAAAAGCACATATGCCGATCGTCGTTACACTGTCTGATATAGTGAGTGTTGTCAGAGATACACACTTTTGAAAAGCACATATGCCGATCGTCGTTACACTGTATGGGATAGTAACGGTGGTCAACGATGTGCACTCTGAAAAGGCATTTTATTCGATCGTCGTTACACCGTATGGGATAGCGATGGTTGTTAATGCGGTGCACTGGTGGAATAGAAACGTGCCGATCGTCGTCACATGCGTCGGTATCGCAACACGTGTCAACGACGTGCAACCCCATAGAGCATAGTTACCAACCGTCGAAACACAGTCTGGA
>Ga0115547_1000979_pt1 | contig 17334 bp, 15 predicted proteins | sample COGITO_mtgs_1004_3_FD_87185 | JGI IMG/M metagenome (GOLD analysis project Ga0115547, IMG submission 87185) | Pelagic marine microbial communities from North Sea - COGITO_mtgs_100420 | ecosystem: Environmental > Aquatic > Marine > Epipelagic | place: Germany:Helgoland, sampling site Kabeltonne...
CGGTTGTCACTTGGCGGTGTCCTTTCACGCCACCACAGACGACGTGCGCGATAAACTGGTGCCGATCAACAAGCGCTGGAATATCGAAACGCTGTTAAAGGCGTTGCGCGCTTATCCCAAAGTCAGCAATTCAGAACGCATCACCTTTGAGTATGTCATGTTGAACGGGGTGAATGACAGTGATGAAGATGCGCATCGGTTGGTAGAGCTGATTGACGGTATTCCAGCCAAGATCAACCTGATCCCATTCAACGAATGGCCCGGGGCACCTTATACACGCAGTTCCAACAACCGTATCCGCGCCTTTGCAAACATCATCTATCATGCCGGTTATGCCAGCCCAATCCGCACGCCACGCGGCGAAGACATCATGGCCGCTTGTGGTCAGTTGAAGTCAGCGACTGAGCGTGCTCGAAAATCCCGCAGACAGATCGCCGAGGAGGCAGGGTTGGGTTGAGCTTGATTACAGCCGCTCAGATATCTTGAGATCTATGGGATTTCAGACATATGAATTTTCGTATACTGCGCTTGGCGCAGATCATACCGCGTTATTCCCAAGGGCTGCCGGTTGTGACTTGCTTCACCCGAGTAATTCTGGCGCCGTTCAAATGATGGTTTTGGCAGGCAGCTAAAATGGATGGCCGGGTTTTGATGCGATTGGATAACCTAGCGAGAGACAGCTTTCAGTTGGAAAGTGTGGCAGGGCTGACATGATCGGGCGGGTACTATTTCTTATGGCTTTTCCAGTGATCTTGCTTCAGGCGCTTTGGGTCGTGATGCGGGCACAGAAATTGCCCGAAGCATCAGGGGCGCGGACTGGATCGGCGGGTCATGGTCCGCCGTTACGTATCTTGATTGTTGGCGATTCTTCAGCCGCGGGCGTCGGTGTGGGTCACCTGACGGATGCGCTTCCGGGTCGGCTTGAGGTACGTTTGGCCGAGCATCATTTTGTGTCCTGGAAACTGGTGGCTAAATCTGGGGCCACGGCTGGCAGCCTGTTGCGGATGCTGGATGATGTTGTGGATGAACCATTTGATGCGGCAGTGATCGCTCTGGGTGTTAATGACAGCAAGAACGGCGTTTCAGAACGCAACTGGCGCAGGCATTACACCGCACTTCTGAACATGCTTGAAACACGGTTTGGTGTAACTAAAATCTGTGTGTCCGGCTTGCCATCACTGGGCGAATTCCCCCTGTTGCCAGCGCCACTACGTTTGGTGCTGGGGCGTCGCGCGCTTCAATTTGATAAAGTCCTGCGCGAGTTTGCGGATGAACGGGGTAACATAACTTATACTTCCCTCACTTTTCCAATGGACCAAAACGCGATGGCGACTGATGGGTTTCATCCCGGCCCATTGGTTTATGACACGTGGGCTGCGCAAGTGGCTATGGCCTTGGCTCAAGAAACGTCTGGCCTTCACGCAGATCAATGAATACCGGCATTTATAATCGTGTGCGTATTGTCTCCTAGAGCAGCACCCGTGCAACGATTGCCGCACTCCAGAGTGTCGAGTTTGTGTTACGTCGCTTATTCTGTGTCTCGCGCTGCGTTTCGGCGCGTGGGGTATTTTCAGAAAACCGCGAAACGCGTTAACGACCGGGGATCTCGTTTCGGGCTTCGGCGGGCCCCCAGTTGTCGATCACATCGATAGCCTCTCGGGCCGTTTCGACAAAGCGGAATAGGTCAAGGTCAGCTTCCGAGATGGTGCCCGCATCGGCCAGTGCCTCCCAGTTGATGATCTTTTCCCAGAACGCGCGACCAAACAGCAGGAATGGTACACGTTGCATTCGGCCCGTCTGGATCAGGGTCAGCGATTCGAACATCTCGTCCAGGGTGCCAAAGCCACCCGGAAAAACACAGACCGCACGGGCACGCATCAAAAAGTGCATCTTGCGTATGGCAAAGTAGTGGAAGTTAAAGCTGAGGTCGGGGGTGACATAGGCGTTTGGCGCCTGTTCGTGGGGCAGCACAATATTGAGGCCAATAGAGTGTCCGCCTGCATCAAACGCACCGCGATTGCCTGCCTCCATGACGCCCGGGCCGCCACCCGTCACAACAACGTTTTCGCGTCCACCGCTTCGGATCGCGCGCTCTGTCATGAGCCGTGCAAACACACGGGCCTCTGTGTAAAAACGGGAAAGGTTGGCCAAAGTCTCGGTGCGTGCCCGCCCCTTGTTTTCCGGGTCAGGGATGCGTGCGCCACCGAACAGAACGATCGTCGATTCAATTCCCGCTTCGTTCATCATCAGTTCTGGTTTCAGCAGTTCAAGTTGCAGCCGGACCGGGCGTAACTCATTGCGGCACATGAATTCGTTGTCAGCAAACGCGAGCGTGTAAGCTGGCGAACGGGTCTGCGGCGTGTCCGGTACACCGGCCGCTGACTGACGGTCGCTATAGGCATCCCGAAATGGGCTGTTTCTGTCGTCTTTCATGGATGCGCTCCGTGTTGCTGTGCGTAAGGCCTAGCGCGCTTAATCGCTATTGCCCAGATGTCATTGCATGGCGCTGCACTTTGTTGTCTAAGCGCCGCGACGCTTTTCAGGAGATTCCAGATGTCCAACGCCCAGCTTGAAACCGCCATCGAAGCCGCATGGGAGGTTCGCGACACCATCACGCCTGCGACCACGGGAGAAGCCAGAGAGGCTATCGAAGATACGCTGAACGCTTTGGACGGCGGCGGTTTGCGCGTGGCCGAAAAGCAGGGCGATGGCAACTGGCATGTCAATCAGTGGGCCAAGAAAGCGGTTTTGCTTGGTTTTCGGATAAAAGACATGGAACAGCACGATGGCGGCCCACAGGGCGGCGGCTGGTGGGACAAGGTAGACAGCAAGTTCAAAGGTTGGGGTGACGATCAGTGGAAGACTGCCGGTTTCCGCGCTGTGCCAAACTGTGTGGTTCGCAAGTCTGCCTTTATCGCGCCGGGTGTTGTTTTGATGCCATCCTTTGTGAACCTCGGCGCTTATGTTGATCAAGGAACAATGGTCGACACCTGGGCAACGGTTGGATCTTGCGCACAGATTGGCAAAAACGTGCACCTGTCGGGGGGCGTTGGCATCGGTGGCGTGCTGGAGCCGATGCAGGCAGGTCCGACCATCATCGAAGACAATTGCTTCATCGGAGCCCGTTCCGAAGTCGTCGAAGGCTGTATCGTGCGCGAGGGTTCGGTTCTGGGCATGGGTGTTTTCATTGGCCAGTCAACCAAGATCGTTGATCGTGAAACTGGCCAAGTTATGTACGGCGAAGTGCCCAGTGGTTCGGTTGTTGTTGCGGGGTCAATGCCGTCAAAGAATGGTATCAATCTTTACTGTGCAGTCATCGTGAAACGTGTGGACGAGCGGACCCGCTCAAAGACGTCGATCAACGAGTTGTTGCGTGACTGATACGCCGAAAAAGGGCAAGAAACCCTCGCGTCAGCAGGTCTTTACTTTGCTGGTGCAAATCGGGCGCAAGTCTGGTGACGGCTTGCCCGAAGGGGCCACAGGTGCGGCATTGATGTGTTTTGCCAGTGGAGTGGATGAAGCCGAAGCAGTGCGCGAAACCGTCGCCCTGCTCAAGCAAGCAGACACTGCGCCTCTGGATGTGACCGGCTACGGCACCTTGGCGGAACGTCAAGCCGAGGGTCACGACATCGACGATGACGAACGCGCCCTGATGCAGCGTGCGCTTGAAGAGAATGCTGTAATTGTGGCGCAAGTGACGCCGTTCTTTGGCGAAGATTGAGACTAAGCAAAGCACTTTGCATTCGTTTCGACCACATCGCAGGGACAGATTTGGCCCCAAGTGTGGACGGTTTTGTGGTGCAACTGCGCCGCTTTAAGAGATATTTCTATGACGCTCTGGTCGATGAATAGAGCGCCTGATACCTCTGTTTCTGGTAGCAATTGGTTCGCTGTGTGGTCTATTTGTTAGACCCTGTCTGTGCGCCTGAGAGAAAGGTTCGTCCATGCCCCCTTCTGTTGATCCAGTCCAGTTGACAGCTGATCTGGTCCGATGCGCCTCTGTCACACCCGCAGATGAAGGTGCTCTGGATCTGGTGCACAGGGTCCTGAAGGACGCCGGGTTTGAATGTGTGTGGGCCGATCGGGGTGGCATTCGCAACCTGTTTGCCCGTTGGGGCGCCAAAGGTCATCCACGTACCTTTGGCTTTAATGGCCATACCGACGTAGTGCCGGTCGGAAATGTGAACAATTGGTCAATGCCACCATTCGGTGCCGAGATCCGTGACGGAATAATGTACGGGCGTGGGACGACCGATATGAAATCCGGCGTGGCGGCATTTGCTGCTGCTGCTGTTGATTTCGTGACCCGAACGCCGCCGGATGGTGCTATCATTCTGGCAATCACAGGCGACGAAGAAGGCGATGCGTTGGATGGGACAACCGCGCTGCTGGACCATATGGCTACGATCGGCGAGGCCATGGATGTGTGTCTTGTGGGCGAGCCAACATGCCCCGAACAAATGGGCGATATGATCAAGATTGGTCGCCGGGGCTCCCTGACGGTTTGGTTCACTGTGACGGGTAAGCAAGGGCATTCGGCCTATCCACACCGCGCGAACAATCCATTAAATCCGATGATGAAGTTGATGGATCAGCTTGCCTGTTACGAATTAGATCAGGGAACCGATCATTTTGACGCCTCGACGATCGCCGTCGTTACTGTAGATACCGGGAATTCGGCGACCAACGTAATCCCCGCGCAGGTGCAGTCTGCGGTAAATATCCGTTTCAACGATCAGCACTCGGGCGAAAGCCTGACGGCGTGGCTGGGCGCGCAGGCGAATGCTGTGGCCGATAAGTACGGTGTCGAGATCGGGATGAAGATAAAGGTGTCAGGTGAAAGCTTTCTGACGCCGCCGGGCCACCTGTCAAATCTGGTTGCCCACGCGGTGCAGGCCGAGACAGGTGTTACACCAATACTGAGCACGACGGGCGGCACTTCTGACGCCCGGTTTGTCAAAAATCATTGCCCTGTTGTCGAATTCGGCTTGGTGGGTCAGTCAATGCATCAAGTGGACGAACATGTGAAGGTTGAACATATCCAACAGCTCAAGGCCATCTATGGGCGCATATTGCGGGATTATTTCGCATGAGTTGGATCATTTCGTTGACGGATGATCTTGCGACCTGTCACGCTTTGCGACGCACCGTGTTCATTGAAGAGCAAAATGTAAGTGTTGCAGATGAGGTCGACGGGCGCGACGGAGAAGCGTTGCATCTTATGGCGCGCGTTGATGGCAAAGCGTTTGGTTGTGCGCGGATTTTGCTGGTGGATGACGTGGCCAAGATTGGCCGGGTTTGCGTGTTGCAACAGATGCGTGGCAAGGGTCTTGGCGCTGCGATCATTTTGGCGTGCCTTGATGTTCTTCGTATGCAACCTGGCATTACTCGGGCCAAGCTTGGGGCTCAGACACATGCGCTCGCGTTTTACGAAAAGCTGGGCTTTTCTGCCTATGGTCCAGTTTATGATGACGCAGGTATTCCGCACCAAGACATGGAATGTGCGCTTTGACGTCACATAGGTTACCGTGGCGGTCAAAACCATGGTTGATCTTGATGGTTAAAGAACCTCGTCCGGGGCGGGTGAAAACCCGCTTGGGGCGCGATATCGGGATGATAGATGCCACGTGGTGGTACCGTCACCACGTGGACCGGATGCTGCGTAATTTAAGCGATCCTCGTTGGACGCTTGTGGTGGGCTACGCGCCCAAGACCGCGCGGATCATAACGCGCGGGCAGGACATCAAGATTTGGCAGGGTGGTGGTAATCTTGGCGATCGGATGATCCGGCTTTTGCGGCAAGCACCGCCCAAAAGTGTTTTGATAGGCTCAGATATAACTGGGGTTAAGCGCCGACATATCGCGCGAGCCATTGCGGCATTGGGGAATCGTGATGCCGTTCTTGGTCCAGCTCGGGATGGTGGATTTTGGTTGATTGGTGCACGTCACCCCGGTCGGCTTGGGAAAAGTGTGCTTTCTGGGGCGCGGTGGTCTACGGCACATGCCCTCGTCGACACGAAGGCGCGGCTGCCGGGGCGGATCGCGCTGGTGGATATACTCAATGATGTGGATACGGTGGACGATTTGCCCTGAAATTTGTCCATGACGCCACGCAACCTGCGTGCTACTTGCCTCATATGACGCGTATCCCATCCAAGCCCGAAATCCTCGAGTGGATTTCTGAAAATCCGACCTTCACCGCCAAGCGGGACATTGCCAAGGCATTTGGCATCAAGGGGGCTGCGCGCATTGATCTTAAGCGTCTGCTCAAGGAGTTGGAGGCCGAGGGTCATCTCGAAAAGCGTAAAAAAACCTATCAGGATCCTGATCGCTTGCCGCCCGTCAGCGTCTTACAGGTTCTGCCGCCCGATGCGGATGGTGATTTGTTTGCAGCGCCTATGGAATGGCACGGTACCGGGGTAGAGCCTCGTGTTTTGGTGATCCCGCGCGCCTCTGATCCAGCTTTGGGGGGGGGCGACCGTATTCTGGCCCGGCTAACACTGGTGCAGGAACAAGACTATCATTACGAGGCTCGGCTAATTCGGCGCATCGGCACCAACCCGCGCCGTTTGTTAGGCGTGTTTCGCAAAGGCGCTGAAGGGGGACGCATCCTATCGGTCGAAAAGGGTAGCGACAAAGAATGGAGCGTCGCTTCGGATGCCACGCATGGTGCGAGGGACGGCGAGTTGGTCGAGGCAGAGCAGGCCGGCCCAAAATCGCGCATTGGATTGCCTCGTGCTCGCATTGTAACGCGTTTGGGTGATCCATCTGCACCAAGGGCCGTGTCGCTCATCGCAATTCACGAACATGGTATTCCCGACAGTTTTCCAGACGAAGTGATGGCCGAGGCTGACGTAAGAAAACCTGTTGGTCTTAATGGCCGTGAGGATTTCCGCGATATGCCGCTTATCACGATCGATCCATGGGATGCGCGGGATCACGACGATGCCTGCTATGCTCATGCCGATGAAGATGACCCCAAGAACGCTGGTGGTCATATCATTTGGGTCGCTATTGCGGATGTAGCAGCCTATGTCACGTCCGGCTCTGCGTTGGATCGCGAGGCGCGCAAACGCGGTAACTCGACTTACTTTCCAGACCGTGTGGTCCCGATGCTGCCGGACCGTCTGTCCGGTGATCTTTGTTCCCTGCATGAAGGGGTGCCGCGCGCCTGTATTGCCGTTCGTATGCAGATTAACGCTCATGGCGAATTGGTAGGCCACAGCTTCCACCGTGGCTTGATGCGGTCGCCCGCGTCGTTAAACTACGAAGAGGTTCAGGCGGCTATAGATGGTGTTCCCAATGCGCGGACAGAGCCCCTGTTAGGACCTGTTTTAAAGCCGCTTTACGCAGCATATTCTGCTTTAGTCAAAGCCCGTCATGCGCGACAACCATTGGAATTGAACCTCCCAGAACGTGAAATCGTACTTGATAAAGATGGCACGGTTCGTTCTGTCAGCTTCAAGGATCGACTTGATGCGCATCGCTTGATCGAAGAGTTCATGGTGCTGGCAAATGTCGCCGCTGCAGAGACGCTGATTGCGCGGGCTGCGCCATTGTTGTTCCGGGTGCACGAAGAACCGTCGCCCGAAAAGCTGGATAGTTTGCGTGAAACTGTGCAGGCAGCTGGGCTGACGCTGGCCAAGGGGCAGGTCCTGAAAACGGCGCATCTGAACAGGCTACTGGCGCAGGCCGAGGGAACTGACGATGCAGAGCTGATCAATATCTCAACTTTGCGGTCAATGACGCAGGCCTATTACAGCCCCCAGAATTTTGGCCACTTCGGACTGGCTTTGCGCAGTTACGCGCATTTCACATCTCCAATCCGGCGGTATTCCGACCTGATTGTGCATCGCGCACTGATCTCGGCTCACGGCTGGGGTGAGGGTGGTCTTTCATCTGAAGATATCGAACAGATTGAAAAGACCGGCACACATATTTCAGATACTGAACGCCGATCGATGATGGCTGAGCGGGATACGACCGATCGGTACCTTGCGTCCTATCTTAGCGAACGGGTTGGCGACGAGATGGAAGGGCGGGTCGCAGGCGTTGCGAAATTTGGGATATTCGTCAAGTTGGACGATAGTGGGGCCGATGGTTTGGTGCCTATGCGGTCCATAGGGGCGGAGTATTTCCACTTTGATCGAGAGGCGAGCACACTTATGGGGTCAGATACGGGGCTGATTATCCGTATAGGCCAGCTCGCCACTGTCCGCTTGGCCGAGGCGATACCGGTCACGGGCGGGATTGCACTTGAGCTGCTGGCGTTGGACGGAAAATCGTTACCCAAGGGACGGCAAAGCCCCGCAGGGCGCAGCCCGCGCCGCAAAACATCCAGGGCAAAGCGCCGCAACGACAAAGCAAACCGCAAGGTCAAGCGCAGCCGTAATTAACAAGCCAATCTCTCTGACGACATCTGTACAGCACTGCGTTTGTCTGCTGCTGACAATATCCGGCATCGCGTTCAATCTAAGGGTAAAACGGCAAAGGATTGCCGTCCGCCTGATCGGGCTCTTTCTTGAGACGGGCATTTCCGGTACGCTCAAGAAGCAGTGCAAAAAGTGAACATGAGGCAACAATGCGGTGTGCATTTATTCTAGTTGCGATCTGTGCCGCAGTTTATCTTAACCTCATGAATATTTCAGATGCGTCTGCTCAAACATTACCGTCTGAACCTAGGCGTGTTCCGCATACGGTAACCCAGACGCAGACTGTTTTTGCCTTTGCAATTGCGCCGATGTTACGCCCGTTTATCAATCTTGCGCCTTATGGTCCTTCTAAAATCCAAAAGACGGGTGGAGACGCTGGTTTCAAGCACTGGGTCAGGAATTTTCGCCACCGCGCAAGGGATCAGGGCCCAGACTTTTGATCGAGCCTTTCATGGTGCTCGCTATGATTCAGATGTGATCCGGCGTGATCGCAATCAATCGGAGTTTACCAAGACGATTTGGGACTATCTGGACAGTGCTGTCTCTGGTCCAAGAATCAAGAATGGCAAAGCCGCATTACGAAAGCATCGTATTAAGCTGAACGCGATCGAGGCGCGGTATGGCGTCGACAAGGAAGTCGTTGTGGCGATTTGGGGTCTGGAAAGTGCATATGGAAGCTTTAAGGACGACAATAATGTCGTGCAAAGCCTCGCGACGCTCGCCTTTGATGGGCGTCGTGGCCGGTTCTTTGAGGCACAGCTAATCGCCGCATTGAAGATCTTGCAAAATGGCGACACATCACCGCGTAATATGACCGGTTCTTGGGCTGGCGCGATGGGTCATACGCAATTCATTCCAACGTCGTACTTGGCCTATGCCGTGGATTTCAACGAAGATGGTAAACGTGACATTTGGTCTGTTGACCCAACCGATGCGCTGGCCTCGACTGCAGCTTACCTCGCGCGTTCTGGGTGGATCAAAGACCAACCCTGGGGTGTCGAAGTCAACCTGCCGCATGGCTTTAATTATGCGCTTGCCAATCGCAATATCCGCAAAAGCCCGAGTAAGTGGGCCCAATTGGGTGTGGTAGGTGCAAATGGAAAATCTGTGCCAAACTATGGGATGGCCTCGATCCTTTTGCCCGCCGGCGGACAGGGAGCTGCCTTTATGATCTTCAAGAACTTCTCGGTGATCGAACGCTACAACACGGCGGATGCTTACGTTATTGGCGTGGGCCATCTGAGTGATCGGATCAAAGGCGGTCCAAAGATCAAGGCAAGTTGGCCACGCAGCGACCGTGCCCTGACATTCTCTGAGCGCAAAAAGTTGCAGCGCCGACTGACGGCGGCTGGATTCGATACGCGGGGTATAGACGGCAAGATTGGCCCGCTGACTAGTCAGGCGGTGCGTCGATTCCAGCGTAGCAGGGGTTTAGTGCCGGATGGTTATGCGTCATTCGGCTTGTTGAAACGGCTGCGCTGATTTTGGTTTTTTTTATGAACCGATCTGCATTGGCGTTCACCCCGGAGACATCCCTCGCAGCTTTTCGCTGCGGCGGCGTAACAATTCAACCACGGTTAAAAGGGCGATTGAGATCACCACCAAAAGGGTTGCGACGGCAAGGATGGTCGGGCTGATCTGTTCTCGCAGGCCGGTGAACATTTGCCAGGGCAAGGTCTTTTGACCGGCTGAACCGACAAATAAAACAACGACCACCTCGTCGAAGGACGTGATAAAAGCAAACAAACCGCCCGAGATAACGCCAGGCAGTATCAGTGGCATCTGCACCCGAAAAAAGGTGGTAACAGGGTTTGCACCCATGTTTGCTGCGGCACGTGTCAGAGACTGATCAAATCCCACTAGGGTAGCCGTCACTGTGATAATCACGAACGGAATGCCAAGAACGGCATGTGCAAGTATCACTTTGATATACCCAACAAAGTTCTTATCGAGCCCAAGATTGCTTTCCATCCAGTTGCCCAAGCTTGAGTAAAAGAAAAACATACCTGTGGCCGAGATAATTAATGGTACAATCATTGGTGAAATCAGAATGGCCATGATCGTCCCTTTGAACGGAACATGGCTTTGGCTTAGACCAATCGCGGCGAGGGTGCCAAGACTGACCGAGATTACCGTTGCAATGGGGGCAATGATCAATGAGTTTTTCAAACTGCGTTGCCATTCGGAATTAGTAAAGAAATCTTCATAGTGTTTGAGAGAGTAACCAGCCGGGTCCAGCCGCAGCATCTCAGGCGTGAAAGTAAAGAAATCCTGCGCATTGAAGCTGAGCGGCATAACCACCAGGATTGGCGTAATCAGAAAGATGAAGATCAGCGCACAGATTACGCGAAAGGTATAATACCAGACTCGTTGGCCGAGCGTTGCATAAGGAGGAAGGCCCATGATCTTTATCCCAGCTTGACGTTGTCGATACCAACAATCCTGTCATAGGCCCAATAAAGTACAAGGACTGCAGCCAACAGGATTGTCCCCAGAGCGGCTGCCAAGCCCCAATTGAGTGAAGACGAAATATGATAGGCTATACGGTTTGAAATGAAGACACCTTTGGTGCCACCTACGATTTCCGGGGTGATATAATAGCCTATGGCAAGAATGAAGACGAGTATCGACCCCGCCCCAATACCCGGAACCGATTGTGGGAAATACACCCGCCAAAATGCTGTCCAATTGGTAGCGCCGAGTGACTTGGCCGCCCTGAGATAGCTGGGTGGGATTGTCTGCATCACTGAATACATTGGCAAGATCATAAAGGGCAGCAAGATATGCGTCATAGCCACAATCGTACCGAACTGATTGTTGATCATGATCAGCCGCCCATCGTCGGCCACAAACCCGATCCAGACCAGCACATCGTTGATGACGCCCTGTTGCTGCAACATCACTTTCCATGCAGATGTTCGCACCAGAAGCGATGTCCAAAACGGTAAAAGTACCAGAATCAGCAGAACGTTGGCCTGGCGCATTGGCAGGTTCGCCAGCAGCCACGCGATCGGATAACCCAACAGTATGCAAGACCCCGTAATGACCAGAGACATGATCAACGTGCGCACAAAGAGCGTCAGCAAGATCTGCTTGTCTTCGGGTTGCCAGGCGATGCCCTGAGGCGTCTTCTGAGCGTCGACAGCGTTTAGAAAATAACCCGAGGTATAAATTCCAGAATGGGTCTGAATGGTCTTCCAGGGTATTGCCGTGGCCCAGTCTTCATCAATTTCTGCAAAGGCTTTTGTGAAGGTGGGCAGTGGAAGATTTGCGGCTTGCGCTTGTATTAAAAGATCGGCTGCAGTCCCTGAATAGCCGCTCAGATCTGTGGTTTGCAGATCAAGGGCCAAGGCCACTGGAATGGCTTCCCATGGGCTTTTGGTGGCTGGGTCTTTGTCGCTTTGCGTGGCTGTGTAGACAACCCAAACGGTATAAGCCTTTGTTGTTGCGGGTAAAAGTTCTGCCATTTCGGCGCTTGGAGAGAAGTTGAGGTTGCCCGAGACACTGCGGTCAGTCAACGCAACCACCCGATTTCGCTGCACGTTTAGCAATTCCGTGTCCGCCGTGCCTTGGCCTGCGTTTAGCAGATTGTACCACGTCCTACCGTCTTTCCAGTCAGAATTCAATTTGCCTAGAACACGTTCAATATCTTTGCCTAAATCGTCCAGCTTTCGCCCTGATTGACGAAACAGTGATGATATTCCGGTTTGTTCGTAGTTAAGGCGCGTTCCCAGCCGTGTGTGACGCTTGGCCTCGGCAGCGAGGAACATGTCGAAATACATTGCTTGGTATACTTCTTCGGCAGGTAGGTCACTGGATTCTGCGTCCCATTTTGCCAGTGCCTGCACAGTGTAAGGCAGTGTGTTGGAGGCAATGTCGTTCTGCACTGAACGAAACAGCATCGATGCGATCGGAAAAATGAATGTAATCAGAACAAAGATCAAAAGTGGGGCGACGAGGGCAAGAGCGCGCAATTTCTGTCGGCGCAATGCACGGCCAAGACTGCGCTTGAGCGGAGAGCCATCTGCGGCAAGAACTGGGCCGTTATCGGTCGCGTCCGTCATTTATGCGCCCTCGGCCAGAATAATGGTGCTGGTGGCCGTGCGATGGCGGATTTTCATAACTTCCTGATAGGCCGGATCGTTATAGGCGGCTTTGGCAGCCTCAAACGAAGGAAATTCAAAGATGACATGGCGATCATGTGTTTCGCCCTCCATCACCTCGGCGTGCCCGCCGCGCACCAAAGGTTTGGCGCCGTGACTTTCGAGAATAGGCGTGTCTTTGACGACATACTCTTTGTAGGCTTCGGGATCGTTCACGGTGATATGGCCGATGATGTAGCCTTTGGGCATCGTTTTCTCCGGTGCTAGGGTTTGCGGGGCAAGCTGTTGGCGCGCCCCACAAAAATTTTGGATAAGGCGGGGATATCCCCGCCCTACGAATTTATTGAGCGAGCCACGCCTGGAATTTGGCGTCGATGTCATCGCGATAATCTGCCCAGAACTCGTAGTTATACAAGAACGTGTTTTTGGCATTGTTTGGATCAGTTGGCATGTGTGGTGCCATGTCGATGCCAAGATCGGCATGCTTGCCAACCAGCGGTGCCGAAGATGCGCGTGCCGGACCATAAGAGATCCACTTGGCCTGATCCGCCAGACGCTGGGTGTCTGTGGCGAACATGATGTAATCCATAGCACGTGCTTGGCGCTCAGGCGATAGGCCCGCAGGGATGATCCAGCCGTCAAGGTCGAACACCTGCGCGTCCCATAGCATGCCAACTGGCTGGTTTTGTTCTTCAATAACCGAGAACAAGCGACCGTTATAGGTTGAACCCATGACAACCTCGCCATCCGCCAGCAACTGAGGCGTATCCGCGCCAGCCGACCACCAGATCACATCGTCTTTGATGGTTGCCAATTTGTCGAGAGCCTGCTGTTGCCCTTCTGCTGTTTCAAGAACGTCATAGACATCGTCCTTGGCCACACCGTCACAGATCAGAGCCCATTCCATATTGTTGATTGGGCGCTTTTCCAGCGAACGCTTGCCTGGATAGGCTTCTGTGTCAAAGACCGCGCAAACGGACGTTGGAGGCGTGTCGCCAACCAGATCTGTGCGATAACCAAAAGTCGTCGAATAGACGATTTGGGGGATAAAGCAGTCTGACACAATCAGATCACCAAAGTCTTCGGACGCAGGTGTGCCGTCGGGGGCAGCAGCCAATTGTGTGTCGGCGTCGATTTCCAGAGCCAAACCTTCATCACAAAGGCGAATGGCGTCGGCGGCCACAACGTCAACAACATCCCATGTGACATTGCCTGCTTCGTTCATCGCACGCAGTTTCGCCACGGCTTCCGCCGAGCTATCGTCATTGATGATCGTCACGCCGGTCATCGCCGAATAGGGGTCATGATACGCGTTCTTTTGTGACGCGGAATAAGCGCCGCCCCACGAAACGATTGTCAATTCGCTGGCCATATGGCCATCAGCAGCCACCATTCCGGCAGCAACCGTCAAGGCCGTGGTGGCCATGAGTGTTTTGGTGAGTTTCATAACTCTTCTCCCACTGTTTAAGCCCGTGTTTGGTTTCTTGAGGCAGAGACTACGGGCATCCCAACCGCCCCTTTACGCGTCGCGACCAATCTACTGGCCACGAAGTGTTCTATGCATCGAGTGCGCGACAATCTTCGGCCATCCAGCCAATTTCAATCTGCGAACCCGGCGTTAAACGCACCTGATCCGGAGCGTTGCGCGTTTTTATGACAAAGTCATCAGTTCCCGCCACGCGCAGGCGTGTCCGAAAGATGTCGCCCATATATATAAACTCAAGCACTTCGGCCTTGAGTGTGTGTGCGTCCGCGCTGAGGCGATCCGGGTTCATCTCGACACGTTCTGGCCGGATGGAAACGCGCGTCCGTTCTCCTGGCTTGCTGACGTTGATAGGCTTTGCATCGATCAAATCGCCACCATCTAACTGAACCAGCGCCACACCATTGCTAATTTCTTTAATCACCCCTTCGAGCGTGTTGTTTTCGCCGATAAACTGGGCAACGAAACTGTTTTGTGGCTCTTCATACAGCTTATCCGGCGGGGCCAGTTGCTGAATTCGGCCATCATCGAACACGGCAACCCGATCTGACATTGTCAACGCTTCGGTCTGGTCATGGGTTACGTAGACAGTCGTGATTCCCAGATCATGTGCCAGCTTCGTAATTTCGAATTGCAGTGTCTCTCGCAGCTGTTTGTCCAGCGCGCCCAGTGGCTCATCCATCAAGACCAACTCGGGCTCGAACACCAGCGCGCGCGCTAAAGCAATACGCTGTTGCTGCCCTCCGGACAATTGTGTGGGACGGCGACCCGCAAAATCCTGCATTTGCACCATACCAAGGGCGCGCATGATCTTTTTTTCGCGATCTGACTTACCCATCTTGCGCACCTCAAGCGGAAAGCTGAGGTTTTCGGCAACAGTCATATGAGGAAAGAGCGCATAGTTCTGAAACACCATGCCAATACCGCGTTTGTGCGGGGGGATGTTGTTGATCGAAACGCCATTTAGGCGGATATCGCCGTGGGTGGCTGTCTCGAATCCAGCCAGCATCATCAGGCAGGTGGTCTTGCCAGAGCCAGAGGGCCCAAGCATTGTCAGGAATTCGCCTTGTGGCAAAGAAAGGTTGAGGTCTTTAACGACAAGCGTTTCGCCATCATAGCTTTTCTGCACACGTTCAAACTCGACGAACGCCTTGTCTGTCGCAGTGTCTGCCAAAGTAAGCTCCTCATTTTGTCTAAGCGATATTGCGCTTCGTTGTTTGTATGTAAAGCGAGTAGGTGCTTGCATTGCAACCTGCTTAAATCGAATCTTGGTGCAGATTGGATAATCCAGTCGAATTCACTGCGATATTAGGCATTTTAAGTTTTAATGACCACAGCGAAGCAGGGCCGCGGCATCGGAGTCAAGGGATTCCCGCGCGCATGATCAGAATGCTTTGTGCAGCTTAAAAGACGATATGCAGTAGTAGTGCGCCTTCAGTTCAGCTGATCGCTTTGATTGATTCACCAAATGTCGCATGATTGACTGCCGAATATGCACCGCAATGTTTCTGTAACGAATGATGCCAATCCTCCATAGGGATTGAAAAGGTTGGCGGCCTAGAGAATGCAATAACTTTGATGCAGTGACGTAACTGGTTCAAGTTGGACACTTTAATCACGGTGTAAACTTTTGCCAATCGTTGGATCAGATGTGGTAAAGAAACGTCGCCCAATGCCGAATACGCTCGTCCAGGTGTAGAGATATCTCATCGGGACGTTGGCCGGTTGACCTTATATTGAATATCGATGCGTTTGAACGCAGGCAAACTCGCAGAGAGCCTTTGTGAGACAACAGTTTTCGACGCTATTATAAGGCAGCCCCACCGACCTCGAAGAGACTAAAATACGTTTTCGAATTAACGGGCGCAGAAAGAGAACATTCGTACTACGATCATATTTTCGTCGTGCTTCTGGCGAAGAGCGTCTGCAATGCGACGTAAGTGGCGCACGCGCAAGACGCAGATCGACATCTGAGTGCGCGAAGCGTTTTGCCGGCTATGCTTTACGAAAGGCAATGAGTATGGCCATGTCGTCTGCGTATGGCGCTGTCGCCTTTGGTCCGTAAATTCTGGCTTCGGTCGCTGAATAATCGGAAATAAACAGCTTTAGTTGCGCCATTTTATCAGCAAACCCTGCAGCCTGATAATGGGTGGCATTGACCGAAAATACGACCCATCCTTGGGGTCGAACGGCCTCTAGCATGGTGTTTATACCTTCGGGGCCAACATGGCCGTGGGTAAAGGTGCCTGCGCTGACTGCACCTTGGTAAATGCCGGGCGTAACGTCCAGTCCGGTCAGGATGTTGCCAGTAAATAGGGTGCGATAGCAGCCCTTGGTACGAGCGACTTCAAGCATCTGTGCTGATATGTCAGTCCCGTCTACCGGTTCGATACCGCGCGCGTTAAGCGCCTCGCCACACAATCCCGTACCTGCGCCCACATCCAGCACTGGGCCGAAACCACCCATCAGCGCAAAGTGCCGGGCAACTTGTTCGTGCAGAATGTAATGGTTTTCGTCTGCGAATTGGGTGTCATAGGTCGCAGCCCACGCCGCATAAAGCTTGCGCGAGTCGTCGGGGGTTTCCAGAGCATAGGCGCTTTCAAGATTGGGTTTGTCAGCCATCACCGCATTAGGCTGCGTGTTTTGCGCTTTGGCAAGGGGCTTGCAACGCACCGGTGTTGAGGTCACCTATTACGAATGGCTCATACAATCTTATCTTTTGGTCACGGGTACTCGGCGCAGGCGCTGAGCCGCATTTTATTGCCGCAGGGCTGGCAGATCACCGGCACAACGCGCAGTGAAGTCAAGGCTGAAGCGCTTGCAGATCAGGGCGTCGTACCGCTGATCTTTCCGGGTGACGGTGACGGTGACGGTGACGGTGACGTAGCGGATGCGATTGCACAGGCCAGTCATCTGTTAATCTCAGCGGGGCCGGATGCGTCGGGCGATCCGGTCTTGAATGCTGTTGGTGATATGATTTCTGCGCGGGCCCGTCAGTTTGAATGGGTTGGATATCTGTCCACGACCGGTGTTTACGGCGACCATCAGGGAGCTTGGGTAGATGAGAATACGCCCCTGACCCCTTCGACCCGCCGTGGCCAGTGGCGCAAGGACGCCGAAGAAGCATGGCAGGCTGTCCCCGGTTTGCCGCTGCATATTTTTCGACTGGCAGGCATTTATGGTCCCGGACGTGGCCCCTTTGCCAAGGTGCGCGATGGAACGGCGCGGCGCATTGTCAAAACGGGGCAGGTATTCTCTCGGACTCATGTCGAAGATATCGCGCAGGTGTTGGCGGCGTCGATCGCGCAACCAGCGC